>JGI24797J26694_1000583_pt1 | contig 23847 bp, 17 predicted proteins | sample PinacodermPK_FD_26694 | JGI IMG/M metagenome (IMG submission 26694) | reverse complement strand
CGGCGCCGTCATGGAGGCGACGGGCGTCTACTGGGAGAAGGTCTACGACATTCTGTCCGACGCCGGTCTCGATGTCATGGTGGTCAATGTCCAGCACGTCAAGCAGATCAAGCAGATCAAGGGGCGCAAGACCGACATCGCGGACAGCGTCTGGCTGTCGCGCAGCTGCCAGTTCGGCCTCCGGAGCCCGAGTCTGACGCTGCCGAAGTTCTTCCGCGACCTGCGGGGGTTGAGCCGCTACCGCCGCACGTTGATCGAACAGCGGGCGCGCTCGCAACTGCGCATCCAGAAGGTCCTGGGCCGGGGCGGGGTGCGCATCGGCGGCATCCTCAGCCGGATCACCCGCAGCGTCAACGGTCGCCGCGTCCTCGAGGGCATCATCGCCGGCGCCGCGCGCGAGGACATCCTGGGCGGGCTGAGCTGGCATGTCCGCACGAAGCTCGTCCTCCTCGGCGATGCCCCGAGCTTCGAACTCGACATGCAGTCCCGGTGGATCCTGAGCGATCTCCTAGCCTAGTTCGACAGCGACACCGCCCGGATCGAGGCGGCCAACCGGAGGATGGAGGCCGCCCTCGCTCCCTTCCAGGCCCAGGTCCGGCTTATCGAGACCCTGCCCGGCGCCGGCCGCGAATCCGCCATGGCGATCCTCGTCGAATTGGGCCCCGACATGTCGGTCTTCGCATCCGCCAGGCACTGCGCCGCGTGGGCGGGTATCTGTCCCGGGAACAACGAGAGTGCCGGCAAGCGCCGCAGCGGACGGATGCGACGGGGAAACCCGATCCTGCGCGCCATTCTCGTCGAATGCTCCCATGCGGCGGTCCGGACCCTGGGCTGCCAGTTCCAGGCCTATCACCGGGCGGTGACGAGCCGGCGTGGGTACAAGCGCGCCATCGTCGCCGTGGCCCACAAGATGCTCCGCATCATCTATGCCATGCTGCGCGACGGCAAGCCCTATGCCGATCCCGGGATCGACTATGAGCGCATCTCCATCAGCCGCAAGGCCAGCCGCTGGCTGCAGAAGCTCGAGCAGTACGGATACGTCACACGGCGGGCACGCGAGGAACAAACCGACATGTCGGCCCGACCCGCCTGAGACCCGGCATCGCCTTCAACCGTTCTCGGCCCGTCACGAGGCCGTTTCCGGGGAGCCCGAATAATCGCCGACAGTGAGTGAACGGCGATGCCTTTCAGACTGACTCCACCGCGGCTGCCTCCCGACAAAAACGGGTGCCGGCGGCCAGGGGAAAGTGTGCCCAAAGCCCGAAAAGAGTTTCAGAGAAAAGAATCGCATTCCGCTTTTTATCCATGTCTTTGTAAGTATCCCGGCTTGCAGGAGTCCGATATTCTTAAGTGCGCAGAATGCGTTTTTCGGTCTCGCCGCTCCGCCGAATTCGCCTCCCGCCTATCGCCCCAATTTACTGAACTTGTTCCTGTTGGAGATGCTTACCCGCCCTGGCGGCGGATTCTTCAAGTGCGACTATTATCGAAATTCTCGCGTTTCGCCAGGCATCCTGCCGCATAAAGATTGCCGGAGAGTTTATGCATTTCCTTCGCCTTATGCCGTGAATCGCTGTTTGCGTCAGTACTTCCGGACGTCTACTCGCGAATATATCCCAAGAAACTTATCCGGTTCAATAACGGCTCGATATGGCGCGGTTGAGATGGTCCCGCAACGCGGCTCGATCAGTGTCGGCGTAGAATGACGAACTCACCCTCCTCGCACCCTCTTATGTCGATGCCGGCGAACCGTCGACCATCGACGCACTTTTCCCGCGTCGCTACCGCCCTTAGATTTAAGCGATACCAATCTCGGCGAACTACGCACAGGTAAAATCCGTTGGATCAAGTGCACCTCGCAGAACAGATCCGAACATTGGCGATCATATCCGCAGCCAGAGGCAGACCGGTCCCCTTCCTAGTATTGGGTTGACGGTTCGAAAACGTCAGGTTTTCGGTTGCGCGTTCGACTTCGCCAGCCGGAGAAACGCCCTACGAGTTCCCTGCTCTCCAATGAGAATTCTTCAAGCGTCCTGCCGGGAATGCTTGCCGTCGACCTTTCCTTGGCGACAAGACTACTGATCCAACCCGGCGATTCATTGTCGTTGTTCAACAGTTGCAATGTCCGTGCTTCCGAAGGCTCTCCCCAGTGCCGACACTGAGAACGAATGACTCGTTACGCGAACTAGAACACGAGAACTTGCCGGCCAAGATGCATCAGCGATTGAATTTCGGTCGGAATTCCTTTCGTTGTCGCCATGAATGTCGAACCGAAGGGAAGTCACGGAACCCTCGACTTGTTCTGGATCGGCAAAACTTGCCGATCAACAACTCGCTGCGCCGCTCTCAAACAAACCCGGATTCCGAGAAAAACCCGATTATTTCGTACGCTTTAAAATCGGCGACGTTTGCGCGGATTTCCTAGGAGCCGTCGCGGACGAAAATCTGCCGCGCCGACGGATCTTTTTCCGGCGACTGTTCTTGCCAGAGACGCGCGCACCGATTACATCCTTCGCAAGGGTCGAACGAGAACTGGCCCGGACGGGCTAGCACTAGGGGCGACGTAGCCGACGCGGTGTGAATTCATGGCAGAATGCGGAACGCCAAAAGAAAGTTTCTCGGCGCGAATGCCGCGGGAATCGCGCCCTGCCGAGTCTTGGGGCTACGGAGTTCAAAACGGACCCGAGCTTTGGGGCACGCTCGACAAGTCGTACTGCGCATGCGCCTTCGGCAAGGAGCAGTCGCCCGTCGACCTGACCGGCGAGCGGCTTTCCAACTTAAAACCGGTTGTTTTCGAATACCGCCCGTCGCGCATCGAGGTCGTGAACACGGGCCATACGATCCAGGTGAACCCGGATCCCGGCAACGGCATCGTTATAGACGCGATTCGACACGAGCTGGAACAGTTCCACTTTCACCGCGCCAGCGAACATCTAGTCGCCGGCACTCCGTATCCGATGGAGTTGCACCTTGTTCACCGCAATTCAGGCGGAGGACTCGCCGTTGTCGGAATCCTAATTGTCGAAGGTGCAGAACACGCGGGACTGGCACCAATCTGGGCGCAACTTCCAACCGATCCGGGAGATTCCCGCCCGGTGCCAGGAACGTTCGACCCGGCATCTCTGCTGCCGGCGTTTCGCACGACATGGCGCTACATGGGCTCGCTCACAACTCCGCCCTGCACTGAAGGAGTCGCATGGATAATCCCTGACGCGCCGCTTTCCATGTCGCTCGCCCAAATCGATGCCTTCGCCGCCATCTACCCGAAAAACTGCCGCCCGGTGCAGCCGCTCGGCGACCGTGTCTTGCGCCGGGGATAACCTCCGAAAGAGACGAGCCTAGGCGCAAGGGGGAGTACGGTCGATTCCGAAATGAACACGGCCTAGACGCCCTGTGCAGGAATACCTACGCAGCCGTCTCAAAAACCGGCGGTCATTCCGGTTGCGCTCCGCTTCCCCTCGGATTGGCATCGGCAGGCAGGCAATTCGGCGCGGCAGCGATCGGTAGCTTCGCATCGGACTTAGGCGGCACGCGCTCGAAGATTTCGGATCCGCCCGAAAGCGCGTTAATGTCGTTTTGCTGAGAATCACGCGGGAAGCAGGCGAGGACTCTTAGGCCCTGCACCGAGCGCGGGCTGCACGGTCGCCTCGTTTGCGCGCGTGATCGGCAATCTCGGCGTTCCCGGCCTTGAGCAACCGGATGTTCGGACCGGCGGCACTAGCGGCTGCTCTGACTCCGCAGCCTCGGTTTTCGATGATCTGCAGGTTAACGACGCAAGCCGGCTTCGCATAAGATACTTCGCGCTGCTCCTTCCGAGCGACACTCTGCCGAACGGTTCCATACGGCGGCTGCATTTGCCCGGCGCTTGCCGGCTTTCCGCACATCTCCTGCAAATTGTCGCGCCTGCTCAATCGTGCGACCGAAGTCGGTGTTGTGCTTCAGTGATTTCAGAAGACTGCTCGCCGAACCCGGGAGACTTTCCGGCGAGGCGGTGTCCGCAACGGTTCTCTCGGCTGATTTAATGTGCTTGAGCGTTCGTTCCGCCGCTTTTCGCGCCTCGACGCGCAGGCCGCGCCGACCCTGGTTCTACTCTCCGTCACAGAAGTCCGCTATCGTACTTGGAAAGCGCTTCGGCATTTCGCGGGTCTGCGGGAGATCCGGCCAATGCTCCGCCGCTAGCGCGATTTGCTTGCGAAATCGCCGGGGAAGCTTCAACTCGCTCTCTGCGAGACTTGAATTAGTTCCGGTCATTGAAGTCGCCATTTTATTAGCTCCTTGCATTTTTGCGACCCGAGAGCGGGCGGCCTGGCGCTGCTTGAAGTGCGGCTGGAAATGGCTCGGGCTTCATGGCGCGTCGGCCGCCTTCTATCGCTGCCCGCCTTCGTTCTTGCTTGAAAAGCGGCCGATTGCCGTCAGACGCCTGCGCAGCAAGTCAAGCTGCCAGGCGCGGAAGCGATCGCGGTACTAACCGTGTTCTGGCGGAGAACGGGCATCGGCCGACAATCAGCCGGGGGCGGCCCGAGCTAGCCGCTTCGCCTGAGGGAAGAAGAACAGCTCCAACCGAAAAGTCGGAAATTCGGCGGCCTCAATCGGCGATCAGCCGCAGAAGGCAAGAGCGCAGGAATATCCCCGATGGCTGCGGAGAATTTACGAGGAGGATGCTAAATGCGAGGCAATGTTGTTCGCTTGAAAGTCCCAGCCTTCGGCATTGCCGCGCAGAACCTCAAGGCGGCGAGGATAAGGTATCGCGTCGAAGCCGCTCTCGGTTATCGTCAAACGCGTGCCGTGAGTCAGAGTCTCCAGACGGAATTCGACTAGCGTCATAGGTTGATCGGAGACATCAACTCCGGAGTTTTCATCGAAGTCGTGCCATCTGAAAGACAGCAATTTCTCATGATCCATGCGTTCAACGACCGCGCGCCACGGATAATGTTCGTAGCCCGGATAGGTCATCATACCCGTTGATACGCATCCTGGTTTGAAGGGGCCGTCCAATTTGACTCCGAACCACCGTCCAAACTCCGTGGAATCAGCCAGGGCGCGCCAAACCCGTGAAACCGGCGCTTCCAATTCAACTGCCTTGACGATGCTTTCTGCCAAAAAAGCAAACTCCTAGATGCATGTCATCCTGACGCGTATCATCGAAATGTCAAATATTTGGCTGCATTTCTAGAGGAATCCGCCAATATGGCGCGCCAGCCCGATAAATTAGCAATCGATGCCGATCGCCGGAAACCGCCGGATAGCGTCCCTAAGCGGACTAATTCCACTTGCGGCATGGGCATGGATCAAAGGGCCCGAAAATTAATCTTGAATAGGAGCAGGCTCCCGGCAATTCGCGATCGCGCGCGCCCCGGCGAATGAAATTCGCCGCATGGCCGACGCTCGTAAAACGTTTTTTGACAAGCCTCCGACGGATTCCGCAGCGGTTCCGGCAAGACCGCGCGAATCGCGTAAGCAGGCATCGGCGCGCGCGAGATACGACCGCGACCGCAACAGGCAATTTAAGTACGCCAAAGGATTCGGCTTCCTTTTCGGATGCCTTGCGCGCCCAAAAGGCAATCGAAAAGATCAAAGTTCGCAGGGCGAATCGGCAAGCGAGAATTGAGACAGGAGAATCGTCGATTTCCTCTTTTGGAGGCTGGAGCTGGACGACGAAATCGAGCCTCTCACTTTGAACGCCAAGGCGACGATGGAACACGTTCTGGAATCCGGCAATGAAGTGACGGCGGAGCGCTGCCGGCTTGAGTGGTTCGTTCTCGCGTTGCTAGAAATGACGGTGCCGGATCGCGACGCGCCGGACGGCTTCCGCAACCGCGGAATCAGCTATGAATTTCTCATCTGAAATGAATTCGGGAGCCGGAAGGTACTTCATACGATGTGATTGCTCAAAACTCCGATATTGCAGGCTCATCGAGCAAGCATCGCGGCCCAAAGCACGCGGAACGCGTTGAACAATGGCCGCAATAGCGCAGTCCCGGGTAAATCCACGACAACGGCGCGGGCGAATAGCCCTGCCGTGATCCAAGAGCAAGCAGCCGCGAACATGATCAATACTCCCGCTCCGCCGGAATTCCTTGTCGTCCTTCATTTAGTTCCGCATGGAGAGCGGCTTCGGCCCCCGGACGGCGGCTAGCAATTATTCCGGAGGCTTGGTTTCGAATTACAATGCCGTTTCGATTGTCGCCTTGATGCAATTTCCGGCACGGCTTGAATGTAAATTTCTGCGGCGTCGCCTGTCTCCGAAAAGCCATTGGCGAATGCAATGAACTGCCGAGCGAAATTTTCGCAATTTGCACCTGACTTGCGGGGCGGTCTACTGTACTGGAGGCAGGCGCGATCAATGTCGCTAGGTTCTTCAGGCTGGGCAATTGAAGATTGAAAAGATAGAAACCTTTAGCACGCGGTTTGTGGGCCTCGTTAGGATAACGGACGATTGCGGCGGCGAAGGATGGGGGCAGGTGTCGACCTACAACGCGGACATCAGCGTCGAAGTACTTCACCGGCAGGTGGCGCCGCTCGCCCTGGGCCAGGACATTTCCGAGTTGTCCGCATTGGGCGATCTCCTGAATCGCATTTACGAGAAGCAGCACAAGTTTCCCGGTTCGTACATGTGCCGCGCCCTCGCAGGTCTCGATACGGCCATCTGGGACCTTCATGGCAAAGTTGAGGGCAAACCCGTCTGCGAGCTTCTTGGCGGAAAGGCGGGTCCCGTCCGCGCATACGCCTCCAGCATGAAACGCGACATAACCCCTAGCGAGGAAGCCGAGAGGTTCAAGCGCCTGCGGGACCGCGACGGGTTCGATGCCTTCAAGTTCCGGGTTGGCGCCGAGGTCGGGCGCAATCAGGACGAGTGGCCGGGCCGGACCGAGGAAATAGTTCCGACGATGCGTAGGGAACTCGGAGATTCCGCTACGCTCCTAGTGGATGCGAACAGTTGCTTCGATGTCGCGCGAGCGATTGAAGTCGGTCGAATCCTCGAAGACAACGGCGTAGCGCATTTCGAGGAACCCTGCCCGTATTGGGAGCCGGACGCCACTAGGCGGGTGACCGAGGCGCTCTCGGTCGATGTCGCGGGCGGAGAGCAGGACAACAACTTAGCGCTTTGGCGTTATATGATCCGCGATCGCGTCGTCGACATCGTGCAGCCGGACGTCTGCTACGTCGGCGGGATCGAAAGAGCGATGCGCATCGCCGGAATGGCCCGGGAAGCCGGCCTGCCCTGCACGCCGCATGCGGCGAACATGTCCCTGGTTACGGTTTTCACCGCGCACATGCTCGTCGCGCTCGAAAATGCCGGGGATTATCTTGAGTTCTCGATCGAGGGCGCGGACTACTACCCTTGGCAGTACGGGATCTTCCGCGAATTTCCCGTCGTGCGCGAGGGCGCATTCATCATCCACGACAAACCCGGCTGGGGGATCGAGATCGAAAGCGCCTGGCTGGAAAAATCCGCGTACAAGGTCAGCGAAATTGATTAGCCTCTCGGGGACCGGCTGCAATTCAGCCTTTATAGCCGGCGCCGCCCGCATTGCCTGATGCCGCGAACTGCGAACATATTTGCGGATGACTTCCGGGACTTCGCCTACTGGTGGGACACGACGCGGCTCCCCGAAGCGGATCCGGCTCCGGTTCCGCATGAAACGGAAGTCGCCGTCATCGGTTCGGGATATACCGGGCTTTGCGCCGCTATCCAGACGGCGCGAGCGGGACGCGAAACGATCGTGCTCGATGCCGAGCGTCTGGGCTGCGGATGCAGCACGCGCAACGGCGGCCAGGTTACAAACCTGTTGAAACCTTCGTTGTCGGCGCTGGCGCGCAAGTATGGCGACGACAGGGCATTGAAGATTCTCCAGGAAGGCCGGCGTTCGATGACGTTCCTTCGCGAATTCATCGAAGCGGAAGGCATCGATTGCGATATTCGTCTGAACGGCAAGTTCCGCGCGGCTCACAATCCCGCTCATTACGAAACCATGGCGCGCAATTACGCCAATCAGCACAAGGGGCTTGCGCTAGAGGTCGACATGGTGCCCCGAGCCCGTCAGCGCGAGGAAATCGGAACAGACGCGTACCACGGCGGCGCGATCATTCATTCGCATTTCGCGATCGACCCCGCCAAATATCACGGCGGACTTGTCGACCGCGCCAGATCTGCCGGCGCCCGCCTGTTCGACAAGTGCGCGGTTCTAGGCATGGGACGTTCCGGTCGCAGCCATGTTATCGAGACCAGCAGCGGCAAAATCCTTGCGCGAGATGTCGTTGTCGCGACCGGCGGCTACACGGACAGGGCGCTTCCCTGGTTCCGGAGGCGAGTCATTCGGATCGGCAGCTACATCGTCGCGACCGAGCTCCTGCCCGAAGAAACCGTTCGAGATATCATTCCCAACGACCGAATTGTCACCGACTCGCGAAAGCTGGTCTACTACTATCGTTCGTCGCCAGACCGGCGGCGCATCCTGTTCGGAGGTCGCGTCTCGCTGCGCGAAACAAATCCAAGGCTAAGCGCGCCTCTGCTGCGAAAAGAGCTTGTCGGCCTCTTTCCGCAGATCTCCGACGTGAAGATAAGCTATTCGTGGATGGGATATGTCGATTTTACATTTGACCACATGCCGCATATCGGGCGGCATGAAGGCGCGTATTTCGCAATGGGCTACTGCGGATCCGGGATCGCGACCGCCAGCTATCTCGGGACGCGTGTCGGTGAAAAGCTCGTTGAATCTCCCGAGGGCGGCACGGCGCTCGACGAGACGGACTTTTCGACGCGCCCGTATTACTTCGGGAACCCTTGGTTCCTCGCGCCCTCGGTTCATTACTACCGGTTGCTCGACAAGTACGCTCGCTAGAAATTCCGCCTTGTCTTTCGCATGGATTCATAATTATTAAGTCGACTCGAATCGATGACTTTGTTCGTCCAAAATCCGAGAATGGACGGCCCTGCGCGAAAATGAATCGGCCCGATTCATGCGGAATGCGCCGCACCCGGGCGCTTCTCGGAAATCTACACTGAAAAGGAGACCGTTTAATGATGAGAAAATTCCTTGGCTCCGCGCTGGCGGCCTGCATGCTGCTGTCGTGGAGTGGCTCAGCATCGACCCAGGAACTGACCGTTGCAACGCCCAATGATCCTTCCGTCGACCCGCACTACCTGTACCTGTCGACGAACGCCGCCTATGCGCGCCATATTTTCGGGAAGCTTGTCGACCGCGACGAGAACGCGCGAATCAAGCCGGGGCTGGCGGTTTCGTGGGCAAATGTCGATGACCTGACATGGGAATTCAAATTGCGCGAAGGCGTAAAATTCCACGACGGATCCGATTTCGACGCCGACGACGTGATATTTTCGGTGAACCGGATTCCCAACGTTCCCAACAATCCTGCCAGCTACGTGTCCAATACCAACATGATCGACACGATCACGGCAACGGATCCGTACTCGATCGTCATCAAGACAAAGGATCCGTACCCGCTGCTGCTGCGCCGGATTTCGGGAGTCTCGATTGTTTCGTCCGAAGCGGTCGAAGGGGGAACAACGGCCGACTTTTCATCCGGCAAAATCGCTGTCGGAACCGGTCCGTACAAGTTTTCCGAGTATATTCCGGGCGATCGCTACGTCCTTGCCAGGAACGAAGACTACTGGGGCGACAAGCCCGCCTACGAAAAGGTGACTTTCAGAATCATGCCCGACGCCGCTTCGCGCGTGGCCGCCCTGCTCGGCGGCGATGTGGACATCGTCGAAGGCTTCTCGCCGTCATCCGTCGAAACGCTGGAGCAGCGGGACGGGTTTTATGTCGCAAAGCGCGCGTCGGCCCGTACGCTGTGGCTCTATATCGATACCAGCAACGATGCTTCGCCGTTCGTTACCGATAGCGACGGCAACCCGATGGACGTAAATCCGCTCAAAGACGTTCGCGTGCGCCAGGCGCTTGCAATGGCCATCGACCGCGCGGCAATCGTTGAACGCATCATGGGCGGACTTGCGGAAGAGGCCAATCAACTTGTCCCGATGGGCTGGTTCAGCCACAATCCCGACATTGAAAACCCGCCGCTGGATGCCGAAGGCGCCAAGGCCCTCCTTGCCGAGGCGGGCTATCCCGACGGGTTCGGCTTGACGGTGCATGCGCCGAACGACCGGTACGTCAACGACGGCAAGATCGCCCAGGCCGTCGCGCAGATGCTGGCCAGGATCGGCATCGATGCAAAAGTCGAAACAATGCCGAAATCGGTGTATTTCGGCCGCCTGAACAAGCAGGAATTCAGCCTGTCCATGATCGGCTGGGACAACAGCCTGACCGGTTCGTCGCTGATGTCGCTCAGCGCAGCCTTCCATACCCGTGAACCGGACCGCGGCTACGGCGGCTGGAATGCCGGCGGATATTCGAATGCGATGTTCGATTCGGCGATCGAATCCGCGGAGCAGGAATTTGACATGACCCGGCACGAGGAGCTTTTNAACGAAGCGATGCATATACTGATCCAGGAGGATCGAGCCGCTATCCCGCTTCATTCGCAGTTTACAATTCTAGGCGTGCGCGACGGCGTAGACTATACGCCTCGGGTTGACGAGCATTTTTCGGCAATGCTCGCCGCGCCGGCCGGCTAGAAATCTCGGACGGGACCCTTGCCAGCGGCCGGGCTCGGGTCCCGCTCCCCGACGGCGACGCGACTTATCCCACGCATGCAACACGGCGGACGGTCTTCGAATTGCAGGAACCCATTCAACAGCGCGCGACATCGCCCGCTTCGACTCATCGAGCTCGGACCATGGCAATTCGGTTTCGGCTCCCTCGGCAACTTCCGGATCCGGGGATCGCGAACGTCACTTTGCGAGAGCCGTGAGCCGAGTTGCGAAATTAGACTGCAAGCGAAACGTGCCGACCGAAGCAAGTTTCGGGCTTTTGCTCCATTGGCCAGAATCCGGCGTCGGGCATCCGAATGAAAGCAACGCTCGCGGTCGACTCGCAGGCATCCGCGCCGTTCGGCCGATCCAACCCTCATGCGGCCGCCATGCTCTTTCCATTGAATTCGAACGGGGCCGGCCTTCGATTTTCGAAAGGAAAGAACCTGTATCGATTCAAACGCGTCGATGCGAAATCGGGATTCCGGCAATCTCGCGGCGGGCGATAGGCAGGGTCGGCATCAGGCTTCAGCCAGGCGAATCCCCATGACAATATTCCTAGTCCGCCGCCTGATGCACAGCATCGTCGTCCTGCTGGTAATGTCGTTCGTGGTATTTGCAGGCGTATTCGCGATCGGGAATCCGGTGGATTCACTGATCAACCCCGAATCCACCCAGGAAGAAAAAGAAAGGGCAATCGAGCAGCTTGGCCTGGACCGCCCGCTCCTAGAGCAGTACTTCGTTTTTCTCAAGAACGTGGCTCGGGGAGAGCTGGGCACCTCTTTCGTTCACAACCGCCCGGCCATCAAATTGATTCTTGAACGTCTTCCGGCGACGCTGGAACTAACGGTAGCCGCGCTTTTGTTCGCCATCGTTCTCGGCGTGCCGCTTGGCCTTGTCGCGGGGCTGAACCCCGACACGCTGATAGGGCGAGGGATACTCTCGAGCTCTATCCTTTTCTTCAGCCTACCCACATTCTGGGTCGGGCTCATGCTGATAATGGTCTTTTCCGTTGACATGAACTGGCTGCCCACGACAGGCAGAGGCGAAACAGTNGATCTCTGGGGATTCAAGGCGAGCTTTCTGACGCTGGACGGGTTGAGGCACCTGGCTCTTCCCGCCGTCAACCTCGGCCTCGTCAACCTCGGCCTTTACCCTCTGGCGCTGATGATCCGGCTGACGGCATCGGGCACGCAGGAAACGCTCCCGCAGGAATATATCAAGTTCGCGCGGGCAAAGGGATTGAGCCCGACGCGAATAATTTTTCTTCACCTGCTCAAGAACATCATGATTCCGATCGTAACCGTCGTAGGCCTCCAGTTCTCGGTCTTGCTCGCGTTCGCGGTAGTAACGGAAAGCATCTTTGCATGGCCGGGCATGGGCAGGCTGATTATCGATTCGATCAATCTCCTGGATCGGCCCGTTATCGTTGCCTATCTTCTTGTTACCGTGATCGTGTTCCTGCTAGTCAACTTTCTCGTGGACATCGTCTATTCGACCCTGGATCCTCGCGTGCGGCTGAGCGGGCTATGACGAATTCCCCCCTCGAGAGGCAATCCCCCGTTCGCCGGTTCTGGAATGAATATTCCGAGAGCAAGGTAGCGGCTTTCGCGTTTTTCGTGCTTTGCGCCATCGTTCTGACCGCGTTTGCCGGTCCTTTCTTGACCATTCAAAACCCGTATGACCTGGCCCAGATTTCCATTCTCGACTCGAGCATGCCGCCCGGTTCGGAAAGCATGGATGGCGCGACGTTTTTTCTGGGAACGGACGACCAGGGCCGCGACCTGCTGAGCGCCATCGTCTACGGTCTGCGGATCAGTCTTTTGGTCGGCGTCGTCAGCGGCGCTCTCGCGGTCGTCATGGGTACGGCGATCGGCATCTTCAGCGCCTACGCGGGCGGACGGATCGACAACGCGATCATGAGGGTTGTCGACCTCTTCCTCGGTTTTCCGAGCTTTCTAATCGCCCTGATCTGCCTGGCGGTTCTTGGACGCGGCGCCGACAAGGTCGTCCTCGCCTTGGTGCTCAGCCAATGGGCCAATTTCGCGCGCATCGTCCGCGGCGTCGCGATTGTCGAGCGCGAAAAGGAGTACATGGAAGCGGCAAAGGGCCTCGCGCTTCCGAAGACCCGCATCGTTTTCGGGCATCTGCTGCCGAACTGCATGCCGCCGCTGATTGTCGTCTCCACCATGAACGTCGCGTTCTCGATCACTCTGGAAGCGTCGCTGTCCTTCCTAGGCGTCGGCTTGCCGATTACCGAACCCTCGCTGGGACTCCTGATCTCGAACGGCTACGAGTACATCCTGACCGGCAAGCACTGGATGAGCGTCTATCCGGGCGTAGCGCTGCTGATAACCGTGGCCAGCATCAATCTCGTGGCGGATCGCCTGCGCGACGTGTTCAACCCGAGGCTGAACAAGTGAGGTCCGTCGCCGAGCCGACCCTGCAGGTAACGGACCTGAGGACGCATTTTTTCACAAGAGCCGGCCTGGTAAGGGCGGTCGACGGAGTCTCTTTCACGGTCGGGCGAGGCGAAATCGTCGGGATCGTCGGTGAATCCGGATCCGGAAAGTCGGTTACGGGATTCTCGATAATGGGCCTAATCGACAGTCCCGGGCGGGTTGTCGGCGGCAGAATCGCATTTCGCGGCAAGGACCTTGTTGCATTGGCCGAGGAGGACATGCGCAAACTGCGCGGCAACCGCATTTCAATGATCTTCCAGGATGCCAATACCGCGCTGAACCCGGTCATAAGGGTCGACACGCAGTTGATCGAGGCGGTTCGGGCGCATCGAGGCGTGTCTGTCGACGAAGCCCGGGGGATAGCGATCGAAGGATTGAAGCTGGTTGGCATTCCAGCGCCGGAGAAACGGATGAAATCCTATCCGCACGAATTCTCCGGCGGCATGCGGCAGCGTCTCGCCATTGCTCTAGCCTTTGTTAACCAGCCCGACCTGATTATCGCGGACGAGCCGACGACCGCGCTGGATGTCTCGATACAGGCGCAAATTCTCCACGAGACTCAAAAGCTGTGCCGCGAGCGCGGGACCTCGCTGGTCTGGATTACGCACGACCTGACCGTTGTAGCCGGACTGGCCGACCATATCTGCGTCATGTACGCGGGTCGGCTTGTCGAGAGCGGACCTGTCGACGATATCCTGGACAATCCGCAGCACCCCTACACATGCGGCCTGATCGGGTCCATTCCGAGCGTGAACTCGCGCAAAAAGCGGCTGTTTCAGATTCCCGGAACGGCGCCGCCGCTTCTTGCGCTGAAGGAGGACTGCGCGTTTCGCGAAAGGTGCCCGCGAGCCTCGAAGACATGCGCCAAGGCGCCGCCTGAATCCAAACTCGGACCTCGACGCATGGTCCGGTGCTTCCATCCGGGATCCGATGGCGATGACCGCCATCCCGCCCCGGCCGGACGCCGGGCAGGGACGTTGCCGCAATGAGTCCCCGCGGCAATGAACTCGTCCAAATGAAGGGCGTTTCGAAGAGATTCGACCAGAAAGTAGATCCAGTCGCCTGGATTGCCCGAACTCTCGGCAGCCGGACCGGAAGCGAGTTCGTTCAAGCCGTGGACGATGTCAACCTGTTCGTCCGCGAAGGCGAAGTTCTTGGTCTTGTCGGTGAATCCGGATGCGGCAAGTCGACGCTAGGCCGAATGCTGGCGGGCTTGATCGAACCGACTTCGGGCGAGATTTTCTTTGACGGCAGAAATATATCCGACCGGAGAAACGGGGATTCCAGGAAACTCGCTCTTCGGATGCAGATGATCTTCCAAGATCCCTTCGCGTCGCTGAATCCCCGAAAGAGAGTGAAGGATATCATAGGCGAAGCACCGAGGGTCCATGGAATCGTGGCGCGCGACCAGCTGGATTCGTATGTCGAAGAATTGATGTCGAAGTGCGGACTCGACCCGGCCTACAGGAACCACCTGCCTCACCAGTTCTCGGGCGGGCAGCGCCAGAGAATCGCTATCGCGCGCGCACTCGCTGTCAAGGCGGACTTCATAGTCTGCGACGAGATCGTCTCCGCGCTAGACGTGTCGATTCAAGCGCAGATTCTAAATCTCTTCATGGACCTGAAATCCGAACATCGGTTGACGACGCTGTTCATCAGCCACGACCTCGGCGTGGTTGAACATGTCAGCGACCGAGTGGCAATCATGTACCTTGGGCGAGTCGTCGAACTGGCCGATACGGAGGAGCTATTCGGCAATCCGCTTCATCCCTACACCCGCGGCCTTCTGGACGAAGTTCCAAGCCTCGACAGGCGCGGCGTGCAGTTTGCCGCGATAGAGGGCGAAATCCCGTCGCCGCTGGATCCCCCTTCGGGATGCCAGTTTCATCCGAGATGCCCGTTTGCATCCGACATCTGCCGGAAAGTCGCCCCCCAATCGATCGAGAGGCATCCGGGGCATTTCATAAGCTGCCACCATCCGCCTACAGAACAAAGGGAAGCAAATTGATCGACATGGACCATCACGCGAGCGCTTGGGGAATCTCCGAAAGAGCCGCCGCGCTCCTTAGCAAGGCCTGCGTTTGCGACATGACGCTGCCGTGGGTTCCCGAAGCCGACGGCAAGGACGAAGCTCTAAAAAGGTTCGGCGAATCCGGGTTCGACTTTCTAAGCCTGAGCGTTGGCGTGGAGCGCATGGGGCTTGGGGCAACGCTGCGCTACGTACTGGCCGTACGCAAAGGTTTCCGGGCTCGCCCGGACAGATTCAGGTTCGTGGAATCAGTCCAGGATATTCGCGCGGCGAAAGCCGAAGGCAAGCTGGCCATCGGCTTTCACTTCCAGGGCAGCGAAATGCTGGAACGGGATATTAGCCTGGTCGAGGTCTTTTACGACATCGGCATCCGGCAAATGCTGATTGCCAAGGACTACCGCTCACGCGCCGCGGACGGATGCTATGAAACCTCCGATGCCGGGCTGAGCCGCTACGGCATCGACCTCATCCGCGAAATGAATCGCGTCGGCATGGTCCTCGACCTGACGCACACCGGCTATAGGAGCAGCATGGAGGCAATGGAAATCTCGACTGCGCCGGTCATTTTTTCGCATTCGAACCCCTATGGCGTTTGGGCCCAGCGGCGCAATATCAAGGACGATCAAATCAGGGCGTGCGCAAGTACGGACGGCGCGGTGGGAATCGTGGGCTTCGGACATTTCTTGAAGGACTACGATATCTCGGCAGCATCGCTGTTCGAGAACATCGACTATGTTGCACAGCTCGTTGGCCCGCGTCATATCGGACTGGGTCTCGACTATGTCTATTACCCCGACTTGTTCATGCGCCAGGTCAAGGACAATCCCGGTTCCTGGCCTCGGGAGTACATGCGGAATATGCAGGGATTCAACTATGTTCCGCCCGAGGAAATTCCCGGCCTCACGGAGATAATGCTGCAGAAAGGCTATTGCGACGACGACATCATGGGCATCCTCGGCGAAAACTTTCTTCGCGTCTGCGAAAGAGTCTGGAAGGCTTGATGCCGAACCCGACCCGGTTCGATTTCGGGAAAATTGAGGACGCGCCGAGAAAGAGGTCAATCCATTTCCGGACCCCGTCGCCGCGAGCCGGCCGTTCTTCGGCAATCCGGCCCGTTAAGCTTGCCTTGAATTGCGACCAATTCTCATCTTAGGCGCCGAACCGGCGCATGGGATTTAAATGACGAACCAAACCAACTTGCATGATCTATAAACGGATTTTAAAATTCCTTAGGGTCTATTTATAGACCACATACGACTCTGCTAGCTTGGAATCCGCCCTAATGCTCCTTGCATGAGGCATATCCGCTTCATAAGATCCGCCGCATCGCAAATCATGAATCCACGCATGCGCCGCCTCCAGGCGGCGCACGTCCGATAAGCCGTGAATTGTCTTTGTCGCGGCGAATGCGAGCGAATTTGGGAATCCATTCTCTTGATAGGCAACAGCATCGCGGTTCGCCGTGCATTTGCTGCGCTTGGGAAAATCCATTGGAATGGCTGAGTAGGAATCGCATTGGGCGGAAGCGCCGTATTGCGGCTGCGCGCGTATAATTGGCGTGGATTCCGTAACGATTAAGAAATTGGCTTGCCCGCTAGCCGAACGAACTCTTGAACGGATGCTGTTGGTTCGAGCATTCGGATCATTCCGGGCAGCTGCCCGGCTGGCTTCGAAACGACGCCGTCAGAATCCTCTCTAGCCTTGGCGAAAGCGCGTTCCGGGATGCAAATGCCTTGCCGCAGTATTCGGCATGCGCCTAAAACCGAATTAGGTCGGCCAATGCGCAGGCTCGGCGCGGAATGCGGGGCAATCGGCGCCGGAATGTTCCAATATGAAATTTCTCTTCGATGGAATTTGAACTTCGATTCAACTGGAAAACCATTTCATGACGCGGCTTCACTTCGCCGGCGCTCAAACGAGTCCCAAACTGGACAAAAAAACCGTTGCCCGCAGCCGGCAATGTACGCGACCCTTGGGGCAAGGAACAAGCTAGGGGTTGAGCAACCATGTACCGATTTGGGATATTGGGAACCGGGCGCATCGGCGATATGCATGCCGGTTTGGTAGATGCGCAAGCGGATGCTTCCGTTACTTGGTGTTTTGACATTGATCGCGCTCGCGCCGAATCCACGGCGGCGCGCGTTGGCGGCCGCGCGACGAGCGATGTGCATGCCGTGCTCGACGCGGACGATGTCGATGCCGTGCTGATCGCGTCCTCGACCGACACTCATATCGAGCTGATACTGCTCTCGGCCCAAGCCGGAAAGCCGATCTTTTGCGAAAAGCCGATCGATGTCGACTTGGCCAAGGTTGAGATATGTCGCGAAAAGCTCGAAGACTTTGACGTCCCTGTACAGCTTGGTTTCAACCGGCGATACGATCCCAGCCATCGAGAGGTTCAGCAGGCGGTCGCATCCGGGGAAATCGGCCCGCTCGAGCTTCTGGTCATCACCAGCCGCGATCCGAGTCCGCCGCCTCGTCCCATCCTCGAGGCATGCGGCGGGCTCTTTCGCGACACGACAATTCACGACACGGACATGGCGCGGTTCGTTCTCGGCGACGACGAGCCCGTGGAAGTCTTCGCCATGGCCGAAAACCGGGTCGACCCCATCTTCGCCGAATTCAACGACGTGGATACGGCAATGATCGTCATGCGCTCGGAATCCGGCGCGCTCATTCATATCAACAACTCTCGGCGCACTAGCTACGGATACGATCAGCGCGTGGAGGCTTTCGGCGCCGAGGGCATGGTGCGCTCTGAAAATTGCCGTCCTAACGAGGCCGTGCGGTTTTCCTCGGCGGGAACCGGGCGCAAGGATCAGCTTCTCCACTTTTTCATTGAACGCTACAAGGCCGCGTACGAAGCCGAGATTCGGGATTTCATCGACTGCCTCAAGTCCGGAAAAGCGCCCAGCGTCACTTTCGAGGACGGTCGCCGCGCCTTGATCCTCAGCGAAGCGGCCTTGCGCTCCACCCGCGAAAACCGCCCTGTCATTGTCAATTATGCTCCGGGCGCCTGAAGGGTCGACCTGAACGAAATCGCAGAGTCGACACTGCGAGAAAACTATCCGCGCGTAGTCCGAAGACGAACTCGCCCCGCCTCCTGATCGGCTTGCCGACCAGGTCGCGACCGAAATCAATTTGGAGCGGTCCCTGAAAGAGGCCGTGACCGGCCTGCGCATTTTCCGGGCCGGTCAAGGGTCGGCCGAACGCCCGGCAAACGGAAAGGCGGCGCGTCGACTTTCATCGCGCGGACGCTAGCCGGAGAGCCCCGAGCATCCGGCTCTCTCGCCGTCAATTCTTTATTTTTCGACTTCGGACGTATTCGGCCTCAATCCATAGTATCCATGGAGTCGGAATCTCGCGCCGGCGCGATTCCTTTTAGCCGCAGCCGGAAAACGCCGGCGGAACTGCCGCTTGGCGGCTAATGCCGCCTATCCGTTCCAATCTTCCTTTTTCATCCGAATGCATCCGCGGTTCCGGATCGTTCGGATTGCTGCCAAGCGAATCGACTACCTTCCGGGGGCAGCTATCCGTTCAATCCCCCGGTCGATGGAGACCGCGATGACAAGTAGCAATCCGGTGACGATCAGCCGCGCCTCGTTGGCGACGCCCATCAAGTTCAATCCGTTCGAGACGGTCGCAATTATCAGTGCGCCGAACAAGGCGCCGACGACGTGACCTCGGCCGCCGAAGAGGCTGACCCCGCCGATTACTGCGGCGGCAATGGACTCCAGCAACAGAGCTCCGCCGCCGACGCCTCCGCCGGATGACACCGACACGCCAAGGATTCTGCTTGCGGACAGGATGCCGCCGAATGCCGCCATTCCGCCCGCGATGGCGAACGCCATGATCTTAATGCGCTCGACCTTTATGCCGGCGCGCCGCGCCGCTTCCGCATTGTTTCCGATCGCATACAGATAAAGGCCGAAGCGAGTCTCGCTGCTTATGTAGGACATCACGCCAAGCAGAGAGATGAACAGGATCACCGGCATGGGCAGGCCGCGCAGGTTTTCCAGGAACATCAGCGTGGCAATCAGCAGCGCTGCGACAACTGCTACTGGAACGACGACCCCGCCCGCCATTGATGCCGGCAGACCGGCACGGAAGCGCGCACGGGTCGAGGTCGCGCGCGCCAAAGCGAAAAGCGCGATCCCGGCCATAACAAGCAGCCAGGCCGTGAAACCGGACACATTTGTCGAAGCGAGCTTTTCTACGCCTGTGTTCAGGAGGTTGTACCGGCCGGTGTTGGGCAGAATGATCAGTTGAACTCCGTTCAAAACCAGTCCGACGCCGAGCGTGACGACAAATGAAGGCACGCCCAAAAGCGTGATCCAGCGCCCGGAAACAGCGCCGATAGCGACTCCGGCGGCAACTCCGACCGCAATTGCAAGCGGTATCGGCAATTCCGAATCGACGACCAGCATCGCCATCAGAACCGAGGCAACCCCGGATATCGCCGCGACCGAAAGATCAATCTCGCCAACAAGAAGCACAAAAACGAGCCCCAGCGCAATGATCCCGGTCACTGTCGACTGTATGAGCAAATTGTTCAGATTGCGGCTGGTCAGAAACACGTCGCTCTGGGTAGCGAAAAAGAGGACCAGCGTCACGAGTCCAATCGCTACGGGGACGAATCTCAGTTCGGCGCCAAGCCGCTCGGCGAAGCTGCGCTTCGGCTGAACAGGCGGGATTTCCGGCGAGTCTGTGATTTTTAAGGCTCCTTCGTCAGCCCGACAGGTTGCGACTCTTTTGACCGCCGACCATCGAATTGACCACCTGCTCGCCCGTCGCTTCGCTGGACGAAAAGCTCGCCTGGTTGCGCCCCAGCCGAAGCACTTCGATTCGGTCGGAATTCTCCAGAACAAAATTGTGGATGTCATGGCTGATAACCAGAACCGCCATCCCGTGGCCGGCCAGTTCTCTGACTAGAATTCCGACCTGTTCGGCAGCGGCGTGGCTGAGCGCCGCGGTAGGCTCGTCGAGCAGTACGACCTTCGGCTCCCAGAGAATCGAGCGGGCGATGGCAATGTTCTGGCGCTGGCCGCCGGACATGGCGCCGACATGGCGGTTCAGTGAAATGCTGTCGAGCCGCATCCTTTTCAGGACGCCCTTGGCCCTTTTTTCACATTCCGCGCGGCTAATTCGGAATCCGTTCCACCATGGACCTGTAACCTCGCGACCGAGAAACAAATTCTGGACGGCATCGAGATTGTTGCAAAGCGCAAGATCCTGATAAACCGTCTGCACGCCCATCGCCGACGCTTCGGCGGGGCCGTGCACGACGGACTCGCTCCCCTCGAAAAAATACTTGCCCTGATCCGGTCGCAGAACGCCGGCCATGATTTTGACCAGAGTTGACTTGCCGGCGCCATTGTCCCCGACAAGCGCCACCACTTCTCCAGGCACGAGATCAAGCGAGACGTCAACCAATGCCTTAACGCCGCCGAATGACTTGTAAATGCCCTTAAGGCTCAGGATCGGGAGGCTCATGCGGTCGATTATAGAAAAACCGGCGCCCTGCTGAAATAGGCGCCGGCAAAAAGATTTTTTATTGAATCCTACATGTTGTCCTTGCAGATTTGCGCGTCTTCGGCGCCCTTGCAGATCTGCTCCCATGTATAGAGTCCGGCATCCACGACATCGGCCACATTTTCGATGGTGACGTTGTTGACGGGGAGGAAGGCTGCCGGCACATCCATGAACTGGTTGTTGACTTCGCCGTTGATCCAGTCAGACGACAATTCCTCGCCGTTTAGGATGTTCACCGCCAAATCCGCGGCGGCCTCGGCCATAACGCGCAGGTCCTTGAACACGGTGTTGTCCTGCCATCCCTGCACAACGAACTGGACGGCTTCAATAGTCGCGTCCTGGCCGCCCGTAACAATTATCTCGCCCTTGCCGTAGCCCTGGCTGATGATAGCCGCAACCGACCCGCCGGTGGTTCCGTCGTTCATGCCGAGGAACATGTCGACATCGCCGCCGGTGCGCGTCAAGCAGTTTTCCGCAAAGGCCTGAGCCTTTACCGGATCCCAGTTCGGCGTGAAGTCCTCGCATACGACCTCGACCCGGCCGGCATCCATCATTGGCTGCAGGTACTCGTTCTGACCGATTTCATACTGAATAGTTCCGTATTCGCCCTGATTGCCCTTCACTCGGGCGATCTTGACGACATCCTTGTCCATGGCCTCTATCAATTCGGCTGCGCGCTTGCCCTGGGCCAGCCCGACCGCGAGCGCATTGAACAGCACATGCGCTTCGGCCTTTCCGCCGACGGCATCGTGTTCGTAAAGCAGCATTGGAACGCCGGCATCCTCGGCGGCCTTGAGCGAACCGGCTGCGAGATTTGCATCCGACGACGTATAGACGATCAGATCGGCATCCTGCGCCAATGCGTCCTCCACCAGGCGCTGCTGCCGATCAGGGTCGCCTTCGCCATTTTGCACGACGACGTCCGCGCCGGGCATTCGGTCCGCCATGGCGGCCACGAAAAGCGGCGCGTCGCGGCGCTCGAATCGAATCGTCGTGCTGTTGGGCAGCAAGAAAAAGACCTTGGCGCCGTCTTGCGCCAAGGCGGGTGCAATGAATGTCGTCGTAGCGAGCGTAGCAGCGCCGGCCACTGTACCGAGCAATCTAGAGAAGTGCATCGTATATCCTCCGGTTGATGGGGTTGTCGGCCCGACATTAAAACTTCGGACCATCTTCAAGCCTTGCGAGAGCATTTGCTTCCCGACTGGAATGGGCGGCGCGCCGAAACACCGGGACGAGCCGCGATCGAAATCATCAGCCAGCCTGCGGCAACCGCAGTGCCGGGGCCGGCAGGACGAAAAATTTGCGCATCACCTCGCTCATGGCCTGAAGCCGTTCGGCGCAACTGGTAGTGCATGTTGCCGTTTGCAGACAACGGCAATTCTGTCCAATCTGGAATTGTTCGGAATAATGACTGGCATTGTTCGCGCTGGCGCAATACAATGGCCCAAAAAATAAGGAGCATTTTCGTTCAGTCGCGAGTTTCAAAATGGAACACTTAAACAGCGGCAGAATGCCGCTTGACGGATTTTCGGGTTACGAGCTCGATAGATTTCTTGACTTCTTCGGATCGCTTGGCGCTGAAACGGAGCGCTGCTTGAAACTCGGCCCGGCCCCTCGCGAAGTTGAGGTCATGGTGCAACTGCTGCGCAGCCATCTGCGCGGCCGGCTTGAAACTCCGTCCTCGCTCATAGCCAAGTCGGGACTCTCGCGAGGCACCGGCCACCGCACAATCAAGGCGATGATTGCATCGGGGCTGATTTACCAAAGGGCGCGCACCAAATCCGGACGAACGTTTTCCCTGCATCCGAGCCCGGAATTGATCGACATGTGGCACGATTTCGCCCGGCGAGTCATTGCCTTGACCGGCGCCTCGATCGGAACCGCCGTGGCCGGAAGCTATTTTTTCGGCGCGTCCTACCTCTCCGGATCGCTGATCCCGCCGCTGCCCGCAAGAGCCGAAAAACTTGCACTGACCGGAAGCCTCCGAATCCTTCTTCATGCGGATCCGACGTTTCTCGCGATGCAAAGGCTGAAGAGGCAGTTTGAAATGCACTTTGGCGTTCCGACCGAAGTGCGAGCCGTCAGCCTGGACCGCCTTCACGACGAGATTCTAGACAATTCCAGCCGCCGCTCGTCCCGATTCGACGTGGTAACCAGCGACACATGCTGGATGGCGGAACTGATCGAAAAAGGACACGTGCTTCCGGTCGAGGACATGTCCTCGCCGTCATCGCAGGACGTGCTCGATTTCCACCCGGAAGCGCTGAACACGGTGCGCCGCGGCTCTACTCTTTTCGGACTGCCCGTGCAGACGACGCCGGAGTTGCTCATCTACAGGCAGGATATTCTAGATGAGCAGGGGCTCTCGCCGCCATCGACTCTCGACGAATTGATGGCACTCGCGGGCCGGATGCACAACCCCGAACGCGGACTCAACGGCATCTGCTGGAACGGAGCCCGAGGAACGCCCGTCGGAACCACATTCCTTATGCTTCTGGCGGATTTCGGCCAATCGGCGCTGAACCTGCCTCGCGACGGGCACCGGTTCCGAGACGCCGATCTTGCGCCCGACAACTACCGTCCTCGGCTGCTGACGGACACCGCCTTGAAAGCCGCCGAGTTTCTTGTGGAATTATTGGACCATTCTCCCGACAACGTGCTGCAAATGTCATGGTATGAACGCGCGAAATGCTATGCGGAGGGGCACGCGGCAATGGCCTATTGCTACACGCAGATCATGCCGATGTTTCTCAACGACCCTGCCTCCCCGGCTTACGGCCGCACTGGATTCGCTCCGCATCCATCTGCTCGGGGAAATCCGCAGATTGCGCCGCTGGGAGGATGGAATCTCTGCATTCCCTCTAATGTTACGCCCTCGCGCGTCGCTCCTCTTCGCGAGGCTGTTCGGACTCTGACCTCGGCGGCGGCGACAAAACTGTACATTGAAAACGGCAGCACCGTCAGTTCGCGCTTCTCGGTTTGCAACGATCCGAGCGTGGCCAGCGGACGCCCGATAATCCCGATCGTCGACAGAATGGCGCGTCGAGGGCAAATTCAGGCCTGGCCGCGTCCCGCAGTCAGTGAATTGAGCGAGATAGTACGAATCCTCGGCGAGGAGATACACGCCATGCTTCTCAGGAACAAACGACCGCAAGCCGCTCTGCAGGACGCTCAGGCTCGTTGCGACAAGCTTATGATCGGCAATGGCAGGG
>JGI24797J26694_1000512_pt1 | contig 25663 bp, 20 predicted proteins | sample PinacodermPK_FD_26694 | JGI IMG/M metagenome (IMG submission 26694) | reverse complement strand
CCCTTTGCTCTGGCCCGCCGTTTCCCCGAATTGGCGGCCGAACAGGCTGGTCAGCAGTGCGCTGACGACGGTTGCGCCGACGCACATGTAGCCGATTCCGCCGTAGCCGACGTTGGCCAACAGCGCCCCCGCTATGGCTGCGCCCAGCATGCCGCCGCCCTGGTTGCTGAAACCCATGAGGCCCACACCGGTGGCCTTGGACTCGCCGGAATACTCGGTGCTGGCGGAGATCAGGATCGGAAAGGTCACGCTCAACAGGCCGGTACTGAGCGTCGCAACGGCCACCGTTGCCCACAGCCCCATCTCCACTGAAAACACCACGAACCCCAACGCCCCGCCGACGATGCCACAGGCGGCGATGATCAGCGCGCGATACCTCAGGTTGGCTCCGTAGGATGCGCTGTAGGTGCCGACCATCTGCCCGATCGAGGTTATCGCCAACGGCAGGGCCACGAACCCCACGCTCAGGCCGAAAGTATTTATCAGGTAAGCGGCGAAGAAACTGATGCTCCCCCAAAAGGCGATACGCTGCGTCACGTTCACCGGCACCGCCACGCGGAAGTATCGTATCGACACCAGCGCCTTGTATCTGGAAAAGTATGCGAAATTCCGGACCCGCTCTCCCTGCTGTTTGGGGAGCCACAGGAAGTTCGCCACCAGCGCGAGCACCAGCACGCTTCCGTACAAGACAAACGCAAACTGCCAGCCGCCCACTTCGGCCAGCACCGCAACCAGCGGTACGCTGATGGCTGCGGCCAACCCCTGGATCGACAGCAGGGCGCTCACCGCCCGCGCCCGCCTGGCGGGGGAAATGACATCGGCAACCGACCCCACGATGTTGGGAGGGATCACTCCTCCACCCAGACCGGTCAGGACCCGCAGCGCCATCAGTGTCTCCAGATTGGGCGCGAATGCGCAACCCAGGGTGGATAACGAGAGCACTGCCAGACTCACCAGGGCCACCGGCCGGCGCCCGAAGGAGTCGGACAGTGGAGCGGCCGACACCCCGGTGACCGCCCAAGCTGCAAAGGTCGCTGTCGCCAGCTGCCCGGCCACGGCCACCGATATGTCCAGGTCGGTCGCGATTTCCACCAGCAGCGGCGGGACGATCAGGATCGCGCTTATCGTCGCAAAAACGGTGAGCGCCAACACGGCCATGAACCATGCTTTGTTAATCTCTCTCTGCCCTGCTTGTGCCGTTTGCGTTCTGATGTCGTTGGTACCTTTTCTGGGTGGCGACAAAACTGGAGCCGGCAGGTCTGAGTTGTTGACGACCCGCCGGCCTCAGGGTTTGCTCCGGATACGCCTGACGGGGCCGGCGGTTTGCCTGGCGATTGTCAACGCGCCGATAATAATGTCCGCCCGCAATTATAGCCCATAGTGCGTGTATGCCCACCCGGAGCGCCATCCCCGCGCATTGCTCCAGCTCATTCGGTGGCAAGACTCCGCACTGCCGCGCTTGACTGCCTATCATGCTCGGCTACAATCTTAGCGTCCAGTGGAAGCCTTATCCCGGAGCCAACGTCAGCCGTCAAACGGGCGGTCATCCTGGAGGTGTTTGTATGCGTCTGGAAAACAAGGTTGCCCTGATCAGCGGCGGCTCGCGGGGACAGGGGGCTGCCGAGGCCCGCCTGTTCGCCGGCGAGGGGTGCAAGGTAGTAATCGCCGATGTGCTCGAAGACGAGGGCCGGCAGCTTGAAGCCGAGATCAACGAGACCGGCGGCGAGTGCGTCTTTGTGAAGCTGGACGTCACCAGCGAAGAGGAGTGGAACGCCGCCGTCAACACCGCCGTGGCGCGGTTCGGGAAGTTGGACATCCTGGTGAACAACGCTGGCATCTACCGGCAGGTGGGCATCGAGGACACCAGCGAAGAGCTTTGGGACAACATCTTCGACATCAACGCCAAGGGCGTGTTCCTGGGCACCAAGGCCGCGATTCCCGAAATGCGCCGGGCCGGCGGCGGGTCGATCATCAACATCTCCAGCGTGGCCGGCCTGATCGGCAGCTGGCGGGCGCCGGCGTACGGGGCCACCAAGGGCGCGGTGCGCCTGTTCACCAAGTCCACCGCCATCCAGTACGCCGCCGAGGGAATCCGCTGCAACTCGGTGCATCCGGGCATCATCGAAACGCCGATGACCACGCCGACCCTGCTGCGGGACGATGCGGCCCGACAGGCCTCGCTGGACCGGACGCCCATCGGCAGAGTCGGGCAGGCGGAGGACGTGGCTTACGGCGTGTTGTTCCTGGCGTCGGACGAGTCGTCCTTCATGACGGGCAGCGAACTGGTGATCGACGGCGGTCTGTTCGCGCAGTAGCGTCCCAGCCGGCCGAGCCGGGGGTCTCATTGCCACTGAAGCGCGGCAATCTCGTCGGCTGGGCCGTGGCGCTGGCAACCGCCACGTGTCTGCTGACCGCGTTGGTGCTCCCGAGACCCGCCCACGCCTGCTCGTGCGCGCCACCCGGATCGCCGGCCGAAGCTCTTGCGGAGGCCGATGCGGTGTTTGCCGGAGAAGTGACCCTCATCAGACCCCTGGGTCATCCTCCATTCCGGCTCTCGTCGGCCGACCCGGTGGAGGTGGAGTTTCAGTTGAGCCGGGTCTGGAAAGGCCCTCGCCTGGAAACAACGGTCATCGAGACCGAGTTAAGCGAGATATCCTGCGGGTACGAGTTCAAAAAGGGCGGAACGTACATCGTGTACGTACACGATGGCAGAGCCGGGTCGTGCACCCGCACATCGCCGGCCTGGCGGGCATTCCAGGATCTCGTGGCGCTGGGCCCGGGATCGCGGCCGGAATCCGTCCCGACGAAAAGTACCGGCAACGGAATGGTTTGCGGCGCGGCGGCGGGAAATGGCGACCAGCGGATGGGGGTCGCCACCGTGGGATTGCTGGCAGGCGTTATAGCCTTGGGCATCCGGCGCCGGCCTCGCCTATAATGAAGATGCGAAACTGCCGTCGGCAGCAGACCGTTGCTCATTCCTCCGGAGACATTGGGAGCTAATCCTATGGTCAGCAAACCCGCAAAAGTACAGGTTTCTTACGAGGATGAGGTTGATGACCTCACTATCGAATACCCATCCTCCGACGGTGAACCCATGGCTGAATCCGAGTGGCAGTACACGCCTCTGACTGAAACGGTCTCCACGCTGCGTGTCCGCTACCACGAGCGCGACGACGTGTATGTCGGTGGCGATATGCTGATCTACTACCGGATGAATCGGAACGACGTCAGCGTCGCGCCCGATGTTTTCGCCGTCTTCGGCGTAACGGGGACCCATCCCCGGGATTCGTGGCTGGTTTGGCGTGAAGGTAAAGCGCCGGACTTTGTCATGGAAATCGCCTCATCCGGCACCTGGCAGCGGGATGCTACTGAAAAGCGCCGTATCTACGCCGAAATGGGCGTAACGGAGTATGTGCGCTTCGATCCGACCGGAGCCTACTTTACGCCGGCTCTAGTATTCGAAACCCTGGAAGGCACGGAATACCGGGAACAGCCGTTGACGACCGACGCCGACGGCGTCCTGCGAGCCCACAGCGCGGTGCTGGATTTGGATCTTTGCGTAACGCCGGACTTGAGGTTGCGGCTGTTTGACCCCACGACGGCCGAATGGCTCCGGACGCATCAGGAAACCGAATCTGCCCGTCGCGAAAGCGAAGCTGCCCGCCGTGCCGCCGAGGCCGAAAACGCCCGGCTCCGGGAGCAACTGGAACAACTGCGACAGCAATCATGACAGTGAGGCTACAACAATGCGATTGGAAAACAAGGTGGCTTTCATCAGCGGCGGCGCCCGGGGCATGGGCGCCACCGAGGCGCGGATGTTCTCCCGCGAGGGTTGCAAGGTGGTCATCGGCGACCTGCGGGACGAACTGGGGCGACAGGTTGAGGCCGAGATCAATGAACTGGGCGGCGAGTGCCTGTTCGTCCACCTGGACGTGACCGACGAGCAGTCCTGGAAGGACGGCATCGCGGCCGCCGTGGGGCGGTTCGGCAAGCTGGACATCCTGGTGAACAACGCCGGCGTATACATGCCGGAGCGCGTTGAGGACACCACGATGGAGAACTGGGACGTCACGATGAGCGTGAATGCGAAGGGCGTGTTCCTGGGCACCAAGGCGGCCATTCCCGAAATGCGGCGCAACGGCGGCGGCTCCATCGTGAACATCTCCAGCGTCGCCGGCCTGGTGGGCAACCACATCTCCTCGGCGTATACCGCATCCAAGGGCGCGGTGCGGCTCTTCACCAAGTCCACGGCCATCCAGCATGCCGGTGACGGCATCCGCTGCAACAGCGTGCATCCCGGCACCATCGAGACCGACATGACCGCCGACCTGCTGGCCGCCGGCGGCCGCGAGGACCGGATGAACCGGACGCCGCTGGGCCGGTTGGGCCAGGCCGAAGACATCGCGTACGGCGTGCTGTTCCTGGCGTCGGACGAGGCCTCGTTCATGACTGGCAGCGAGCTGGTCATCGACGGCGGGCGGACGGCGATGTAGCTGCGGTAAGCCAGTTCCCAGGTTTGTAAGAAGCAGGACTCGCTGGATTACGGGGATTGCCCGTATAAAGGATTTCCTGCAGCGACGGGATCCTGTCCCGATTAATCTGCTTCTCGACCACACTGTTTCACATTAGCCCATGGGGATATTTTCCAGCGGGTCTTCCCAGCTGCAATGCCGGCTGCCCGACGCCCACCTCTACGTGCGGCTCCAGCATGCAGTGTTTCACGTGCTGGAGGCGGACAGCGGCGGCGCGGCGCGGATCGTGGATTTCACCATCTTCGGGCTGGTGATGTTCAGCGCGGTCAACCTGGCCATCGGCAACACCAAGCTGGAGTTCTTCTTCATCAGCGTGTTCGCCGCCGAGTACCTCATCCGGTTATGGTGCATCGTCTGGCACCAAAACTACCGGCAGGGGGGATGGAAGATCCGGCTGCGGTACGCCACCACCAACGTGGCGGCGATTATCGACTTCATCGCCATCTGGCCGACGCTGGTGGTGATGATCATCTTCGGCGAGGTTGAGGTGCTGCCGATCTTTCGGCTGGTGTCCCGCCTGATCATGACCGGAAGGCGATTCCCGGCGATGCGCCTGATGGGACGGGTGATGATGCGGTCGGCGTCGCAACTGGTCAGCGTGCTGGTGACCCTGAGCGTGTTCTGGCTGGCCGCGGGCTACCTGATGCACTCGGCGGAAACCAATCTGCCCAACGGGAACCACGAACAGTTCGGGTCCATCGGCGATTCGCTGTGGGCCTCGGTGGTGATCCTGACCACGCTGCCGTCGCTGGAGGTGGTGCCGGGCACTCTGGTTGGGCGTGTTATCGCCGGCTTCATCGCCCTGCTGGGCATCGGGCTGTTCGCGCTGCCGGCCGGCATCCTGACTTCCAATTTCATGGAGGCGTACCAGCAGGTGCGGGAAAACGCGGGGCGGATCGAGTTGAGCACCTGCCGGGTGCAAAACGCGGCTCAGCGGAGGCAGTCGCACTGGCCGCCCGCGCTGGGCTAAACCTGCGTCCAGCCAACGGCGATAATACTATTCGAAGGTATCAGAAGATCTCGTGTGAAACGCGTCCCGATCCGGTTGGTGATATTCGTTGCACTCTGGCGGGATACCCAAAGAGAACTAGGAAGTTCGTGCTACTGTAAAAACGTGAGTCGAGATTGACGAGAGTGCTTGTTTCGACCCACTGTACAACATGGTTGGCTGCTGGTGCCTAGCGCGTGCATGCCGTACACTACCCGACATCAAAGATCATTGCGGAGGCTGGAAATGGACTTGAAGACATCGTTGAATGCAATCCGAGATCGTATAGTGATCGAGAGGCAAAACGACCCTGACGAACGCAACACTATGCGGACGATCGTGATACCGCTTATTCAAACGCTTGGCTACGATACTGCTAGCACCAATGAAGTTGAGAATGAATACCCAGTGTCCGGCGGCAGAGCCAAAGCAGATTTGGTAATCAAGAGCGATGGGAAACCGGTCATTTTGGTTGAATGCAAACGCATCAGGGAAGAATTAGATGGCAAGAAGGCAGGGCAGCTCTACGACTACTTCGGTCGCGTTCCTTCTGCGCATATAGGAGTGCTCACGAACGGAGCCCAATACCTGTTTTTCGGTAACCTGCCGGGTGCGGTCAATCAAATGAACATGATCCCTTTTGCTTCCGTTGACCTCGAAGATGACGTGGATGACCGTGAAGTGGAAATAATGAGCCTTTTCTCGAAAACGGAATTCGATGCCCAGCGAATCATGGAGCGCTGCCGGGAAGAGACGGTCAACACGCAATATCGCGATAAAATTGTCGAATACCTGTTCAGCCAGGTGCACCAAGATCGGATGGACGATGACTTTGCCAGATTGCTTGCCCGCCAAGGTGACCCGGAACGGCGTCAATGGAGAGACGCTGCGTTGCAGGAATTCGAAGAACACATCAAAGCTGCCTTTGCCGAATTCGCTGATCGATTGGTCGAGGAACGGTTGGAGGGGCAGCATGTCACCGCCGAGGAAGTGGAAGGGCATCAGCTCATACGGTATATCTTGCGAGACAAGATAGACGGGGCGAACATTTTCCGCAATGAGGGTAAAACCTACTGCACGATCCAAATGGATGAGAGCACTAAGAGTAGAAAGCGCTTGTGCAGGCTTCACTTCAAAAACCCCAACGCCAAAAAGATGGAGTTGAGCGACAGAGAGCTTGTGGACATTGATGCCATCTACGACATCATGCGTTATGAGGATCGCATTCGCGCGATTGCTGACAAGTATCTGACCGAGGGATAGCCAGCTTTCCGGGATGGCCCTGCTGCGGCCGGACGGGCCCGAAACCGTCACCGGCCCCTTGTGATCTGACCCCAAAGACGGGCGTCAAACGGGTCGTCCATCCTGAAGTGCCGCGCTCTGGTGCGGATGCGCCGGCGGAACGAGGGTTACCTCAAATCCCGGGGAAGCGTGAAGGTGATGTCCTCTTCGGCGCCTTCCAACAGGGTGACTTTTTCCGGCCTGAGCTCGGCGATCACCGCTTCCACCAGCACTTCCGGAGTCGATGCGCCGGAGGTTATGCCGGCCCGCTGGCGTCCCACGAGCCAGTCGGGGTTGATTTCGTCCGGGCCGTTGATCAGATATGCCGGCGTCCCGTTGGCTTCGGCGACCTCCCGCAACCGGTTGCAGTTCGATGAGTTCTGCGCGCCGATCACCAGCACCACGTCGACCAGACCGGCCATCTGCGTGACCGCGTCCTGGCGGTTGGTGGTGGCATAGCAGATATCGTTCCGCACCACGGCGCCGGGGAACCGATCCTGGATGGCGCCGATGGCGTTGGCCGTGTCGCCGACGGACAGCGTCGTCTGGGTTATGACGGCCACCTCGGTGTCGTCGGACCAGTCCATGTCAGCGCTGACCTCCTGCTCTGCCAGCGGAGCGGAGTCGTTAATAAGGGTCATGGGAGCCTGCCCCATGGTCCCGCGAACTTCCTGGTGGCCCTGGTGCCCCACCAGGAGCACTTTCTTGCCTTCGCGGTGGTACTTTTTGGCCTCGTTGTGCACCCGGGTCACCAATGGGCACACTGCATCGATCACCCTGAGGTTGCGCTCGGCCGCTTTCTCGAAATCCTCCGGGGGCGAGCCGTGCGCCGAGAACACCACCAGGGAGCCGTCGGGTACCTCGTCCACCTCCTCAACCGTGATTGCCCCTTTCTGCTCCAACTCGGCGACCACGTACGGGTTGTGCACGATCTGATGCTTGACATAAACGGGAGGACCGAACCGCTCCAGGCATTCCTCCACAACGTCAATGGCCCGCACCACCCCGGCGCAGAACCCTCTCGGGGAACTCAATATCACTTCAACCATTTTGTAATCCTCTCGCAGCGCATCATCGCCCCTGCGGCCCACGGTTCCTTGAATGCTCATTCAGTAAATCCTGCTTATCTTTGCTCGTGTACGTTCGATATCGGCCCTAGGCGTTGTCCGGTTCCCAACCCCAGGGTCGGGGTCCCCAGCCGGCTTCGAACACTTCGCCCCGCTTCACCGACAGCACGGGCGTCACCGCGCGTTCCGAGTTCCGCCCGTTGCCCAGCACGTCGTAGACCACCCAGTCGCCGTCCTGGATGTCCAGCACCGAAACGTCGGCCTGCTTGCCGACCTCCAGGCTGCCCAGGCGCTCCTCTTCGCCGATGGCCCGCGCCGGGTTGATGGTGCACATCTCCACCACCCGGTCCAGGGTGAAGCCCATGGCTAGGAACCGGGTCATCATCTCGGTCATGCTGTGGACGGTGCGGACGCGTCCCGGCACAGTGAGGTCGGTGCTGATGCAGTGGGGTTCCACCCCCTGGTCGAGCACGCGTTCGCCGATGTCAAAGCTGAAGTTGGCGCGCCCGTGGGCCGTGTCCAGCCAGACCCCGCGTTCGTGGGCCTCCCTGGCCTCGGGCACCAGGTTGCCGTCGCTGTCCAGCACGCCGCCCGGGTTGGCGGTGAAGAAGTGGGTGACGATGTCTCCCGGCTCCATCAGGGGAAGCAGGTCCCGGATCACCTCGGCGGGATAGCGCTTTTCGGTGTCGCCGATGTGGACCATGAGGCGTACGCCGGCCTCCCGGGCCGCGCGCTTGGCCATGCGCGGCATCTCCATGCCCATGATTTCCAGGGCCGGCGAGACCATGCGGGCCTTGATTCCGCGGATGGTGCCGTTGCTTTCCTCCACCACCTGGATCGTCCGTTCCAGGTCGATGCTGCTGGGCGAGAAGATGTCCGGCGTGGTGGCCAGGCCGGTGCGGCAGATGTGCAGGAAGGGGATCACCTCGGTGGCGTTGTTGGGAATGATGTGTGCGGGAAAGCCACCGTAGGTGTCGCACCCGCTGCTGCCGGCGTCCACCATGGTGGTTACGCCGGCGCGGACTCCGCCCACATCCGCGTTGACGCCGTTGCCGTTCACACCCTCGTAAACATGGGTGTGCAGGTCGATCAGGCCGGGCGTTACGTATTTTCCCCGTACCTCCACGACGCGAGATGCCTCGTCGGACGAGATATCCGCAGCCACCGCGGAAATCATGCCATCGGTGATCGCGACGTCATATGCGCCGTTCAGGTTCTGCGTGGGGTCGATTACCGTGCCGCCTTTGATGAGCAGGTCGTACATGGGCGGGTCCCTCCATGACGTGGGGTCGGTGAATTGAAAAGGCCTTGGGAGGATGGGTCGGGGGATGCCGATGCCAGCGTAGTCAGGGCCATCAACGGAGTCAAGCGACTTCCGCCCGATCAGGTCAGCCGTTTGCGGGATCCCGTTGGCAGCGTGAAACGCGCGTCGGTTTTCGCGGCCAGGGTGGGTTGACCATCCCTGGACCGGTCGGGACCACTACGGATCGTCGGCGTAAAAAGACCGATGCACCAGGAATGGCCGGCCGTGCCGGGCATCCCTCATGCCTGGGTCCGATCTGCCAGCGTTTCGGTCGGGGAAACCAGGGCTTCTGGTTCCGCTGCTGCTGCCGCCCGGCTGGTGAAGCGATACATTGCGGCAATCAAGCTTCCACCCACCACGAGCACCATGTAGGCGTAGATGCACGCATTCTGCCAGAGGTATCCCACGTTGAGCCTGTCCATCGCTTCTTCAGCCGGATATCCCAACGCGGCGAAATCGATGGTCCACGAGTACAGGAGGTTGTGGTCGGGAAGGATAGCGGGCAATCCTGGCACCAGGTAAATCGCCAGCGCGGCCGCGCCACCCACTATTGCCATCGTCGCGGATACAGCCACGGTCACGTACAGGAAGAACCTGCGGTCTCGTTCGGGAGGATCGACATCAGGGTCTCGCAACAAAAGCAAAATGATGAACGTCCCGGACAGCGCGGCCAGTTGGACGCCGAACTCTATCCACACTCCGATGTTCGAGAGCACCAGTATGCTGAGGTACGCCAGCGCCGCAGGAGGCACCACCACCGTAATCGCCCGTCGCAACGGGTCATTCGCGCCACGGCCTGAGCCGTATTGCCAGTTCCAGAGGAGGTGGAATACCAGCGCCGAGGCTGAGGAGATTATCAAATTCACCAATAGCGCCAGCATGTACGGGAACGGCTTCACCGCGAATTCACCCAGGGTGTAGAACCCGTAGATGTCCATGCGCGTCATGGCCGATGCCAGCAGTTGCGCGCTCAGCAGAAAGAACAGTGATACGGAAAGGAATTCCTGGAGGGCATAGGCGCCGCGCATTCGCATGAACTTGTATGCCAGCATCAAGCTCATGACTGAAACGACGTAGACGGTGGGCAGCCACGGGTCCATGAGGCCCGCCGCCATCAATATGTAACCGCTGGCGAGGATGCACAGACCGGGGAGGAGGCAGCTCATAACGCTGAACCGGAGCGCCTCCCCAATGCCCACCGAGACAATGAGACCCACGGGAGGTTCCAGTTCGGCCGCGGGGTTTGCGGTCGGCGTTTCCGACGGGACGCTCGTCAAGGCGTCGGATGCGACGGGTTCCTCCACGCGCTCTGGGCGGGCGGCGGTACCGGTCTTGAACCCAGCCAGCGTCATCAGCCCGTCCACCTCGGCCTCGGAAAGGTCGAGGGCCCTGCAGAATACTTCTATCCGCTGTTTGTTGGGTCGGGTGACGCCCGATTCCCAGCGGGAAACCATCGTATGGCTGGAACGGTCGGCATACTGACTGTCCACCATCGCCATGCGCCGCAACAATTCTTCTTGCGTCAGTCCCCGGTTTCCGTTACCGGATGAAAATGCCTCCCGGTAGGCCTTCATCAGGATGCCAACCTGGGTTGATCGGGAGCGTTGTGTGTCACGGTCTGGCATCACGATGACCCGCGGGTGTGAACCTTCTGACTTGCCAAGTGTCGTCGCGCCGAGTTACCCGAACTGAATTGCATTGTATCCCGATTGCATCGGCTTGTGGCAACAACTGTGAGAATCCCCAGGGCAATCGCGTCTTAGTCAGCGATGGCTCCGGGGTTGAAATTGGCAGCGGTGAACGGTGAAATTTACCTGGATAAACAGGATGAACGGGATGGGCAGGATATTTCGACGCGGGGTTTTTGAGTGACAGGAGGGTTTTTGGGTCACGCGTACCCAGTTTCTGCAAACCTGTCGTTGCAAGCGAGCACGTCCCCGCTTTCCGCGGCTTGTCATTGCGAGCGAAGCGCGGCAATCTCGTTGGGGCAAGGAACGCTACTGCGGGAACGAGATCGCCACGTCGCTCCGCTCCTCGCGATGACAGGATGGGCACACGCGAATGCAGAATGGGCGCGCGATGACAGAATGGGTACGCGTGAGGGGTTTCTGGAACTTCCAGGCGCGGAGATGTCTGCGCGTGATGGCTTACCGGGATACAATCCAGACCCTTGTATCCGATGTATTGAAGACGCGATTGCCCTGTGATAATCCCCCGTTCTGTTTCTTCGCCGGGTGGGACCGGGTTGACCTCAAACTGGCGGCCCCCACGCCGATGCCCTATACTGCGCCCAGGCAATGGCCACCGAATTCGAACGCGGCCCGTGCCGCGGAGGGCACTATGGTATTGGGATTGAGAAGCTATCGCCCACTGGTGGGCGGCGTTACCCACATGGTAAGCACCGGTCACTACCTGGCAACCGCGGCCGGCTACCGGATCCTTGAGCAGGGGGGTAATGCTATTGACGCCGGCGTTGCCGCCGGCATCGTGATCAATGTGACGCTGCCCCAGTACACCAGCTTCGGTGGCGTGGCTCCGATCATCATCCATCACGCCGAGACGGGCGACACCAGGGAGATCAGCGGCCTCGGTCGGTGGCCTGCCGAAGCGTCGATCGACTATTTCCGGAGCGAACACGGCGGAGACATGCCGCACGGTGTGATGCGCACCGTGACGCCGGCCGCGCCGGACGCATGGCTCACCACCCTCAGCCGTTACGGCACAATGACCTTCGAGCAGGTGGTCACGCCGGCGCTGGAAATCGCCGCCGGCGGTTTCCCGATACCCGCCACGCTGAACCGGGCGCTGGCCAGCAGCGGCGACAACATCATCCTCGACGAAGGGGACACCAGCCAGTGGACCAGCACCATGGAGATCTTCTATCCCGGAGGCAAAGCCCTGGGCATCGGCGATCTGCTGGTACAGTCCGACCTGGCCCGGACTTTCCGGCGCATGATTGACGCCGAGCAAACTGCGGCGGGACAGGGCCGCGAGGCCGCCATCCAGGCCGCACGCGACCTGTTTTACAAGGGTGACATTGCCGAGGAGATGGTCGCGTTCATCCGGAGCCAGGGTGGGTGGCTGTCCATGGACGACCTGGCAGCCTTCTCCGTGGGCGTGGATACTCCGCCCATGATCGACTACAAGGGTATAGATGTCTACGCATGTGGGCCGTGGTGCCAGGGACCCATGAACCTCCACGCGCTGCGCATACTGGAAGGGTGTGACCTGCAGGGCATGGGCCACAACTCCGCGGAATACATCCACACGGTTCTGGAGGCGCTTAAGCTGGCTTTCGCCGACCGACATGCTTACTACGGCGACCCCGACTTCGTGGACGTGCCCATGGCCGGCCTGCTCTCCCGGGAGTATGCGGAAATCCGTCGGCGAGAGATCGATTCCCGCCGGGCCCACCCCGAGATGCCCGATGCCGGCGATCCCTGGGCGCACCAGTCGGGGAGCGGCCGCGCGGCCGTAAAACCCGAACCGGTGGCCGGTCCACTGTCAGCCGACACGTCGTATATCTGCGCGGTGGATCGATGGGGCAATGCGTTCTCGGCCACGCCCAGCGATGGGTTCGGCGGCGCGCCGATTGTTCCCGGTCTTGGCTTCATGGTGTCGGCCCGCGGCGCGCAGAACTGGCTGGATGAAGACCATCCTGCCGGTCTTGCGCCTGGCAAGCGGCCGCGCCTCACTCCCAATCCGGCGATGGCGTTCAAGGATGGCAAGCCGTGGATGCCTTTCGGAACGCCGGGCGGCGACGTACAGCCCCAGTCGATGGTGCAACTCTTCCTGAACGTTGCTGAGTTTGGCATGGACGTGCAGCAAGCCATCGAAGCCCCGCGAGCGTCGACATGGAGTTTCCCCAACTCCTTCTGGCCGCACGCTTACCGCCCCGGCCTCGTGGGTGTCGAGTCCCGCATCGAACCGTCAGTGGTGGACGACCTTCGCAAGCGCGGCCATGACGTGGACGTGTGGAACGAGTGGACGCCGCGCATGGGCTCGCTGTGTGCCATCGAGGTTGATCGCGAGCGTGGGAGCCTGTTCGGTGGCGCTGACCTGCGGCGGGACGGCTACGCCATGGGTCGGTAAACTCCACGCCGTTAGCGCACAATGATCGGCGGCGCCGGGAGATCTCCCGGCGCCGCCTTTTTGATCGCGCTTGTTCTGCTGAACGTCTGGCCGGCGTAATCGAGACGGATCGGAGGTTCGATTGGCGGCTATGCCTTTGCCATCCGGTAACCGATGCCGTGCTCGGTGAAGATGTACGACGGCTTTCGGGCGTTGTCGCCCAGCTTTTGCCGCAGGGTTTTCACGTAAGCGCGCAGGAGTTGCGATTCGCCGGCATACTCGGGTCCCCAGACTCGGTGCAGCAACTCGTCCTGTGTCATTACCCGCCCGGCGCTGCCGGAGAGTTCGTGCAGCAGTTTGTACTCGGTCGCCGTCAACTGCACCGGTTGGCCCGATACCGTGACCCGATGGGACGTGTAGTCGATGCTCACCCGTCCCATGGCGTATCCGTCGTCCGCATCCGTCGGGTGGGAGATCACTTTTCTGCGCAGGGAGGCCTTGATCCTTGCCACCAGTTCGGTGGGCGAGAAAGGCTTGACGATGTAACCGTCAGCGCCTTTTTCGTAGGCCAGGACCGCGCTCGCTTCGTCGCCCGGTTCCAGGATGCCGATCACCGAGACTCGATGCGACGTCGTGAGCCATTCCACCAGCGCAAACCCGCTTTCGTCCGATCTGGCCAGGTCGATCACTGCGACTTCCGGCTTTTGCTCGGCAACCAGCCGCTCCAAGTCGGCGCGGTCAAACACGGCCATGGGGGCAAAATCGGCGCGTGACAGGGTTCGGCGCATCGTGCTGAGGATGTGCGGATCCTCGGCGATCACCAGGACCCTGGGCTTCTCGGCAGCCGGCGGGTGAACAGGGACAGCGCCATTGCTGGTTTCGGATGTTGTCGTAACTGACTCTACTTCGGCGACAGGAATGGTCAGCGAGAACGTCACCCCGTGCTGATCCTCGCTGCGCACAACGCGGAACCGTCCCCCATGGGCGTTGACCACACCTTGGGCGATCGCCAGGGCTAATCCACCGTCCTCCGCGCCTTCGTGGCCTTCGCCCATTCGGGCCACCCGCAACCTTTCGAATAGCTGGGGAGGTTGGGTGCTGTGGCCGCAATCTCCGACGGTGGACACTGAGATGGCGACCTCAGAGTCCTGCAATTCAGCGCTGACCGTGATGGTGGCCAATTCGGTGGAATACCTGAAGCTGTGGGCGAACAGGTCGCGCAGGACCCGGTCGACCCGCTCCCGGTCCGCGAGAATGTGGGGCAGGTCTGATGGGATTCGAGCGTCAAAGGTCTGGCCGGCGTGGTTGCGCCGAAATTCATTGATCGCGTCAGAAGCCAGCTGATGCACGTCGGTGTTTTCCAGGGAAAGTTGCAGCGTGCCAGCGTCGATGCGAGACAAATCAATCAGGCTGTTGATTTGCGTGCGCATCAGTTCCGCCTGGTGGTCAATTATCCGCAGCAGTTGCAAAGGCTCGGGCGAGTGCATCGAGCCGACCACATCGGTCAAAGCGACGATAGAGCCCTTGATCGTGCTCAACGGCGTGCGCAGCTCCTGGCTGACCATGCCGAGGAGATCGGATCGCAACTTTTCGTCGTCCAAATGGGGGCTCATGTCCTGCATGGCCACCACTACCGACACAATTTCGCCCTTATCTGAGTAGATGGGCGCGGCGTTGACCAGGGTGGTAATGGAACGTCCGCTGGGCAAACAGATGACAATTTCCTCGGCGCGCACCGTTTCGCCACTCTGCATAACCCGGGAGGTCGGCAGCTCACCGAAAGAGACTTCCCGACCGTCAGCCCGCCGGAACGAAGCCACCTCCGGCAGCCGCTCGAAGGACCCTCCAGGGAGCTGCAGATCGTCAACCATGCGCTGGCATTCGCGGTTTGCGACCAGCAGTCGCCCGCTTTTGGCATCGAAGACGATTACGCCCATCGGGGCTATATCGACCAACGCTTGCAGGTCGGTCTTTCTTCGCAGTACGGCTTCGAATTTGCGCGCGTTGGAGATTGCGTTTGCCGCGTGCGTGGCGAAGCGCTCGATGATGTCTGCGTCATCCGGCGTGAACTCTTCGCCGGTTTCGGATTCGGTCAGGTAAATGTTGCCGATGTGGACCCCGTCGCGACGGATCGGCATGCCCAGGAACGTCCGCATTGGAGGATGTCCGTCGGGCAACCCAACCGACCGGGGATGGCTGGCAATGTCTGCCACCCGCAACGGGCCCTGGACTTCGTTCAGGTAGCCGAGTAGTCCCTTGCCCTGCGGCGGAGTTTGGACACCATGGAATTCTCCTTCGGTGTCGCCGGATAAGAATATGCCTTCGACTTCAGCCGAAGCGCTGTATGCCAGAAGCACTCCATAGCGAGCATTGGTGAGCCAGCGCGCGTTATCGATCACCCTTTGCAGGACAATCTCGGTCTCCAAGCTTTCGGAGACGCGGAGGCATGCTTCTAAAAGGTCGTTGGTTCTGCCTGGAGGCTCCTGGTCAATTCCCTGGGGCCCGGCCATCCTGGTCGAGGCGTCAGTCGATATATGTGCAGGCATGATCAATCCGTGTTAATGTCTGGCGTGCTGGACTCGCGGGCGTGACATGCCAATCTAACGTCGACTTATCCCGTGGCTCTGAGAACGAGTGTCTTTCACAGAGTCTCGATAGGTGACTCGTAGAGTGATCGCCTGCGTCGGCGGTATCATACCCACTTCAATCATCGGAGTCAAACATTCATTACGCAAGTATGTCGAATTTGTAACGAATCAGTAACGGACTCTCGTCCTGCCTGCCTGGTGGTTCCAGGGATGACCGTAAATGCGCGGCGGGTTGCGCCTCTGGCGCAGCCCGGTTGCCGGAGAAAGGAGGGTCACTACGCCAGACGCATGATGAGGTGGGCATCTCACTGATATGGTTACATAACTATATCCGGCGCACGTATCGCGACGCTGCATGGCGTCGACAGACTGGACGAGTGGACCCAACCACATGAGTTTCCCATGGTTTACAATTGCCGGAAAACGCCCGGCCGGCGTCACGAAACAACCGGGGACAAGGGTTTGGCTTTTGCGTACACCGGATCTCCGTTCGGGCGCCGGCCGTCGGTGCCCGGAGTTGGTGACCGGGCGAATGCTTCACTCACCTGGTATCGAGAATGGACAATCTGCAAGCCATGGCCGAGCTGGTCCGGCAGCACATCCATAGGGGACGCTTTGTCCTGGAGGACGACCAGACGACCGACTGGTACGTCAACGGGCGAGCATTCATGCTCAGTCCCGAGGGCAGCATCCTGGCCGGCCGCATCATTGGCGACATGCTTGCCGACGACGTCCGTTGCGTGGGCGGGCCGGCCACGGCGGCGATCCCCGTGGTGACGGCGGTGGTGCACCAGTCCGGCGTACCGCGCACCGGTTTCTACGTGCGAGGCGAGGCGAAAGGCTACGGAATGCTCAACCGGATCGAAGGCAACCTCGAGCCGCAGGTGGCCATTGTCGATGACACCTGCTACACGGGCGATTCGATCATCGAATGCATCAGGGCCGTTGAGGAAGCCGGGTCCGTCGTCAGGCAGGTTGTGGCCGTGTTCGACCGGGGGGACGGCGGTGACCGCATTCGCGAACTGGGCTACGACTACCGGTTCGTGCTGCGAATCGAGGACGGCCAGCCGGTAATGCCCTGCGGCTGACGGATTGGAGCTTCTCGGGGTCGGTTCGCAGTTTCTGCTTCCTTAGTCCCGAGCTCGCCTTCCGCGCTAGACGCTGGCGCTGAATGCCTGACGCAGACCATGCGCTGGGTATTGGGCCGGCCCGGTGCTCTTGATCGCGCCGAGCCGCGCTCAAGGCGCGTTTGGTGTCGCCGATTTCGACGGCGTGTGGGGGTTTCAGGGATATTCATCCCACGCCGCAGACACGGCATCGGGGATGAACTGCCGTAAAATAGGTGCGATTTTCAACGCTGTAGCGCGGTCCCATGAATCAACTGGTCAAAATCTCGGCCGGCCTGGTCAACTCCAACTGGTTCGAATATTTCATCATCGCCGTTATTATCGTCAACGGCGCCCTGCTGGGCCTGGAAACTTCCGCGTTCATTGCCGACACCTACGGGCATTGGCTGGAGTTGGGAAACCAGGTAGCCCTGGGGATCTTCATCGTTGAAGCCATCCTCAAGATGGTGGCGTTGTGGCCGCGCATGCAGGATTATTTCCGCGACGGCTGGAACATCTTCGACTTCATGGTGATTGTGTTTGCCCTGATACCGGCCACCGGCCAGTTTGCGATGATCGCCCGGCTGGCCCGCCTGCTCCGCGTGGTGCGCCTGATCTCAGCGATCCGGGACCTGAGGCTCATCGTGGCGGCGCTGGTGCGCTCCATTCCAAGCGTCGGTCACGTGATCATGTTGATGAGCGTCGTGGTGTACATCTACGCCATCATGGGTTTCCATCTCTTCCACGCCCACGATCCGGAACATTGGGGCAGCCTCGCGATATCGCTCCTCACCCTGTTCAACATCATCACGCTGGACGGCTGGACCGAGGTCATGGACACGGCGATGCGGAAGCATCCCTTCGCGTGGGTCTATTTCGTCAGCTTCGTGGTGGTCGGAACCTTTGTGGTGATCAACCTGTTGATGGCGATAAAACGGTCACACTATTTGAGTGAAAGTCCACCGCCAGCTGGATTTCCACTCTCTCACGGGTCGCGACGACGCTCGCTCCAAATAGCCTGAGTGCTTTCCCTTTTTCCTCGTCATCTGCTGCGTCAATTCTGGCGGCAACCTCCTGACACCTTTTGAGGATTCCGGCTTCCTCAGAAGCGACATCGACTTGGTTTTCTTGCAGGCGTCCGAGAGTTTCCAACTCAACCTGCTGGTGATGATGTTGGTCATTTAGCCTTTTGAGGCGGTCGTCGAATACTGTCTCTGGCACTGCTCCTTTCAGATCCAGCAACTGGCCGTATTGGCGTTCAGTTTTTTCGAGTGCTCTCCTGGCCTCATCTATCTCGGCAGGCAAGTCTCGGTGTGCCGTTTCCATGGTGGATCGGACCGCGTTTAGAAGAGCGTCAGGCTGGAGGAGCATATCGCAAAACTTCTCCCACACCAAATTCTCCAACGCTGATTTGGGGATATTGGACTCGTAACATGTGCGCTCAATGTGCCTTCCCGTATGAGTTTTCTGGCAGCGATAATATTTCAGATGCGCTGATCTGACAGCGTGGCCGCAAGCGCCGCAGGTCACAATTCCCGTCAGGAAATTGACTTTCTGTCCTTCTCTACGGACCGATTGGTGCCTGGCGAGTTGGGCCTGGGCCGCGTCCCATTCTTCCCGAGTGATGATGGGCTCCGTATATCCCGTGATCCAAATCCAATCGCTCTCAGGCTGCGGAAAAATTCTTTTCTTGGGCTCGCCTCTCTTTGTCTTGTCCTCCGTGGTCTTGTTGGAAGTTATGACACGATTTTTCCCGTAAGTGTCAACCCCGATGTACATGGTGTGACTGAGAATCTGTCGCAACGTCGTGACGTGCCAGACCTTGTTGCCCTGTTTGGTCGGGATACCGTCGTCCATGAGGCTATTGCGGATTCCATTGAGCGTGTGGCCCTCAGCCACCTCGTGGAATATCCTTTTGACGATTTTTGCTTCCTCCGGAATGACGGTTCTTTTTTTTGTGATTGGGTCGTATCTGTAGCCTAATACTCCCTTTCCGTCTCCATGAGGCAGTCGCTTCCCTTCTCTGGCAACAGTCTCCTTTCCCCTCATACTGCGCTCCCTGAATCGCAACCGTTCCTGCTTGGCAGCGTGGCCAAGAACGTAAGCGATCAATGGTGCCTCCGTACCGTCGCCTATGTGATCTACGACAAAATGCACATGGACCCCAATTTCCTCAAATTCTTTCAGAAGCGTTCCGAGTTCTAAGGGTTCTCTCGATAGGCGGTCGATAGCGTACACATACAGCGCGTTGAACTCCCCTTCTTTTGCAGCGCGACGCACTTCATTCAGGGCGTCCCTGTGCAAATCCGCGCCGCTCGCTTGGTCTCTCCACATCAATCGTTCAGGGACGGTGTAGCCGTCTTTTTCCGCCTCTTGGCGGCACCTCAATTCTTGAGATGCTAGCGACGTTCCTTCTTCCTGCTGCGTCGTGCTGACTCTCGAATATGTGGCAGCGATCATGTTGGACTCCTTTTTTGATTTCGGGTGAATTGTTCAGGTCACTCGCAGCTTGTTGTTTCCGTGCTGCTACGATATGCCATTGCATGATCGCACCCCGGTGCAGGTGCTGGACAGTTTCTGCGTTAACGGACCACAGGCGATAAAGTGCCGGCAACGGTGTCCGGGTCAACGGATATGGTGCATGTGGCCTTTTCCCTAGTCGCCGTGATGCGTACGCCAAATGTGGAGAGGATTGCTGGCAATTCTTCGGGATTGAAACGATCTACTCGGTCAGCAACCTCCCTGCACGCGCGTGTAAACTGGGCCGCACGTGCGGCTAGGTCAAGGGACTTGGACCGTTGGTTTTCCAACTCCTCAACGTCTTGTTGCAGTTGTTCCCATTCTGCCCTCAGGTCTGCGAGACCGGCGTGGAGAACGGCGTCCTCTATCGTGTCCGACTGCCAAAGATCGAGTAATTGATGATGATGCCGTTCGTTCTGCTCAATTGCCCGGTGCGTTGCCGCGAGCTTGGCTTCGATTTGCTCGGGGTCACCCATCATTCTGGGAAACAGAATAGGGAAAATCGTTTGGGGATCCCGGATCGTGGCGCACACCGTTGCCCATACCCACATTTCGAGAGCGTCCTTCCTGATGTGTCCGGCGTCGCACCGCTTCGGTGAGTTCCTTTTGGCAACAGACCGCACGCAGCGGTAATAGATACTGGAGCGTCCAGAGACTTTCCCGCCACATGCTCCGCAAGTAACGTACCCGTTCAACGGGTGGTGTCCCTTTCTGGGTCGTCTCCTGTTCTTTGCCTGGAGGGACTGGTGGGCTGCCTCATACTCCTGCTGAGTGATAATTGCCGGCGAGTAGTCGTACGCTCGGATCCAATCCTGTTCTGGCAATTTGACCCTTTTGACCTTGCCATTCACGACCTGACGACGGGTGCGGCAGTACAGATCCAGCCCATAATAGGAGGTGCGATTCACAATCGCCTTGATGGTCGAAAAGTCCCACAATCCGCCCCGTTTCGTGGGGACGCCGCGTCTCTGCAAATCACGTGCGATTGAGTTGGAACTGTCGCCTGCGGTTACTCTGGCGAAAATTTCCCGTACGATTTCTGCCTCGTTTTGGTTGATGACCCTTCCTTTCGTCTCGGGTACGTAGTCATACCCGTAGATACCTCGGAGATCGCCGATCCTGAGGAGCCCTCCTCTGGCCGAGTGGTTCTTGCCATCTTTCGACCTCCGTAAAATGGATTTGTGCTCTTGCTCATCAACCCAGGCGTCGATAAATGCGATCAGGTCGCCGTAGGGGCCTGTGTTCACTGCTTTGCGGACGGATTTCAGAGAGACGTCGTGATCCAAAAATTCCCGAAAGATGGTCATAAAATCGACAGCGTTCCTGGCGATGCGGTCCGTATCATGAATCCATATAGCGTCCACCTCCCTTTGCTGAACGGCCCGCCGCAAAGCGGAGAGTCCATCCCGTTCGAGGTTCGTTCCAGAACCGACGTCGCGAAAGATGTGCTTGTCGAGCACTTCATATCCGGACTCAGCCGCAACCGCTCTGCAACGGGCTTCTTGGCTATCGAGTGACGTGCCCCAGTCGCTTTGTTGTTGGGTGCTGACTCTCAGGTATATCGCTGCTCTCATGGCGTACCAATGCCGCGGTTTCCCGGGGCGAAGCGGCAACCCTCGGGAGGTTGCCTAGGGTTGTCGGTCATAAAATTCATCTGGGTCTCCATTCGGCCTTATTGTGCGTCATCGGTGCCACCGAGCCGGCGGTTCCATAACGCCCCGGCTCCGTTCTTTGGTCTGGTCTTGTCAGTGGGAGTTTGACGCGCGCCCCCGAAAAATCACCGCCGTCTCCATATGGTGACTGCGTCATCCTTTACGCTCCCCGACCACGAAATTGGGAGCGTTCTGGTCGGGAGAACGGGGTCAGTCTGCATCGCTGTGCCAACGGGAGCGTGGCAACGCCACGCTCCCTGACCATCTGCACGCGACCGGGCAGCAGGCCTAGCGCATCGAGATACCCGACTCAGGACCCGTCGGACTGGCGACCGTTCGGAGGTAGGATACGTCCTTGCGCCCGCAATGCGTTCTGAGCGGCTTCGAAGATCTTTCTGTCGACAATGGTCGGAGAGTAGCCCTCGATCTTCACCCACTCTTCGTGAGGGACTTCAACACGTGCCGATTTTGTTGAGCCTGTCCCAATACGACGTGAACCACCGTAGTAATCCACTCCGTAGTAGGAAGTGCGTTGGACAAGTGCCTTTACGGCGGCGCCCACCCAACGGTCGCCGCGTTTTGTCGGCACGCCGCGCCGGTTCAAATCTTGGGCGATGCGGGAAAGGCCTTCCCCTGCTATCACCCTGTCGAATATTTCTCGAACAATCACCGCTTCGGAAAAGTTGACGACCCGGCGCTTGCTGCTGGCGTCGTAGTCGTACCCGAACACGATGGTGCCGACCGGTAGACGATCTTGTTGAGCGACTGCTTCCTTTCCCCTCTGTGACCGCTCCGCCCAGGCGCGTCTTTGCTGCTCAGCCCGCCGTCCAGCGGCGAGGAAGTTGATTACATCTGACCGTTCACATGTCAGGGCAACCTCGGGTTGGATACCGATATCGTGGAGGCGGTTGATGATTTCGATTGCGCAAGCCGGTGCGCATACCCAAATTGTGTCTATCTGACCTTTTTGGACTGCGGCCATCATGTGGTCCAACTGCGGCCGGTCGGCGGTCACGCCGGAGCGTATTTCCCGCCAGACCTGACCGCCGACGACTTCGTAACCCGCAGCAGCGGCCGCGGCGCGGCATGCAGCTTCTTGGGCGGAGCACGACGAACTCGTGGTCTCTGATTCGGTCACGTAGATCGCTGCGATCATAGTTCCTCCTAGGGTTTGAGTTGATTTGGGAACCGAATATCGCGATGTATTCGGCATTGATGGCAAGCAGTGATGGACCCCATAGTTATGAAGTCCGACGAAGCATTGCCTTGACGTAAGTAGCCGCCCAACGGCCGGCTTGCTTCGTCGGCACTCCGTGCCGGTTCAAATCTTGGGCGATGTGGGACAGGGCCTCCCCTGATATCGCCCGATCGAAGATCTCTCGGACAATCATGGTTACTCCAATGGTGTGAGATAGGCAATCGGTGCTAGGCCGTTGCGACGCACCCGGTATTGATGTAATGGGTTGGTCGAACTTCTCCGGAACCGAGCGCACCATCGGGTACCGAGGTCCAGGGGTCTGACCAGTAGGGCGGGCAGACCCTCTGCGTCGAATTCGATCATCAGGGGTCCCGTCAGGCGACGCACTGATGACGAAGCGATGCCTCTACCTCTCCATCCATCGTGAGGCTGCCGGTCCGGACGTACATTGCTCCGCGCTTCATGATGTGATCCTGAAGGTGGTGGGCCCAGGACCTGAGAGCCGGCATTCCGGACCCGAAAGGCCCTGGGCGCCATGAGTGATTATTCTTGGCTGCCAGGGACGGGCGTGCGCGACAGGATGTCCCTGAAGAACCTCCGGCGGCGGCCGTCGTCGGGGACTCCGCGCCACTGCACCCGGACTTGGAATCCCCCCTGGGCGGCCCAGCCGGAATCATAGATGATGGGGAAAGCCGGAGGTGAGGCTCCCGTTGGGGAGCCGGCGCCGGCTATCTCGTCGTGGCCCGCGGCATCAGCGCCTTGCGTTGCGATAGCGCTTTCGCTATCATCGAAGGCGACCGATGGAGAGCCATTTCGGCTCGTGTCGAGGGCCGTACCGCAGCGTCCAACTCTGTGCGGCCCAATCTCGTTGCTCATGCTAATGCTCCTTTTCGGTAAACGCGGTGCTAGCGTCGCGCCCAGTGCAAAGCCCGTGCGCTAGACGTCTTGCAAATTCGGTTTTCACCTCCTGTATCGGGCTGGCCTTGGCCGATTTCGCAACTAAGTGCCCGGGTTGGCCATGTCCGTTCATAATTCTACCGTAACCGCGATTTTGCAAATCGGACGTCGTTTCGAATCATCGCGAGGGAGATGCTTCGATCGCCCACTGCTGTGGGCAAGCCGTTTCGGATGCTCGGCCAGGGGCATGGTGGTCCTGGGCCGTGGCGTTTCTAATCTAGCCCCCGACGGCCAGGCCCATGCAAGGACCCGACTGAATTTGTGACGCACGTCACAAATTCGAGCGCCGCAGGACCGTCCTTGCGGTAGGCCGCCACCAGGCGCTTGGTGTGGCGTTCACTGACTCCCATGATCTCGGCGGCCTGGGCGATGGGAAGGTGGTATTCCAGTACGGTGTTGAGCACTTTGATCCTTGCCTGTTCTCGCTGTTTCAATGTCACTTCCATCATGGGGTGACATTTTCGCTGACCAGTTAGCTGATGACAGAATCGTAGAACAGCAACACAGATTCACAGGGTCATTAGTCCACTTGGGGGGCCAGATCGGCGACCATTGTTGCACTTCGACATTGAGGTGCAGCGATGGCGTACCGGTAGGTTCACCGAATGGAGCTACGAGAAGTCATCCGCCTTTGGAAGGCGGGAAACAGTCAGCGGCGGACCGCGACGGGCACCGGGTTGTCGCGCAATACGGTACGCAAGTGCCTGGCGGCGGCGCGGTTGCAGGCTCATGCGTACCCAGTTTCACTGGAACCGTCATTGCGAGCGAAGCGCGGCAATCTCGTTGAGGCAAGGAACGCTACTGTAGTAACGAGATCACCCCGTCGATTCGCTCCGCGCGATGACAAAATGGGTAAGCCTGAGAGTTGCAGGGCATCACGCAAGGTGGGCCGGCGACGACCGAGGACCAACTGAGCCGGCTGGCGATGCCTCGGCAGGACCAATTGGAGCCGTGGTCGGACCAGATCTACCAGTGGATCACCAAAGACCGGCCGCAGATGACCCGAATCCACGAGCTGCTGGCCATGCGGGGATGCCAGGTATCGGACCCGCCGCTGCGGCGTTTCGCGCTGAAGGGGAATTGGTGCAAGCGCAGCAAGACCACGGTGCGGATGGCGGACACGCCGCCAAGAGAGCCTGTCGTCTGGTATCGGCCCGGGGCGACGTGCGTCGTGTCCCCTCCGGGATCGGCCCGGGCGACGTGCGTCGTGTCCCCTCCGGGATCGGCCCGGGGAGACGTGCGGCCGACAAGGAATCGTCGGCGGCAGCCAGATCGGCGCGCCCGCACCCCCTATTGTCGTTAATCACCGACGACGACCAGGACGCCGATGCGTTCAGGGACTGCCTCTACGGAATAACCTGGAGCGGCGCAATCGGTGATGGCTACAGATTCGCCGAGAACGGCGAGGTCGTCGGCCTAGCCAATGTGGTGGTCGAGATATTGCCGATGGCTGAGCGGACAGAGGAGAAGAATGGCTACCGGGTCCTTGGACCTGCCCAGTCGCCGTAACCGGAGCGTGCCGGAAACTCGGAAGAAGTACAGATACAGAGCAAACTGACCTGACCGGCAGGGGAGAAATCCCGCGCGGAGGACCTCAACCGGTCGTTTCAAAAACCGTCGCGCAGTTGGCCGCTATCGGTAACCCTCACGGCGCCGGCCGTCACCGAGTAGCCGGCCGACGCTCCCGAACCGCACCAACACACCTGCGGCCGGCCCACCGTCGTCAGCAGCCGGCGGCAAGGAAAATTCGCCAACCCCATGGCCACCGCCGCGGCCATCGACCGGGTCGTCCACCACTCCGTCATCCTGGAGTTTGACGTCCCCAGCTACCGGACTGACGCAGCACAGCAACGGGGCGAGACTGCCGCGGCCGAGGAGGTGAACCGGCAAAACTGATTGACGCCAAATAGGCAAATATGGTTGACGCGGGACACCCGGTGCTAAAGTCTCGGTAATATTCTTCGGTGAGGCAAAAAGATCATCGCAGTCTTGGCGGATCGGACGTCCGATTTGCCAAGACCGCGGTCAGGGTAAAATGACTGAAAGGCCGCCGGCATAGCACCCAGACGGCATCTAGTCGCGATTTCGGTCAAAGAACCGGGACTTCAGGTGATCTATAGGCGGTACATCATGGGAGACGGTCTGCACGAGATCGCAGAGCGGTCGAACGCAGAAAGTCCGATGCCAAGTCGGCGGACTTGGGACAACCGAGACCCGGAAGGACAAGACCCGGGAGGAAAGGAGGATCGACATGTCGGCAAAGGAAAGGAAGGGGAAAATATACGCCCGAAGTGCAACCCTAGGACAGGAAGGCAGAGCGCCGCTGTACGCACAGGTTGAGGCATGCACCAAGCTGGCGGAATCCCTGGGGTACGTGATCGGCTCTAGGGACATTCTCAC
>JGI24797J26694_1000486_pt1 | contig 26511 bp, 17 predicted proteins | sample PinacodermPK_FD_26694 | JGI IMG/M metagenome (IMG submission 26694) | reverse complement strand
ACGTGTTGCTTTGGGTACCGATTGGCTGGATTGTCAGCCAATGATTACTATTGCCCCCCTCGTTTCGGAGAAGCGTTGCGTGTTGGTTGGAGTGGTTGAGAAAAATATCGACATCTCCGTCATTGTCATAGTCGCCGAATGCGGCTGCTCGGCTAACTTTTTTCGGGAGTTCTGCCAATCCGACATCAGCGGACGTATCAGTAAAATGATATGTGCCGTCTTGTTTGCGTACGTTGCGGAAAACCAAGTCCGTCTGTGGATAGGTGCTCTCCGAAAAAAGCGAAATATTCTCTTGAAGGTGTCCATTCGCAACGAAGAGGTCAAGGAAACCGTCGTTGTCGTAGTCTAAGAATTCGACCGCCCATTTAAAGTAGGGGAGCGTCACTGCGCCAATGCCTGAGACAAAAGAGACATCGGTAAAAAAGGCAGCGTTTTCATTTTGATAGAGAAGCGCAGGCAGTCCAGAGGCGTTGCTGACAACGAGATCCAGATAACCATCGTTATTGTAATCACCGAATGCGTTTCCCATACCACTTCCGGGGAAACCGTTTTCATCATACCCTGTTCCGGTAAGGTCGGCAGTTTCGGTAAAGGTTCCATTGCCGTTGTTGTGGTAAAAGAGGTCTGCTTCCATATCATTGGCGATGTGCAGGTCTGGGTAACCATTGTTATCGTAATCTCCGACAGCGACAGCGAGACCAAGGGCACGATGTGAGATCCCCGATGTTTTGGTGACATCTGTGAAGGTTCCGTCTCCATTGTTGCGATAGAGGATATCAGGCTCACTTACAAAATGGCTGCCAGCGATTTGATCTGTTGGGCTGCAATATGTTCTAATACCCCGAGTTTCCCACCATCCGTTTTCCGCGATAGAAAATTTCATGTAATTGACAACGTACAAGTCAACATCCCCATCTAAATCGTAATCCAGAAAGGCAGAACTTGTTCCCCAACGTTCGTCGCCGACTCCGGCTTTTTGCGTCATATCAGTAAAAGTTCCGTCACCGTTGTTATAATAGAGGCGGTTGCGTCCGTAGTTAGTTACATAAATTTCGGGATAGCCATCATTATTGACATCAGCGGCTGCACATCCGACCCCATAGCCGGTATCTCCAACCCCTGCACTGTCTGTGATGTCGGTAAAAGTTCCGTCGCCGTCGTTTCGGTAGAGTTTGTTTTGCGGAAGAGAAGAGAGGGTTTGAGAGATTTTTTCGCTGACTGGCGGTGGAATGTGGGTAGCGTTCACTACATAAAGATCCAAAGCACCATCAACATCGAAATCGAAAAAGAGCGCGCCAGAGCCGAGCGTTTCGATGAGATATTTTTCACCGGTTCTGCCATCAACATGCCGAAACGTGATTCCTGCAGCGGCGGTTATGTCAACGAATTGAACCTCTGCGGAAACGGGCATGCTCAGAATTGAAGAGAGGATAATATAGCAGAGGCATCTCATTGTTCGTTGGCGTATTGTCCTTTATAGGACTCGAGAATTTGCTACTTTTAACCCCCTAAATTCCCGTTATCAGGCGGACTTTAAGAAGGAGTGCGTAAGTCCTACTTTAATAGCAATCAGCCATCAGATAGGTGCAGCTTCCTAACCGCCCTCGTCACTTCACCAGGAAACCTCTTTACCGATAGCCGACAGCCGACAGCCGACAGCCATTTCCAGCGTATCCCAATAATTCGCTTCAGTCGGGGCAAGACGAACAGCGGTTCGTGCGTGGGAGAGTGCCTTATCCAAGTCTATGCCTGATTCTATATAGCAAACAGCGGTGTTATTATGCGCAATTGCAAGAGTGGTGTCGATGGTGAGTGCTTGTTGGTAAGCCTCAATAGCGAGGTTCATTTCTCCTTGCTTATGGTAGGCATGCCCTAAATTGTAGTGTGCAGTGGCTAAAGTAGGGGCAAGAGAAATGGCGCGTTTGTAGTTCGCGATCGCGTCTTCAGAGCGATGACGTGCGAGGTAGACAATACCGAGATTGTTATAGCCTCTCGCGTCATTGGGATGTCTTTTCACCCATGCCTCAGCTTCCTCAAGGAGGGGATCCGTTTGACGAAGGACTTTGAAGAACGCCATCACTGAGGCGGCTTTTTTCTTTTCGCCGCGTTTGATATAAATTTGGGCGAGTTGGTAATGTGCCTCTGTATTATCCACCTGAATTTCAATTGCCTTTTCAATCGCTATGATTGCATCCTCTAAGCGTCCCTGTTTTACATAAGTCTTACCCAATCCTAAAATGGCACTCGGATTTCCATTTGGATTGAGACGCGTAGCTTGTTCATAGGCACGAGTAGCCTGTCCAAAATCACCCTGTTTCAAGTAGACCTCGCCGAGTCCGGTATAGGCATCTTCCCACTCCGCGTCTATAGCGACCGCACGTTTAAATGCCTCAAGAGCACGCGGGAGATTGCCCTGCTTGAGGTAAACCAGTCCGATATTATAGTGTGGTTCAGCCGTCATAGGAAACAACGCAAGTGCCTTCTGATAGGCATCAAGTGCGGCATCGTATTGCTTCAGTTCGGAATATGCAACACCGAGTCTGTTGTAGACGATAGGGGAATTTGGATTAAGGGCAATGGCTTTTCTGTATTCGGAGATGGCTTGCTCGAATTCTCCGAGATCGTGGTAGATAGTGGCACTTTTATAATACGCTCCGGCAGGTGACGAATCGGATAAAACGGCGTTTGCAGAGGCACTACAAAGGATGAATATGGCGAGATATTTTAGCATTTTTAAATAACTGGACTTCTGGGCTGCCCTCCACTACGTTTCGGGCAGGTTTCAGGTCAGTTTCAACGGAGTTAAGCGAAGTAAGGTTCTTAAACGTTTCCTAACTGAGAAGGGGTTGGACTTCACCGAACACCATCGTGAAACGAAGTGGAACGATGCCCAGGCGTCAATAATTTAAAAATCGCGATCGGCTTTAATACTGCCCCAAGTCGTCGCGAGTTTCTCTGCGGGTGCTACTGGCAGGAAATCGCCATTCATAATTTCGCTGATTTCTGCTTCGGTGATGATTCGGTTGAAGAGAAACACTTCATCAATAATACCAGTGAAAAATTCTTCACCAGGGTGGCGGGCACCCACCATAACAGAGCCATCAATTTCATCAACAGGTGGCGGTTTAGGTCCACCGCCGGCTTCTTTCCCGTCATTATAGATGACCACTTTTGATTTGGTGTCATGTGTGACTGCGAGGTGTACCCAGTCTTCGGGTTGAATGTCATCAGTGACGGCTTTTTGCGCCCACCCCCCACCGGATGTTGACCAGAAAAAAGTTTTGCTGCTGGCGTTCTGAAAAATTGTTGCCCATTTCAAGGAGCCAGCTGTCACCATGTAATTCCAATCCCGAATTTGGGCTTTGCCCCGTTTAACCCAAAAAGCGACAGAAAATTGTTCTCTTAGTTGTAAAGTGTCGTTGATAGGCACCATTACATGGTCTCCCTTGGTCCCATCAAACTCCAATGCCTTGCCGAACTGTCCATCTACCCAGGTGGGATTTTGGATAAGTTCGCCATCATGCCCATGTACGGAGCCATCTGCGGCATCTCCTCCTTTCCCTTCATCAAAGGAGAGGTATAGGACGAGAGATTTGTCATCTAATCCTGCATATAAAGGTGTCGTGAAGGCGAACAGGACGCATGCTGCGACAAGTTCTCTTATAAATTGTTCAAATTTGCGCACAGTAAATTTCTCCTTCTTATCAGTTAACAGTAACCTTTCACGGAATGCTATCACTAACTGTCACAAATTTTCTTAACTGTTCTCACTGTAGAGCATGTTAACTGATAGTTAGTATGCTGAAAGCCGAAAGCCGATGGCTGACTGTTTTTTTTAGCAGGCACCACACTTCTTGCAAACAGTCGTATCACATTCACTGGTTGTAAAACCTTTTTCGTGCTTGTTGAACTCAAGTTGTAGGAATTGGGGTTTAACGTTAAGGTCGAGATGGTCCCATGGGTTGACCTCATGCAGTGGACGTTGGCGTATGGCATAAAAATCTGGAGCTAAATCGTGTTTACGGAAGGCTTGGTTCCATGGGACACCGTGAGCAAGTTCAAGGATAACTTTTCCAAGCCGCCGGTCGCCGCGAGCGAAGGCAGCTTCTTGATGTGCGAGTCTTGCACTGGCAGAACCGACTTTTATGCTACCAAGTTGGTTAATTTCGCGTTTCAGAAAATCGAGTTTTCGAGCGATGGTTTTTGGGGGTTCCATTGCTACCCACTGGAAAGGTGTATGCGGTTTCGGCACCATGGGTGAAATCGTAAAGCTGATACGTGCTATTTTTCCTGTTCGTTTCGCATGTGGGAGAAGTATCGTTCGCATCTCCTTTGCCATATCAACTATGGCTTCTACATCTGCTGGTGTTTCATGCGGTACTCCGATGAGGAAGTATAGACGAAGGTTGAGAATATCACGTTTCAATGCTTCCTCAAAAATATAATAGAGGCGTTCACGTGGAATGGCTTTATTGACTACCTTTTGAAGCTCTTCAGTTGCAACTTCTGGAGCAATGGTGATGGTTCCTTGTTCACTGTCTGCGAGTGCGTCGAGCAGCGGGGCGCGAACAGTTTCGGCGCGGAGTGAGGCGCAGGAAATTCGAAATCCACGTTCGACGAGACCTGTAGCGATCTCATCAATTTGCGGATGGTCAGAGATAGAAGCACCGACAAGTCCAATTCTGTCTGTAATACCCCGTGCGCGTTCCGCAAGTGCAAGTGTACTCTCTACAGAGCGACGTCTTGGCCATCGGCGGGCATAATCTGCGACACAGAAACGGCACTGCCTACCACACCCACGTACAATTTCAATGAGATGTGCGTTTGAAAACTCGGTATTGGGTGTATGGATGTGCGTGCAGGTTTCGACATCATCAAGTTTTGGGACAGCTCCGGCACGAATTCGAGGCGATATACCGGGTTTTGGGGAAACGGCATCAATCGTACCATCATCGCGATAGGTTACATCGTAAAAATGTGGCACGTAAAGTCCTGGGACAGTTGCGAGCGTTTCAAGTAATTCACTCTTCGGTGCACCGGATTTTTTCCACTCGTCGAAATGCCCCATGAGTTGGTGGATAACAAGCTCGGCTTCACCAACGACAAAAACATCGACAAAATCGGCAATCGGTTCTGGATTGTAGGAGATATTAATGCCACCGGCAATGATGAGCGGATCCCATTCCGTTCGCGCTTCTGCAAGCGGCGGTATGTTCGCCAACTCTAACGTGCGAGGAATGTTCACATAATCTGATTCAAAGGAGACTGAAAACCCGATGATGTCAAATTGGTTCAAAGCGGTCTGCGTTTCAAAAGAGAAAAGAGCCTTTTTTTGAGAGGCAAGTTTCCGAAGATAGGTAGGCTCAGGAATGAAAACACGTTCGCAAGCGGTGTCCTGTCGGTTGTTGAGCGTCGCGTACATAACTTGAACACCGAGGCTTGACATACCGAGGGCATACGTGCTCGGATAGACAAGCGCGAATTTGTTGGGTTTTCTGAAGTTGTTGTGTGCGCCGTGTTCCTCACTACGTAAGTGTTGATAATGTCGATATAAGTTCACTATTTGCCTCTTTTTTAACTATTGGTTCTTGGTCATCGTTCCGCTTCGTTTCATTGAAAAAACACCGGATTTAGTCTGCGGATAGACTAAATCCGTTCCTTGTATTACATTGCAAAAATCCCCTCCGCAGTAACGGGCGGGACCCCGGTTTTCGGTTAGGTTGAACGCGACCGGGGAGATGGATGGCTTTAAATATCTTACATCCACGACCCATCCACGCTAACGTGTCTTCAGGCGCGAAATGAAAAAGCGATGCCCGCCGCACTATGTTATCAAAACACAATGCGGCGTTAGTTTTAGGAATCTCAATCACGGAATCGGGAGCTACACTCAGAAAATCAGAAGCGATAGGCGTCGGTATAGAGGTAGTTCCTATTTATCGTTCCCCCGTCTTTTTTGAACGCGTAGAAAAGCCGGAATTTCCCAATCTGTTTCACGTTGCTGCGAGCCTTGGTCTCTTCCTCGGGCAGGTTTCTGTGGGTTGCTTTGAGGTGCGTTGTCCTCTTCGCTGGGTGGTTCAACGTTTGCTCTTCTCCCACGCCCCGGAACCCTGGATCTGTCAGATGGCGTTCTGGCGATACTCTGTCGTACTCTACTTGGACTTGGTACACGCTGTTCGGAAGGAGCCGGTGTTTGCCTTTGATAGGTATCTGCGTCATCATATCGTGACGCTGTATTTCTGTCACCACCTGCGTAGGCTTCCTCTTCAACACTATCAAACCCTGTTGCAATGACGGTTACAAGGACTTCATCTCCGAGTTCTAATTCATCTTTGTAAACAAGTCCAAAAATGATTTGTGCATCCGGAGCGGTATCCTGAATAACGCCCATAGCGTCATCGAGTTCGTGCATCATAAAATCGGGCGGTGCGGTTATGTTGACAATCATACCGACGGCTCCGGCAATATTAGTTTGCTCAAGGAGAGGTGAACTGATTGCTTGTTCTGCGGCGATTTGGGCGCGATTGTCCCCTGTAGCATGCCCCATGCCCATCAATGCACTTCCTGCGTTTCGCATGATAGATTCAACATCAGCAAAATCAACGTTAATCTCGCCTGATTCAGTGACAATGTCGGATATGCTTTTAACGCCGTGTAAGAGAATCTGATCTCCCATACGAAATGCTTCTCGGATGGGAAGTTTCCTGTCCATGGTGTCGATGAGACGCTGGTTTGGTACAACAATTACGGAATCAGCAGCGACTCGAAGTTCCTCAAGTCCTTCTTCGGCGGCGGCTGCGCGACGTTGTCCCTCAAAGTTGAAAGGGCGTGTCACGACCCCGATAGTGAGTGCTCCCCGCTCTTTTGCTTGTGTAGCAATGAGGGGTGCTGCGCCGGTACCGGTCCCACCGCCCATACCTGCGGTGATGAAGACCATATTTGCATTCTCTACGATAGTTTGGAGATGTTCTCTGTCTTCTTCGGCGGCTTTTCTGCCAATCTCGGGGTTTGCCCCGGAACCTAAGCCTTCGGTGGTGTTAACACCTATCTGGATTTGAGTAGCACCGCGGCAGGTCACAAGTGCTTGTTGGTCAGTATTGACGGCATAAAATTCTATGCCGGTAAGTCCTGCTTCAATCATACGTTTCACTGCGTTTCCACCTGCTCCACCAACCCCAATAACTTTAATTTTTGCGCGTAGACTTTCAAATTCTTCCTGTTCAAATTCTATCATTTTAGATTTCAGTTACTATAACAAAGACACAGCAACCTAATTCCTCCTATCATTATAGCCTCAATCTCCAGATTGAGGTTCCTTAATAACTTTCATAGATTCGCTTTTTCACATTAAATTATACGCTATTAGTAAAGTTAAGTCAAGCGTTGCGATAAGTTTGGCATAAGTGGGGTGTGTCCTGTTAAGTAATGCCAAGGACACTTAATATCCAAACCATTCTTTGATGCGTTGCAGGAATGATCCAAAGGCGTTCCCTCCAGAACGTGCGTTGTGTTCACGTTCTAACTGCCGTAAGGTTTCACCGTAAAGAGCGAGTCCTATTCCTGTGGAATACATTGGATGGTTCACCCGGTCAGTCAAGCCTTGCAAGCCGCGCGGGTATCCGATCTGGACGCGCAGTTGAAGCATCGCTTCAGCGAGTTCTTGTAAACCGTCCATAAGCGCAGTACCACCAGTGAGCACAAGTCCACCTGGAAGCGGAATATCACCTAATTCGTCACCGATTGCGTCCAATATTTCAGCCATACGGTACTCAATAATTTGGGCAAGTTCAATTCGGTCGATGAAACGCGGTGGCGTTGAATCACTCGCGACTGGAATAGATCTAACTTCTTCGGGATCAACTAATTCTGTCCAAGCACAGCCGCGGTGAAGTTTAAGTTCCTCCGCTTCTGGAAGGGTGACTTTTAAGTATTGCGCAATATCATTGGTAACGTGCTGGCCTCCAACAGGAATCACTGCTGTATGTTCGATAGAGTCCTCTTTGTAAACAATAATTTCAGTTGTTCCATCACCGATATCAACAAGTGCGATCCCGACTTCACGTTCATCCTTTGAGATAGTCGCCTGTGTTGCTGCGAGCGGTGCAGCGACAAGTGTTTCAACTATAGGCACGCCTGCCTTTTCGATACTATTGAGCAAATTCTGAATAGCCGTTGTGCCACCTGTAATAATGTAGGCGTAAGCTTCAAGACGCGCGCCAGACATACCGATAGGTTCCCTAATACGACTCTGGGCATCAACAACGAAGTTCTGTTGGATTACATGCAGTATTTCCCTGTCTGCGGGAATGGAGATTGCCTTTGCCGCTATCATCGCTCGGTCAACATCGTCCTGCGAAATCTCAGTATTTGCCACGGAAACAACCCCATGTGACGTTTGCCCTATAACATGTTCACCAGAAATACCGACGCAGACGGAGTCTATTTTCACCCCTGCCATTAATTCAGCACTGGAAATGGCTTTACGGATGGCCTCGGCTGTTTGGTTGATGTCAACGATAACCCCTCTGCGGAGTCCTTCGGCTTGCGCGTGACCCACGCCGATAATTCCTATTTTTGGGGTGCTCCCGTGCAGCGTATTCCCAACAACTACCGAAATTTTGCTCGAACCGATATCAAGTCCTGCGATAATATTTTGTTTTGGCATTTAAATGTTTTCACCTCCTTCTTCTTTAGATATTGAGGGCGGTAAACAGGTGCGGATCCGATATTCTATAAGTCCCTATAGGTGTTACAAGGGTAGAACTACTTACTTTCAGTATAACCGCCCAAGTAGAGTGTGTCTTGGTACCTTACGTCTATATACGGTTTTCTTACACTCGGGATCTCACCAATAAGTCCAAGGATCCGAGTTTTATGCTGTTTTAGAAGCAGGGCAGTATGATGAAGCCCAGATTTGATCATGTCTCCAGCAAGCCATACGGGTGCAGGCAGCGCATCAATCTGTAGCTTGATTTTTTGAAAATCACTTGCGTCTATAATCTGTATTTGTGCCGCAAGTGATGGTTCCTGAAGTAGGACAGTCTTTAAGACCTCTAATCCCAATTTAACCTCGTCTCTCTGAACGGCAGTACCAATTTTCGGTAGTTCATTACTCAGTACCGGAAGTATCGCCATTTCTTCAAGTCCTTCAGATTTCCATTGACCTGTTTCTTCAACCTCTATATTTTTTAATACATGTCCCTCGCTATCTACCAGAAAAAACGAACTATCACCATCAAGCAGCGCACTTACAACGGATGATTTATTGCCTAAGGTTTGTACCTTGGGCATGTGCCCTTGAGAAGTTTGCGGAGCATTACCGAACCACAGGAGAGCAAAAGGTTCACGTTCGGTGACTTCAATAGTGAGTATCCGCTTCATCACATGTTTAAGGACATGTACTTCTTTAATGTAGCTCAAATTCTCTTTCAGATAGTCAGCTGTTTGTTCTTCAGAATCTGTGACGATATTTTCTAATTTTTCGCCTAATACATCATAGATTTGTACATCAGTATAGTGTATATTTCCTGAAAGTTCAAGTGAAACGTATTCAGAACTAAAAAAACCGAGCACTATTTTTCCAGCAAACGATAGCGTAACCATAACCGCTATGACGAGAATTATACGCCGCCACACGTATATTTTGGCATTGGGGTGTTTACCAAGCCGTCGCGCAGGCATTGAGGTCTGCCGTGTATATCCATTGCGCTTTTTACCAATTTTTGAATCATTGAATCTGGTCATCGTTCCACTTCGTTTCACGATGGTGTTCGCCGAGTTCCGATGCGCCCGAAGACATGTACGATTCTTATGTATTTGTATCCACTATCCATCATTGGGAGACGGTTGGACTTCACGGGGCATCGCCATGAAATGAAATCAGGTTTCCTTAAATGGCATAATTTTACTTCGCATTGTCCTACAAGTTTCCCATAGAGGAGCCCTGCGCAGAATGCTTTACATTTGGAACGGCACCCATAGTTAATCGTTTGAAAGCCTATTTAAGAACTCGTGTCCTACTTTACTGATGTCTCCTGCCCCCAGTGTAATGACAATATCTTCTGGTTGTGTTATTTTCATCAGAACGTCCGGAATTTCATCTGTATCTGGCACATAGTAAACATGGCGGTGTCCGTGTGATTGTATGGCTTCTGCCAGTTTTTCAGCCGTGACGTTTTCAATAGGTGCCTCACCCGCACTATAGATTGAGGTGACAATGAGGACATCTGCTTGATAAAAAGAGCGAGAGAACTCATCTGCTAAATCTCTGACACGCTGGTATCGGTGTGGCTGAAAAACGGCGACGATACGACGCTTATAACCGTCGCGTGCACCACTCAATGCGGCTTTCAACTTCGCTGGATTATGTGCGTAATCGTCAACGACAATGATATTGTTAACTTCGCCAAGTATTTCAAAGCGGCGGTGTACTCCCTGAAATGACTCAAGGCTCTCTCGGATTTGATCGAAAGGAATATCAAGTTCAAGCCCAACGGCTATCGCTGCTAAAGAATTAGAAATATTATGGCGTCCCGGCATTTTAAGGTGAATTTCACCATATAGGTGTCCATTTTTGCGAACTCTGTAACGAGATGTGGGACCTTCCACAGTAATGCCTTCAGCTACCAGATCTGCTCGCGTTTCAAGTCCGTAGGTAACATAACGTTTTTTAATCCGCGGGATAAACCTTTGAATGTTCTCAGCATCCAAGCAGAGAACTGCCGTGCCATAGAATGGAACTTTATTGGTGAATTTAAGGAAGGTTTCACCAATCTCGTCAATGCTATTGTAATAATCCAGGTGGTCGGCATCGACGGATGTAACAACAGCAACAGTGGGATAAAACATCTCAATTGAACCATACGCCTCATCTGCTTCGACTACCATAACATCGCCTTCGCCACTTCNGGCGTGACTNCCATTCATGAGTTTCCCACCTACGACGACCGTCGGATCAAGACTGGCAAGGACTGTTGCAGTCATAGCTGTTGTAGTTGTTTTTCCATGTGTTCCACTGACGGCAACACTGTAGCGCATTCGAGTAATTTCATTCAGCATTTCCGCGCCCCTGACAATTGGGATTTTCTGCATCTCTGCAGCGAGGAGTTCTGGATTTTCAGGGGGGATAGCGGGGGAAAAAACGACGACATCGGCACCTTGTATGTGTGATGCTGCATGCTCATAATAGATAGTTGCTCCTCGTCCACGCAAGTGTTCCGTAGTATATGACTTGCAGATATCGGAGCCTGTTACGTGAAACCCGAGATCCAGCAGGATCTCAGTGATGCCGCTTAATCCAGCACCTCCTATACCAATGATATGAATGTGTCGTGTTTTTCCAAACATGTTTCTAATTTTCCTTGCGGTTCGGTGAGGTGGATTAGAGATTTGATATTTCTCTCCGTAGTCCGCCTTCCACTTTGTTTCAGGCTTTGCTTTTTGAATTTCGATTTTATAATTTAACTAACTAAGCGTAAGAAAGAATGGATTTGGCAATCTCATCGCTGGCATGTGGTTTGCCGAGTGTTTGACTTGCGGTTACCATCCGTTCATGTGTATTTTCATCAAGGATCATGTTAGTAAGATTTTTTACCAAAGTCTCTACCGTGAAGGTGCCTTGTTCAAGTACAACAGCCGCCCCCTCTTCCGCAACAGTGTGAGCGTTTAATACTTGGTTGTTTCCGGTTTGCGAGGGTAAGGGTATGAAAATTGCGGGGATACCACATGCAGTGACCTCGGCAATAGTCATTCCACCTGCTCTGCATACCATAACGTCTGCGATGCTATAGATTTCCTCAACAGTCTCAAAGAAAGGTTTGACACAATATAGGAATCTCGAACCCTCAACTCGTGCTTTGTTGCCTTGTGTCAGAGTCGAGTTGAGGGTTCGATGCGAAGCGAGCATCCGATCATACGCGGTTTGAACCTTCTCAAATTCCAGTGCACCGGTTTGATGGACTATCTGGATCTGATCGGTATATTCGATGAGGTGTGGCAGTGCCGCTACAATCGCTTCATTGATAGCATGAGCACCCTGACTGCCACCCATCACAAAAATAGTTTTCCGCTCTGGGTGCAACCCAAATCTTCTGTAGGTTTCCTCGCGCCTTCGGAACGCTGCGATTGCAGGACGAATAGGATTTCCTGTTATCTCTATACGTGTGGTTCGTCGGAACGAATTGTGCTCGCGAACCGATTCCATAGCGAGGTAAGCGACATCCGCCCATCGTGCCAATATAGCGTTCGTTAAGCCAACAGAAGCATTCTGTTCTTGGATAGCAATTGGAATTTTGCACAGAAGACCGGCTAACAGAACCGGACCTGAAACATATCCCCCCGTTCCTATAACAACGTCTGGTTTCAACTCCTTCATATATCGCAGTGCCTGGATAAGTCCATGAAATGCCTTCCAGATGGTTGGTAACCACTGTAAAGTGAGGCGACGCGGAAGACCGGCAACAGAAATAGGCAAGAAACGGAACCCATGTTGTGGAACAAGCGTTGATTCTAACTTGTCTGAACCACCAATAAACACAATATCTACCGTGGTATCCAAACGCTGCAGTGCTTGGGCAATACCAATCGCAGGATAGATATGCCCGCCTGTTCCACCGCCGGCGATAACGATTTTTTTCTGCATTGCATGCTGTTGCAGTGCCAATAAGTTGCGGTCGTCGGTTTCTGATAAATTGCTATCGCAACGCTTAGAATTTTTTAATTTTCCTTGCGGTTCGATGAGATGCGTCTGGGGTTTCATGTTCCATTCCGTAGAGTCGCCTTCTGTAGGGGCTGGGTAACCCAGCCCCTACCACGTTTCAGTCTTGGTATTTTGAATCTCTATTTTACCAGTTTTGTTTTATCGGTTTGGTATCAGTCTGCGTTCTTACTGCTGCTCCGCGATATATTCAGAAGGATCCCGACGCTCACCAGACTCAGAACGATTGATGAACCGCCGTAACTGATAAACGGCAAAGTAATCCCTTTCGTTGGCAACACGCCTGTCACAACGCCAATGTTAATGAATGCCTGTAGACCGATGAGTGTCGTAATTCCGGTGGCGAGCAAAGAAGCGAATAGGTCACTCGCATTGCGAGCAATGTGAAGTCCTCGCCATATAAATAACATGAAAATGCACGTCACCGTTACTGCACCGATAAACCCGAATTCCTCACCTAATACTGCGAAGATAAAATCTGTGTGTGGATAGGGAAGACGTGATATTTTCTGAAGGCTACTATCGATACCTAACCCGAGGAGTCCACCACTTTCGAGTGCGTCCAGTGAACGTGTTAACTGATAATTCGTCGCATCTGGGGATTTCAACATTGCCATATAATCCATGACCCGTTTTAGTTTATATGAATCCCGAATTATGAGCAAACTGAAAAGTCCACCGCCGACCCCACCAAGTGTTAGCACATGCCAGATGCGCATACCGCCGATAAATAGCACTGTGCAGACGGTTACAACCAGTAAGAACGCCGAACCGAAATCCGGTTGGATGTACACGAGACCGAAAGCAGCACCTACAATTAAGATGTTCGGAAGGACACCGTTGAAAAAACTCTTAACGCGCTCTGGATTGCGGCTTATGAAATTTGCGACGTGTATAACCAACGCTATTTTCGCAAATTCAACAGGTTGAAAATTGATAGGCAATCCTATATTGATCCAGCGTTTAAATCTACCGCCTTCTGCCCCTTGAACGCTTGCCCCTAAACCCGGGACGAAAACCAATAATAACCCGATAAAGGAAAGTATCAAAAAAAGATTTGAGAACCTCGCATAAAATCGGTAGGGTAGATAGGAACTCAGGAACATACCAACGAAGCCGATGCCACAAGCAATGATATGTATCTGTAGATAACGGTAACTATAGCCATCATAGTGTCTTGAAGAGAGAAGATGGCTTGCGCTGTATACCATCAGAATACCTATTGCAATCAGGCAGAGCGTGAGAGCGATCAACCCTCTATCCATTCGTCCGTATCTTTGCGGAGGGGAAGGTTCTACTGCCTGTTTCTGCTGCTTTTCTACAACGGAATAGACGCGCGTGTTTGCCCATTTGAACCCAGATTTTGTTTTGGACTTACGATTCTTATTGTTACGGGCAGAGTTTTGGTAATTGCGTACCATTTTTTATGTTCCTTGCGGTTAACTGACGATAAATTGGATTCTGATGTTCTTTCCGTAAGAGTCAGCCCAGGAGCCTATAGTTAGAAAAACGTTTCAGGCTTGGTGTTTTGGATCTCGATCTCGGCTGATCCCCTTAGAGTGGAGCGCGTTAACTGCTTCTTTAAAATCAGTGCCTCTTGCTTTATAATCCGGATACATGTCAAAGCTTGCATTTGCTGGGGACAATAGGACGACATCGCCCGGTGACGCGTGTTTATATGCTACCTGTACAGCTTCTGCCATTGTTTCCGCTTTCATTATTTTTGTGGTATTGGCGAGGGTCTTTTCGATCTGTTCGGTGTACTCGCCGAGCATTACTGCGCCTTTAACCTTAGTTTGAACGATTTCACGCAAAGGTGTGTAATCATTCCCCTTATCGTATCCTCCCATTATTAGTAAAACTTGAGCGTCTACTAACGATTCGAGAGCTGCTTTGACCGCCGCCACGTTTGTCGCTTTTGAATCGTTTATGAATCGGACCTTTTCTAAGGTCCGCACCAACTCAAAAGCATGGGATAAAGCCGGATGCGATCGATCAAAGCATTGAAGTGCCGCTCGAATTTCTGCCCCTGTTACACCAAAAATCCGTCCTACAGCGATAGAAGCGAGGACGTTCTGGATGTTGTGTGCTCCTGGAAGTGGGATGTCCACGATGTCACATATTTTCTCGCGTATCCGATTTTGCTGCGCGAAAAGTTCCAAACCTTCTTTAAATGTTCCTGAGAACGACAAATTTTCGGGGGCACCTTTATCTGTAAAATAGACCACTTCCGCCGATGTTGATGCTGCGAAATCCTTGACAGATGCATCTGAATCATTGAGAACTATCCAGTCTTCAGTTGTCTGGTTGTCGGAAATTTTCTGTTTTGCCTCACGATAGGCGGACATTGTTTTGTGCCTGTCCAAGTGGTCGCGGGACAAATTGAGTACGACGCTAACCTTTGGATGAAAGGTCCCGGTGCTTTCCAACTGAAAACTACTTGCCTCAACAACGACTATATCTCGACTTGTAAGGTTTTGAACCTCCGCTGCCAATGGAACACCGATGTTGCCAGCAACGCGAACGTTTGGGAATCTACCACCGGCTTTCAGTATGGCGGCTGTGAGCAGTGTCGTTGTTGATTTACCTTTCGTGCCTGTGATGGCGACAACTGTTGCCGGACATACGCTCGCGGCAACCTCCAATTCTGCGAGGATTGGGAGGTTTCTCGACCGCGCCTCGCACAAGATCGGAATATCAAGCGGTACCCCCGGGGAAACCACTATGAAATCTGTATCTGTAATACATTCCAGAGGATGCTCGCCAAAATATGTTTGAAACGGATTACAAGTGTCCGAAAAACCACTGTTAGCGGTCTGCACTTTGCTTGATTGTGAGAGCTCATTGAGCGTAGTGATTTCTGCTGATAATGCTTCACGAGAACGCGTGTCTGTAAGCGTAACAACGGCACCGTGTGAATATAGTAATTTCGCCGCGGCGATCCCGCTCCGATTCAAGCCAAAAACTGTAACCCGCTTTCCGTATAATTGCATTTTTTATTTTTTAAGCTATTAAATCTGGTCATCGTTCCACTTCGTTTCACGATGCTTTTCGGTTAATTTCTAACTGTCTCTGGGATCTGAACGTTGTTTAAAAAGTCTGTTGAGAAAATCAAAATCTCCCCGAAATGTAATGGAGGGCAGTCCAAGATCCCCATAAGTAAAAAAATAATTACCGAAGTTTCAATGTGCTTAAGGCTATTAAGACCAAAATAAGCCCCACAATCCAAAATCGGATGACAACTTTGGATTCTTTCCACCCTGAGAGTAGGAAGTGATAGTGGATAGGAGACATTTTGAACACACGTTTGCCAAATGTACGGAATGACCAGACTTGGATGATAACCGATAATGTTTCAGCGACGAAAATGGCACCGACTATCACGAGTAGAAATTCCTGTTTTATAAGCACGGCTACTGTTCCAAGTGTGGCACCAAGTGCCAACGATCCAGTATCTCCCATAAAGACTTGCGCCGGATGTCCATTATACCATAAAAATCCCAAGCCTGCCCCGACTAACGCTGCACAGAAAACTGTTGTAACTTCTCCTCCTACTGGTAGGTGAAAGATGTTCAGGTACGCTGCAATCTCGCTGTGGCTTGTCATGTACCCGACTATGCCTAAGGTCCCCGCAACAAACAGGGTGCATCCAATTGCTAATCCGTCCATTCCATCCGTAAGATTGACGGCATTAGAGGCACCGACTATGACCAGCGTAGCAAAAGGGATAAACAGGATACCTAAATTTGGCTGAACCTCTTTAAAAAAAGGAAGGATCAGCGATGTCCGTGTTGTTAAATCTCCAGTATGTACAGGACCCCACTGGTAAAGATAACCCGCAATCACTAATGCCCCTACTGTTTGAAGTCCAATCTTATGCCAGCCTCGGAGTCCTAAGGATTGTTGTTTTACCAATTTGCTATAATCATCTAAGAATCCGAGTCCGCCGAACCAGAGTGTCGTTAGGATCATCAAGTAGATATACGGTTGATCCAAACGCGACCAGAACACCACCGATATCAGGACGGAAACGATAATAAGCACGCCTCCCATTGTTGGAGTTCCTGCTTTGCTCTGGTAATCTTTTGGTCCCTCTTCGCGTACGTGTTCGCCAATCCGGAGCTGTTTGAGCCGATTTATCATGAACGGTCCCAGAACAAGTGCTATAACCAGCGATGTTGCCGTTGCATAAATCGCTCGGATACTGATGTAGCGAAAAATGTTGAATGGCGAAAAGACTTCAACGAGATTCTCATATAGCAGATGGTAAAACATATATTTTAATTATACCTTGCGGCGTAACAGCGTGCGTTTGGACTTTGACGTGCGTTCCTCAAATCTGAAGAAAGGGAAACGCCCTATCAAAAACCCCAAGCAAAAACCCCTCCATTACATTACGGGCTACGGGTTTTGGTTTACCCAAGACAGCAGCCTGCAACAACGGCGCAGGCGGATCTACGGAAAAGAACGTGAAACCATCAACTTACCCGACCGAACCGCAAGGAATAATTAAAAACCTTATTTCAGTCGCCACTTTACCAGAAATCTGCTCGTAATGAAATGGAGAGCAGTTCGAGAGNCCATAAATTAAAAACCTAACTTATCGCCTTTCTTCAATTTGGCAAAACTNGCACCTGCTTGGCTTAGAAGGTTCGTTGTATATGTATAGGTTAACGCATTTTTCTCTGCATGTGCCGTAANTGCTAAGTCGATGAGATCGGATACAAGTTGTGGAAACTCAATACCTTGATGCGTCCACAAGTAGTAACTATATGATCCTGGAATGGTGTTGATTTCATTCACGTAAACGTTCTCGTTTGCATCTACGAGGAAATCGATACGTGCTACACCAGCGCAATCTAAAACCTGAAAGGTATGTGTCGCAAGATGTTGTATATGTAACGTCAATTCTTCTGAAATGGGTGCAGGAATTTTCCTGTCTGCACCTGCCATTCCCGATGATTCTCCATTCTGATGGATATATTTATCGTCAAAGCTGAGAAAGTTGGTTTCCTGCGTCACAGGTTGCTCACAGACGGAGGCAGTTGGATCGTCCGTTCCCATTACGGCACAGTTGATTTCGAGGGGATTCTCAACCGCTTTTTCGACAAGAATTCTGCGCGAATAATGTCCGGCAACTTCCGCAGCGGCGCAAAGTTCATCCTGATTTTTGACATGGCTGACACCAATACTTGAGCCGCTCATTGCAGGCTTGACAAACAGTGGGTAAGAAAGCGTTGCTTCCACCTTTTTGAGGAGCTCATCACGGCGCGTCTCCCAANCATGACGAGTCCAGCATAAATAGGGAAGTATTGGAAGTTCATTTTCGCTGAGGATCGCCTTCATCATGATTTTATCCATACCGACAGCGGAGCCGACGACTTGCGCACCAACGTAAGGCAGGTTCATAAGTTCAAGTAGCCCTTGCAGCGTTCCATCTTCACCATGCATGCCGTGTATTGATGGAAAGACGACATCTACCGGAAGAGCAGTTCTTTTTTGAACGTTCTGACCGAGCCAATGTTTAGAGGTAATAACAAATTGCGGGTTCGGATGAAATTCAATGCTGACTTTGTCGAAGTCGGTTGGATGTGGTAAATTTCCATCAGTAAAGGTAGACAAGTCGCGAAGTGCATCGCCAGTTAACCACTCGCCGTTTTTCGTGACGTAAATAGGAGTAACTCGATGATTTTCTTGTAAGGCGATGCAGACTTGGTGTGCTGTTACGATTGAGACTTCATGTTCAGGTGTGCATCCACCAAATATAAGGGCTACATTTTTATTCATTTTTGTTGACTTCTTTCATCAAAAATTGTATGATTACAATATCACGTAAAAATTGACTTGGAATTACCAATGTGGCTTTTACAAAAGCCCGNCCCCAGTCAAGACTTGTATAGAAAACCCAACCCCNTTAAACTTCGCCACGAGTTGCGAGGAGAAGTAAAACGCCTGTGGAGTTTCGGTAAGACCTCGTTTGGAGGCAGTGGACGTTGAAGCAGGAAGTCAGGCACAAACTCATCAAGAAAAGGTTTTTGTAGGGCAACTTTCCAGTTTGCACACTTGCTGAAAATTGAGAGTTTGATAGGTCCTACACAACGGCTACATTGTGTTTTGACATTTTTTTATCGAAAACCATCGTAGGGGCTGCCCTTGTGGCCGCCCCTTCTTTGCTGACTGCTGATTACTGATGGAGAACCGACTGCTGTTCCTCGTTGTAGGTGTCGGGGAGGTCGTTTTCAAAAAGGACAATATCACCGGCTTGCACTTGTGTTGCTAAATGTTGTTTAACTTCTTCGAGGTTGAGAGCGACAATGATTTGTTGGTTTGGATATTGGACGGCTTTCAAACCGTCTAAAATTGGGGTCGTCCGCTTGGGACCCACCAAAATGACCAAATCACAGACATCGGCTGCGTGTTCTCCGAGACGCTTATTTTCTTCATACTCTCTTTCGCCGAGTTCTACCATACCGGGTGTCACTAATACCTTTTTACCGCCTTGGATTTCAGTGAGGACTTCGAGTGCGGCTTTCGCGCCGACCGGATTCGCGTTGAAACTATCATCAATGATGGTTACGCTGCCTTCACTGGAGGTTAATTGTAAGCGGTGTGGAACAGGGGCAACGTTAGCGATTGCTACCCGAATTTCCTCGAGGGGCATCCCACATTCTATTGCAACTGCCGTTGCAGCAAGGATGTTGGATACGTTATGCCTGCCCAGAAGTTGTGTCCGAATTTCTGCAGGTCCGACAGATGTGTGTATTGTGAAAGCAAGACCTTCGTCGGTGTGTTGAATGTTTGTAGCAGTTAGCTCGGCACGCTCAGAAGCCGAGGCGACAGGAAATGGTTCTGTCGCGTACCGACGCACCGGGTTGCCATCATGCTCCCGTTTATCTGCGAGTCCAGCGCAGATTTCATTGTCGCAATTGAAGACCGCAAGCCCGCCCGGTGGGAGTGATTCGATCAACTCATATTTTGTTTTGGCGATATTTTCTATGCTTTTGAATCGTTCTAAATGCTGAGGTCCAACAGCCGTGAGAATACCTATTTGGGGGGATGCTAAGTTACACAACTCTCGGATGTCGCCACGTTTGTAAGCCCCCATTTCAACAATAAATATCTCATGTTCGGCGGTGAGTTCCCCGCGGATGACTTTGCAGATACCCATTGGTGTATTGTAACTATCGGGTGTCATCAGCGTGTTAAATTTTTGGGACAAAATCTGATGTAGAATATATTTCGTACTCGTCTTGCCGTAACTTCCTGTAATCCCGATAACTTTGGGCTGGAGCGTCTTGATTCGCTTTTTTGCCGAAAGGAGATACGCACCATTTATGGTACGCTCCAAAGGGTAGATAAGAAGATTAGCAATCGTTAGATTAATAACGGCTACTTCGCTAAAGAGGAAGATTGAGATTCGCCATCGAGGAAACGCCCCAGCAAAAACACTTGTTTGTGATATAAGCACGAGTGTTGTCGCGATACCACCGAGCAAGCAAATTGAGAGCCCAAACACCCGTTTTGCGCGTGCTGTGTAAACGAGCGGTTTTTTTGCTTCAACCTTTTTCCCTCGCGTGCTCATGTAGATTTGGAACCCTCCCCAAGCCAAGCACAGCGCAGGAAACAGCCACGTGTCGTTGTATTGTGGGTAGAACGCGGTCAGGATGAGAATCCCACCAATAATGAGAATCTCTTTAATTTCAAAACAATTCTTCAGGTGCTGACCTATCCACTTCAGGTACCGACCCGTCTTATAGCCATCGAGTTGGAGTATATGGAGTCCATGCGTGGTCCTGACGACAGCCCTTACTAAACAGGTTAGTGTCGCGAAGTAGAAAAACATTTTTTTAATGTTCCTTGCGGTTAAGTAACGTAGGTTGGGGCTTCACGTGCTTATATATAGAGTCGCCTTCCACTACGTTTCAGGCTTAGTGTTTTGGATCTCTTCGATTTAGGTCCAAGTTTCCAAATCTGTCGCGACCTGACCAAAAACCTGCCCGAAACGAAGTGGAGGGCAGTCAAGAATCCCCATAACTTAAAAAACTTGCGACAATTCGGCAAAATTGCGGAAACTGATCAAGGTATGAAAAATGTCCTGCTTCCTTTAGGACAACTAATCCTGCGTCAGGTATTTCTTTTTCCATAATTTGTCCGAAAGACACGGGTGTATCCTTGTCGTTTTCACCCCAGATTAACAGTGTNGATGCGGTTATCCGAGGCAAGAGCGGGCGCAGATCTTGATTCACGACTTTGACAAGCGTAGCACGCATANCTCCAGCATTNTGATAGTCTTTGGAGCCGGCACGTGCGGACATCGCGTCTGCAACGAGAACACCNTATTTCCCACATCGACGGAGCAATTTACCAATTTTTGCCAAACCTACGCGAAGATGGTATTTTGCAGTTCGAGGCGGTTTGATTCCCGCGCTGTCAACCAAGATGAGTTTATCAACTTTTTCAGGGTATTCCGCAGAGACGATAATCGAAATTCTACCGCCAAAGGAGTGACCAATGAAGTGAGCCTTTGGAATGCCAAGCTTCTCCAGAAATGCTATAACGAACTGTGCATAGCTGGAGGTATTCCACGCTGTGGGTGGAATCTGGCTCTTACCGAACCCGGGCAAATCAAGTGCGTAGACTTTGTGAGATTGTGTGAGCCAATCAAAAACCGGTTGAAAACTCGCCGCTTCACCACCCCAGCCATGCAAGAGGAGAACTACGTCGCCCTCTCCAGCAACCTGATATGAGGTTTTTAGACCGTTAATCTCCGTATTATGCATGTTTTTTTAATGGAAACCGTCGGAAACCGTCGGTTTTCAATGGTCAGCAAAGAGGCTTTCTTGTTGACTCCTGACGGCTACCGTAAAAAATCTGAAGCCACAACTCTGTCGTCAAAGGGAAATCTTTTGCCATTGATTTCCTGATAATCCTCATGTCCTTTACCCGCGATTACAACAACATCACCGGATTTTGCCGTTGCGATTGCGTGATAGATAGCGTCCCGTCTCTCTGAAATACACACATATTTAGTATCATGTGGTAAATTTGACACAATTTGCGCGATGATTTCATCGGGGTTTTCGGTGCGCGGATTGTCGGAAGTAATTACGCTATAATCCGCAATTTGGGCAGAAATATTTCCCATCTTAGGCCGCTTTCCATTATCCCTATCGCCCCCGCATCCAAAAACACAAATCAAATTACGTTCAGCAACGCGCTTGGCGGCAGTCAACACATTTTCTAAACCATCGGGTGTGTGTGCGTAGTCAACGACGACGGCGAAATCCTGTCCTCGATCAATGAGTTCAAACCGCCCAGGCACTACAGTCGCGGCAAGACCTTCCTGAATTGCTGAGATTGGACAATCATAACGAAGCCCAACAGCAATGGCGGCAAGTGCGTTATAAAGGTTGTATTCTCCGAGTAATCGTAACTTAGCGGGGATTCGTCCATCTGGCGTAACCGCTGTAAACGCCAATCGATTATAAGAAAAATTAATATCCTCGGCATGTAGGTCCGCTTTTTCACCAAGTCCGTACATCAAAGGTTTCCGCAAATCAGAGCAGGCGTGAACAATATGCTCCACGACCGGTGAGTCGCTATTCAAAATTGCAACGCCATTCTTATCGAGTTGCTCGAACAGCATCAGTTTCGCCTTTAAATATGCTTCCATCGTTTGATGGTAATCAAGGTGGTCCTGGGTGAAGTTGGTAAAAACAGCGGTATCGAAGGTAAGTCCTGCCAGTCGCTGCAGTGCCAACCCTTGGGAGGAGGTTTCCATTGTAACGTATTCTACATCATCTTTAGTAAACTGTTTGAGAAGAGCATGGAGTGCGAACGCGTCGGGAGTTGTGAGGGAAGCAGCGAGTGTTTCCTCTTCACCTTGGGTGTTCATGTACTGGTGTCCGACTGTTCCAATGAGTGCTGTTTTCCGCCCACTTGCTTTGAATATCGCATGTATGAGGTGTGCGGTTGAGGTTTTACCGTTGGTGCCTGTAATACCGATGAGTTTAAGGCGTTTTGCNGGGTTTCCGTGCCAATTGGCAGCGATCAAGGACAGTGCTCGGCGCCCGCAGGGAACTTGCACATAGGTAATCGGTTTTCCTTGTGTCTCTATAGTTGTTATCGATTTTTCACCAATGACAACTGCTGCTCCTCTTTGAAGTGCATCAGGAATGAAGTTGTGACTATCCACGCTGATGCCTTGATAACAGACAAAAGCATTACCGAGTTCAACTTTCCGATTATCACTGGCAACACCCGTAATATCAATATCCAGCGATCCAGAACTTGTGGTAATGTTAAGTCCGCGGAGCAGTTCATGAAGCGTCACAGCCCCTCTCCTTTCACGTTGTCCCGTAAGCCTTTATAGGCTTGCGCTGGGCGTTGCGTCGACGATTGTTTTGTCGCAACAGGCGAAAATTCGGGGGACTTTTGAAGTTCGGGACCGAAGAACTCGGTTTGCTTCAAGTATTGCATTGTTTGGGCAGCGACTTGCTGAAAAAGAGGTCCGGCGATTTGTCCGCTGAAACGTGCCCCTCTCGGTTCATCAAGCATAACGATTATTGATACCATAGGATTCTCTGCTGGTAAGAACCCCATAAAGGACATGATTTCTTTCCCCGCGTAACCCNTGCCATTTTTTTCGGCTTTTTGGGCTGTTCCTGTTTTTCCTGCNACGCGGTATCCTTCAACGCGGGCACGCCGCCCACTACCGTCTTCAACCACACCAACAAGTATCTCTGTCATCTGTTTCGCCACCAGTGGGCGGATGACCTGTCGGACTTCAATGGTGTATTTCTTTTCAATCACCTTTCCGCTACTGTCCCGAATTTCTCGGGTAATATGTGGACGGAGGAGTTTTCCACCGTTTGCGATGACGTTTAACGCGCTCACCATCTGGAGAGGGGTCGCCATAATCCCTTGTCCAAAGGGGACGGAACCCAAGGAATGCGTATCCCAGTGCTTCACGGCATAGAGACTACCCCTGTGTTCATAAGGCAGATCTACACCGGTTGTTTTCCCAAAGCCATACTTTTCAATGTAAGAACTAAAGTTCTCACGTCCCAATTCCTTCACAATTTTAATCATACCGATATTACTTGATTTGTGGAGGACTTGTTCTAAGGTAAGCCATCCTTTTCCCGATACGTCTCGGATGATTCTACCATTTGAGAGTCGATACAGTCCATTCTCGCAAAAAACCGTTGATTCAGGACTCATAATACCCTCGTTCAGGATAGCGGAGGATGCAACGATTTTAAAAATCGAACCGGGTTCATACGCAAACCAAACACCGATGTTCCTTTTTGCTTGCTCACTCCCGAGCGTGTAATGATTCAAATCGTACGAGGGGTAGCTTGCGAGTGCCAATATCTCTGCCGTTTTCGATGCTAAGACGATGACTGTACCCCGCGGGGCGTTCCATTTTTGACACGCTGCTGCTAATTCCTTCTCAGCGACGTACTGAATATATTCGTCAAGCGTCAAGACGACACTATACCCATAGTCGTCAGTAGAGTCACCGTTAGTTAACAAGTTTATGGGTTCATTGCGGGCGGCTTCTGCCCGCTGTGCCGCCTGTCGCTGCCTCGCGTTCAAAAGGTAATTGTTGTACTGATACTCAATTCCCTCACCCATGTTTTGATCGTTTATATGTCCAATGACTTGGGCGGCGAGTTCCCCTTTCGGATAGGCACGCTGCTGTTCGATCTCGTGCTTTATACCACGAATGTCTTTCTCAATTGCCCGAATCTCGTCAAGCCGCTCGTAATCCATATCCTTTTTGAGCCATACAAACCGTTTATCCTTGCGGCGAAGTTGAGTAAGCAATTCAGATTCGGGAACACTTAAAACCGGGGCAAGTCTGCGAGCAGCTTCACTCGGATCGGTCTTCATGTACGTTGGATCAGCATAGACGGAGAGGCTGTGACGACTCAGGGCTAAAACATTCCCATGTCTGTCCAAAATTTTGCCTCGTTTTATGGCTGCTGTGCGCGGAGAATTCCAAGGGTGTCCAGTTGGTCCTTGGTGTGCCATATCGTTGGAGATCTGTACTTTGAACAGTTTACCAACCAGTAATAGGAAACCCACTTGCAGTATAATAAGCACGAAAACAAGTCGGCGAATGGATAAATGTGAATTGTTTTTCATGTTTTTCCTACCAAATGAATATAAATATGAGTGCTGTTCAAAAGGACAAAAGGTGTGCCCTAAAAGACGAAACTATTTATCCCAGACTATCTGTGAGGCTTCGGTGGGTTCAACCATTCCGAGCTCAGTTGCAATTTTCCGAATCCTTTGCACACCAGTTAAGGTTGATTCTTTCAATTCAAGTCGATGAATTTCATCTTGAACTTGGCGTTTCTCTCTCTCGTAAGTAGGCTGTCGTTGTAAAGCAACCTTCTTGGCATAAGATGAGAACCAGATACTGCCAGCGAAGGTACAGAAAGATAGCACCAGAACAATATAGGCTAACGGAAATCTCTTTTTCGGTTTTGGGTCTTCTGTTTTCGTAATGCGTGTCGAATGACTGTTATGTAATGTTTGCATTTATTCAATTTTTTAATTATACCTTGCGGTTCGGTGAGGTAGGTTTCAAGTTTCACGCACTTTTCCGTAGATATAGAGGAAACACCCAAGCAAAAACCCCTCCGCTTCGGTTACGGGCTACGCGCTTTGTTCTATAGAGATAGAAGCACTTCCACAGGTAGCAAAGGCTATCTTTTTTAAAGGTTGAATACTGAATTTTTAAACGTTGAATACTGAATTTAAGATACATTTTTTCTTTCATAGGGCGGAAAATAGAGACACCTTACCCTACAATTTGCGAGCGACGCGCAGTTTGGCACTCCGCGCTCGCGGATTATGTTGAACTTCAGCCGCGTCTGGTGATATAGGGCGCTTTGTGAGAATGTCCAGAGATGCGGTGTGCTCACAAATACAGATCGGCGTTTTCGGTGGACAGACGCACGTGCGTGCGCATGTCCGGAAACGGTGTTTGACTATTCTATCTTCAAGTGAATGAAACGTGATGACACACAGGCAACCGCCCGGTTTCAAAAGCTGTATCGCAACGTCCAAACCCATCTCAAGATTTTCCAATTCGGCGTTGATATGAATGCGGAGTGCCTGAAATACACGGGTCGCAGGATGGATTTTGGATGCACCTGGGGGGACGGCTCGCTTGACAATCTTTGCGAGTTGCGTTGTCGTAACTATCGGTGTTTCTCGTCTCGTCCGAATAATTCGACGGGCAATCCGTTTCGCGAATCGCTCTTCGCCATACCCTTTGAAAATGTCAACAAGGACATCCATTGGACTGTCGTTGACTATCTGCCTCGCTGTAACAGACGCTTCCGGTTCGCTATTTAACACCTGTCGCGCATTCATGCGCATATCTAACGGACCGGTATGATTAAAACTGAAGCCTCGGTGCGGTGCGTCGAGCTGCAGGGACGACACCCCTAAGTCAAGCAGGATACCGTCTACGGCGTGAACTGAGTGTCTGGTTTCCAATAAGACATCCATCTCAGCAAAATTGCCGTTAATGAGAGAAGAACGCTCCCCGAAGACGTGTAATCTACTTTTTGCGATAGAGAGAGCTTCAACATCTAAATCAATTCCGATCACACGCCCATTCGGTGCGGAAGTCTCTAAAATAGCAGCACTATGCCCTCCTAATCCGACAGTGCCATCTATGTAAACACCATCCGATTTTGGGCTGAGAAAGTCAATCACTTTATCACATAAAACTGATATGTGGTGTGTACCCATAGTTTTCACAAGTGACCTAT
>JGI24797J26694_1000426_pt1 | contig 28102 bp, 17 predicted proteins | sample PinacodermPK_FD_26694 | JGI IMG/M metagenome (IMG submission 26694) | reverse complement strand
ACCCGAAGGCCTTCATCCCCCACGCGGCGTCGCATCGTCAGGGTTTCCCCCATTGCGAAATATTCTCGACTGCAGCCTCCCGTAGGAGTTTGGGCAGTGTCTCAGTCCCAATGTGGCTGACCATCCTCTCAGACCAGCTACCCATCGTCGCCTTGGTGAGCCGTTACCTCACCAACAAGCTAATAGGACGCGGGCTCATCTCCGAGCGGCAGCCGAAGCCACCTTTCATTCGGCCGACCAAAGTCAACCGAGTCGTATTTGGTATTAGCGGCCCTTTCGAACCGTTATCCCCATCTCAGAGGTAAATTACCCACGCGTTACTCACCCTTTCGCCACTTTCCATCGAGCCGAAGCTCGATTTCTCGTTCGGCTTGCATGCCTAATCCACGCCGCCAGCGTTCGTCCTGAGCCGGTATCATACTCTCCACAAAAGTTTTGAAGTACATCTTCAAAGAATTGAAGTGCACTCACAAGTATTGAAGCACATCTTCAAAAGAATTGAAGTGTACTCACAAGCTATTAATAGGCACGTCACGTTCACTATTTAACTTTCAAAGAACAAGTTCACCTTTCTTTCAAAAGGTAATGTTAATTATACACCCTCAAAACAGGTTTGTCAAATAAAATTGTAAGAAAAAAGCATAATTTTGCTCTCAAAACCCCTTTTTTAGCAAATTTATTACTTTTTTTTCAAGAAAAAGTCTTTTTTAGGGATCTGAAGCGTTTTTGCCTAATTTTTACGCAATTCCGCGCGCTTCAGGCGCGTTGCTTGTTCCACACCACCTGCCACTTTCTGGATCTTTACGGCCAATAGGTTATGCTTTTTCCAGCCGATTCTGATGGATCAACATATTTCGCCAGATCGCGCAACGCAACAACAGTACAATCGTTGTCCCGAAGATAATCCATGTATGTCTTAAACAGCTCAGGCGAAACATCAACCCACGGGTGTTCAAGTGCAGGCACACCATGAAACGTCAGGACAGCGATTTTCCCGTCCTGTGCCTGTTCAACCGCCCAGACCAAATCCTCGAATCCGTAGTTCGGACCAGGGACACCCGTTGACGGAACGACCAAAGGATGATGGACACTCGGATCGTAAACCGGTCCACGTCCGCCTTCTGGATGATACGGAAACTCCGGTCCAATGCCACGTCGCGCGAAACGATACCCTTTTTCTCTCAACACTTCTATCACTTCCGGTCCGCGACAATCCGCAGGATAGCCAAAGGTCTCAGGGATAGGAATACCGTATTCCTCGCATCGTTTATCAATGTGTATCAAGTCCGCCAGCAACTCTTCTTTCGATTGTGTGTTGGTATGCTTATGATGACGGGTGTGGTTCCCTATCTCAAAACCTTCCTCGTGCAATTGACGGATCTCTTCCCATGTGACATAGTGCACCTTGCTGTTGAGGAAATTTAGACCTTCAGTGATGTAAAACGTTGCCCCAAAACCGTAACGCTTCAATAGCGGTCCAACATAAGTATAATCCGACTTGTTACCGTCATCAAAGGTGAGGACAACCAACCTATCAGGGATAGGTTGTAAAGCTTGGGACGATTCGTGATTTTCTTTTTTCATTTTTGCACCTAATGATTCACAGTAGATTTTACAATTATTGATATAGCGTGCCCGGCGAGGTTAGGAAACCTCGCCTACCGAGAGTAGGTATTTTTTACCGAACGCGCTTAACTAAAAACCCCGAAATGTTCGGGGTTTTGTTGAAAGATGATAGCGGCACACAAAGTTGATATTTATCCATATCGTGTATCTATCCATCAGCAGGCTTTGCCCTGCGACGATGGAAAGCAGGCTGGACATCCATGTCAATTGCGTTCCAGTAATACTTCAGCGGATCGTCCGTTTCCCATTCCGAATAGACTTCTTCCCATTTCGCACACCCCAGATGGACGCTGAGAGCAGCTTCATCAACGGGTTCACTGACCGACTGGTAGCGAGCACTCGTTGCAAGTCTTATGCGATCCTCGGTCATGTTGTCGCGACCTCGGTGAATCGTTAAACTGTGAAACATGACGACATCTCCGCACCTGAAGGGGTGCCAAACCCATTCCGTACTGTCTTCGAGCAATTTCCATGAACGGACATCGTTGTCCTTTAGGAACCCGCGACGGTTCGATCCACGCGCAATTGCCAACCCCCCTAACTCGGCATCACAATCTCCGAGGGGTGTCCACACCGTCCATGTATCTTGTGCCCCGCGAACCGGATGGAAGTCCTGATGCGGAGGCGTGGTATACTGATGTTCTCCTGGAAAGATGGCGTGACAAATGTGACGGGGATGGATGAAAACAGGCTCACCGAACAGGACTTCCAGAACACGCACGATACGCTCGTGATGGGGAAGCGCGTGGAAGAGTCGGAGTTTCTGAACGTCAATGTAGAAACGTCTGAAGGTCTCGGAGCCGTCCTGTTCGCAGATGAAAACGCCCTTTCTACGGATACCGGCATCGGGATGGGTGTCTGGTTCAAGGAGTTCGTGCTGCTCTGCCACATGGAGCACCTGTCGACGTAGCTCAAGCACGGGTTCTGTGGGGAGCAGCCCAGGAAAGAAGAGATATCCGTTCTGGCGACCATGCTCAAGAAGTCGAGAACGGTCGCTGATTAAGTCTGTGCAATCTATGAACGGCGATTCAGCGTGCATTAGAATTGTTCCCTTTCAATTTTATCGTAGCGCCTTGAGTTTTCCCCATGTGACCGGCAGAGCATCAGCGGGATTCACTGCAAAACTGTGCCCCACGGTTGTAACCAACACATTGTCATACAAACTATGTTCACCACCACTTGCTCTGAAACCTATACCGCCCTTGTCATTGGTTTTATCTTCCCATGTGCAAGCTAAGTCGAGTTCCTTACCCTGTTCACCCAAATAGAGATCGTAACGCTCACCTTCGGCAACGATTTTTATCGTATACCATTCGCCAAGTTCAGGGTGCAGACCCGATTCATTTTCCAACTTATCATCATCCTTAACGATATAATTACCGCCAACTCTCGTAAACCACCAAAATTGATTACGATTATCTGCCACAATTTGAACCAGCGTACAATTGTTTGGGTCTTCAGCACGCACGACCCAATTCGATGCCCAGAGCGGGTTTATCATGTGAAAATCGACATAGAATTCAAAGTCAGTGAAGTCATCTTTGACACTCATCCCGACTTCTCCGCCGTTAACTTCCAGTGTCCCGCCATCCAAGTTCCAGCCTCCCGTAGGTGCCCATTTATTTTTGTCAATCTCTGCCTTCTCAAAGTCATCCTCAAACAGCACGTCCCCAAGACAAAGAGGCGCGTAGACTAAGATGAGTATGAAGAAAAAGAATGTAAAGTTGCTGAATTTCATCACGACTTCTCCTTTCCGGTTTGAATCAGAAAACACACTTGTCACGCCAAAATGTTCAAAACGGTGTAAGGTTTTAGTGCAATGGTTCTGCAACACCACCGCCGATAGCAGGGAGGAAATGGATTTCTGCGTCGGTGTCAACGCGTTCGAGGAAGGATCCCCGAGTGAGGAGACCGTTGATGTATATGGCGATGCCGGGCTTAAGACGATCTTCTTCACATAACCGTTCTTTCATACCCGGGTAGCGACTTTCTAAATTATCAATCACTTCACGGACAGTCGCCCCAGTGAGAGTAATGTTCTCCTCGCCGCCTGTAAACTTACGCATGAGGGGTGGAATAACTACGGTTGGCATTTTTTTAGTGGCTATCGGCTGTCAGCAGTCGGCTTTCAGTTGGGTAAAGTTTTAACGGAAATCCGTCACGATTTGGAGGAAATCGCGAGTTGGAACTCGCTCCTACAAAGAAAGTAGGCACAAGACCTACAAAGAAGGGGTAGGCACAAGACCTACCCCTACAGAATCGGGGTTTCAAAACCCACTCACGCTAAATTTTGCCCATGGCTTTTAGGAGCCGATCAGGCGACATCGGGAGTTCTGTCATCCGAACGCCGATTGCATCATAGATAGCATTGGCAATGGCAGCCATTGGTGGCACAATCGGCACTTCACCGACCCCGCGCACACCATACGGATGTCCCGGATTCGGGACTTCAACGATGACAGCATCAATCATAGGTAAATCTAAGCAGGTCGGCATCCGGTAATCAAGGAAACTGGCGTTGGTCATGGTGCCTTCGTCATTGTAAATGTATTCCTCATTCAATGCCCATCCGATCCCCTGAACAGCACCACCCTGTATTTGCCCTTCAACGTAGCTGGGATGGATGGCTCTTCCCGCATCCTGGACTGCGGTATAGCGGAGGATCTCGACTTTGCCGGTATCCTCATCCACTGCTACATCTACCATGTGCGTTGCGTAGGCACCCCCTGCCCCACCAGGATTCACTGTTCCACTACCGACAATCGGACCGCCAGTTTCACCGAGCCGTGCACATAGGTCGCGGAAACTAATCTGTTCTTCTTTGCCGTTGATGCATGAAAACTCGCCATCTGCGAACTGCACGTTGTCTTCGTCAACTTCCCAGAGTTTCGCGGCGCGAGCACTCATCTTCCGCTTGACATCCTGTGCGGCTTCATACGCGGCGTAACCGGTTGCGTAGGTCGTACGGCTACCGCCCGTTACGGCGGTGTAACCGACAGAATTAGTATCAACAACGCTTGGGTTGACCGATTCGGCGGGGATACCGAGGACTTCCGCCGCCTGCATAGCGATTGACGAGCGAGTGCCACCGATGTCTGTGGAACCTTCAATAAGGTTAATCGTGCCATCGGAGTTGACATTAATCGTCACGCTGGACTCCAAGCCGATATTGAACCAGTAACCGGAAGCGATACCGCGACCGTGGTGCTTCTTCCCATTCGGTGCGGAATAGTGTGGGTGCGCTTTCGCGACTTCGAGCGTTTCAATACAACCGATGCGCGGGTGAATGGGTCCGTCTGCGCGTCGGTCGCCCTCTTTCGCACCATTGAGCAACCGGATCTCAAGTGGATCAATGCCCAGTTTTTCCGCGATCTCGTCAACAACTGTCTCTGAACCGAAAGCGGCGTTTGGTGCCCCGGGAGCGCGGTAGGGCGCGGTTTTCGGTTTATTGACAACGACATCGTAGCCGTCAATGATGACGTTTTCAATGTTATAGGGTGCAAAGATACACATTGCGCCAGGTCCAACGGGGGCACCGGGATACGCACCTGCTTCAAAAGCGAGATACGCCTCAGCGGCGGTAATCTTACCTTCTTTGGTCGCACCCATCTTGACCCGGACGTAGGAGGCGGGTGTCGGTCCTGTACCTTCAAATACCTCTGTACGACTCATGAGGACTTTGACCGGTTTCCCTGTTTTCTTTGCCAGCAACGCGGCAACGGGTTTGATGTATACGCTAATCTTACCACCAAAACCGCCGCCAATTTCCATCGGAACCACCTTAATTTTGGAAATAGGATATTGGAGGATTTCGGCGACCTGTTCACGAACAGTAAACGCGCCTTGTGTGCTACACCAAATCGTCAGTTGACCATCTTGATTGAAATGCGCCGTGGCGTTGTGGGGTTCAATATAACCCTGATGGACAGTGCCTGTAACGAAATCACGTTCAACAACAATATCCGCTTCGGCGAATCCTTTCTCAGGATCACCTAATTGATGCTGGATATGACTTGCGACGTTACTCGGTTCGTCAGCCGTCTCGCCCATTGAGGTGGTTTTCAGGGTTTCGTGTAGGAGCGGTGCGTCCGCCTCCATTGCTTGGCGCACCTCTAAGACAGGGGGTAGCACTTCGTATTCGACATCAATGAGTGTGCAAGCTTCTTCTGCGATATGCGGACTTGTTGCGGCAACAGCGGCAACAGCGTGCCCTTTGTACAAAACCTTATCGCTTGCCAAGATGTTGTCGCAGAGATATTTGAGATTCACCGCACCTTCGCCTAAGTCTGCGACTCTGTCCTCAGCTTCAGGCAAATCTTGAGCGGTAACAACGCCTTTAACGCCCGGATAAGCTTCGGCACGACTGGTGTCAATTGATATAATTCGCGCATGGGCGTGTGGGCTACGCAGGACTCTCCCGTGCAGGAGTCCGGTCATTTGAAAATCTGCCCCGTAAAGTGCGCGACCGGTGACTTTGTCTACCCCGTCATGCCGGATGGGACGGGTGCCGATAACTTTATATTCTTTCTTTTCAGCCATTACGTATATACCTCCAATTCATGAGACTACGTTTGTATGAAGTTAAGCAGAGGTTTCCTTGGCGGCATCCATCACCGCTTTGACAATTTTATCATAGCCGGTACAGCGACACAGATTACCCGCTAACCAGTACCGAATTTCATGTTCGGTTGGATTCGGGTTGCTATCCAATAGTGCCTTGGTGCTCATAATAAAACCGGGTGTGCAAATACCACATTGGAGTGCGGCGTTTTCCAAGAATGCGTCTTGGATAGGGTGCAGCTTGTCGGGTTCCGCGAGACCTTCTATGGTTTCGACAGATTTGCCTTCAGTCTCTACACCGAGGACGAGACATGAATTGACGAGTCTCCCATCGAGGATGACACTGCAAGCTCCGCAATTTCCGTTGTTGCATCCCTCTTTAGCACCTGTAAGGTGGAGTTCATCCCTGAGAACTTCGAGGAGGCTTTGCCGGGATTCGCAGAGAAATTCTACTGTTTCGCCATTGATAGTGGTTTGAACGTGCGATTTTCTCGCCATAATATGGTTCCTTTCACGCTTCTAACGATTCGGGCTTCGTTCCGTTTCGTCCGTTGTCCAAAATGGATTGCCGTTAAAAAATCAAAAAAATCTACGCTGCGTCTCGGATTCTCTGGATTGCCCCGTTGAGTGCGCGTCGCGTCAGCACACCGACGAGGTGTGTCCGCTGCTCGGCAGTCCCACGCATATCGCTAATTGGGCGTGCGATGGCTTGTGCGGCTCGTGCGGCATCATCAATCGCGGCATCAGAAACCTCGCGACCGGCGAGTGACGCGCTCGCATCTTCAGCAAAGAGCGGTGTGGGTGCGACAGCAGCGAGTGCAATACGGGCAGAGACAATTGTCTGTTTCGCAGCATCAAGTGTCACAGAAGCTCCGGCACCAACGACAGCGATATCCATCTCATTACGTGGGATAAACCGGAGATAGAAAGAACTGGAATTGCTTGCGGGTGCTGGTATCTTCAGAGAGACGAGCATCTCGCCGGTTTCCAGAGCGGTTTGCCCTGGGGCTGTGCAGAACTGTTCGACAGGTAGTTCACGCTCACCGTTGGGACCGACAATGACACACGTAGCACCGAGTACAATTAGCGGCGGTATGCAATCCGCAGCGGGTGAGGCGTTACACAAATTACCACCAACACCAGCGCGTCCTTGAATGGCGGTGCCACCGATAATTTTGGTTGCATCGATTAAACCGGGATAGGCATCACAGATGGCATCAACGGCGTAAGTCTTATAACACTCGACTGCAGCACCGAGTGTTAAGCCGGCGTTTGCATCGTAATCTAAGACGTTCACCTCTGGAATGGATTTGACATCAATCATCAAGCCAACGTCTCGACGTCCCTCTCGGACATTAACGATGAGGTCGGTCCCACCCGCTAAGATGCGAGCTTTTTCCCCGTTTTCATTAAGCAGGGCAACGGCTTCCGGTACCGTTTTCGCGGCAACATAGGAAAAATCTTGCATAAACGGTATCTCCTTTCATTAATATAAGTGGAATTCACAAAGGGCTGAGGCGCGGAGACCTCGCCACAGAAATTGGTATCCATGAGATAGGTTTTAAAGATATTTATTTTGAACTTCACTATAGCAAAAATTCGGTTTTAAGGCAAGTTTTTTTGTGGGTATACCAGAGGTATTCAATTATCAGTTATTAGTCGCCAGTAATTAGCAATCAGCCGTTAGTTTTCAGTAGGTGTAGGTTCATGAAGCTTGAGGAGGGTTAATTGAGCGATGGGCAGTGCCTATTGTCTGAATCAGGATTCACAGGATTAAAGGATTTACAGGACTATGGACATTTCTTGGCGGTTAAGATATTAGTTTTCAGTTGTTGGTAGGGCGAGGTTGGGAAACCTCGCCAGTGGAGAAAGGACAGGCTAAACTTGCTCAACGCTCAGGGTTGCAGGCTCACCATTCAGTTTTTGTACAACAGTGAAAGCATTTTCACTCGGAGTGTCCACGACTACCGATGTGAGGGTCTCGTGGAGGATATAGTCCCGATGCGTCTGAAATGCCTCATCCACAAGCTCGGAAGTGGTATCGAGGCTGAGTTTAATCCGATCGGAGACGTTGAAATCGGCTTCTTTCCGCATATTCTGGATCTTATTGACGAACTCACGTGCCAAACCCTCCAACGTTAACTCGTGCGTTAACTCCGTTGATAATGCGACAAATTTTTTCGCGTCCATCTCTACAAAGAAACCGTCCCGATTCTGGGTCTGCACATCAATCTCGGACTGGTCAAGCGTGTATGTATTTCCCGATGCTTCAACTTGCAAACTTCCCTCGGCTTCCAACTCCGCTTTCAATGCTGCAGCGTCTGCGGAGGCGAAGGCTTTAGCGATGGCTTGCACGCCCTTGCCGTATTTGGGTCCCAATACCTTGAAGTTGGGTTTGAGTGTCACCTCTGCAAAAGCGTCCAAGTTCTCTGTGAAGGCGATCGTTTTGACATTGAGTTCATCGTGGATGAGGTCCGCCAAACGATTCACAGTCGCTTTCTCTGCGTCAGAGAGTCCACCGAGCGTGATCTCTGCCAAGGGTTGGCGTGTCTTAATGCCGGAACGGTTGCGAGCGGCATGTCCCATGCTAATCACATCGCGTGTGAAATCCATATCTGCTTCTAACTGAGCATCTCTGAGCGCGGCATCCGCAACTGGGTATTCCGCGAGATGAACACTTAAGGGTGCTTCAGTATTCAGCGAACACACTAAGTTCCGATAGAGTTCATCCGCCAAAAACGGAACGAAGGGTGCGGCGAGTTTCGCAACGGTTACGAGCACCTCATAAAGTGTGGCATAGGCGGCATGCTTATCAGGGCCAGCCTCCGCGCCCCAGAAGCGATCGCGGGAGCGGCGGACATACCAGTTACTGAGATCATCCACAAACGCCTCAATGGCGCGCGGGGCATTCGTAAGATGATAGTTTTCCATTTCGTCGCGGACCCTGTCAATGAGGGTGTGGAGACGAGACAGGATCCACCTGTCTACCGTTGCGCGTTCCGAAACAGGCGGCGCATCTCGCAAGACATCGACCTGCTCAAGATTGGCATACATGACAAAGAAACTATAAACGTTCTGAAGAGTTCCCATGAACTTCTTCAACGCCTCATCAATGCCCTCTGTTTTGAAAGCGCGGGGTGTCCACGGTGTGGTTGCGGTGAACATATACCAACGCATCGCATCGGCACCTTGCCCATTCAGAATTGTCCACGGATCGATTGTGTTCCCTCGGCTCTTGCTCATCTTTTGGCCGTCGGGTCCCATAATTAGTTCAAGACAGAGACAGTTTTTGTAAGCCGGTTTATCATAGAGGAGTGTGCCAGTCGCTAAGAGACTATAGAACCAGCCACGGGTTTGATCAATGGCTTCGGAGATGAAATCGGCAGGATACGCCTGCTCCAGCATCTCCTTGTTTTCAAAGGGATAGTGCCACTGTGCCGTGTGTGCACAACCAGAGTCAAACCAGCAATCAATGACATCTTGCACGCGATGCATTGTGCCACCGCATTTCTCACACTCAAGGGCAACGTCGTCTACATAAGGACGGTGGAGTTCGATATCATCTGGCACATCGGTACCGAGTTCCTTCAATTCGGCGATACTGCCGACACAATGCGGATGCCCGCAGTCGTCACATACCCAGACCGGCAAAGGGGTACCCCAATAGCGTTCACGGCTCAATCCCCAGTCGATATTGTTTTCCAACCAATTGCCGAAGCGTCCGTCTTTGATATGCTCCGGATACCAGTTGATTTGCTGATTGTGCTGATGCATCTGATCTCGGATGGCGGTCGTCCGAATAAACCACGATTCACGAGCATAGTAGAGCAACGGGGTATCACACCGCCAACAGAACGGATATTGGTGCGTATACTCGGCAGTTTTAAATAACAGCCCACGTCCGTCCAAGTTTTCAATGATTTTCGGATCAGCGTCTTTGACGTATTCACCTACCCACACGTCTTTAACTTCCGGGACAAATCTACCGTCGGGACCGACCAATTGTACGAGCGGCAAACCGTATTTCTGCCCGATGTCATAGTCATCCTGTCCGAAAGCAGGGGCAATATGCACCAAGCCGCTTCCCTCTGTTGTCGTTACGAAATCACCGGTGACAATGTAGTGGGACCTCTCAGGATGCTGTCCGCCATCAAACAAGGGTTCGTATTCCCAGTCTTGGAGATCACTACCCTTATAACTTTCGACGATTTGCGGAGGTTCATCTCCGAATAAACTGGGTAGACACTCCTTTGCGAGAATGAGGTGCCGTCCGTCGCCTTCTTCAACAGAAACGTAATCGTAATCTTCACCAACAGCAACAGCGACGTTAGAAGGTAACGTCCACGGGGTCGTTGTCCAGACGAGTAGGTAAGTATTCTCTTTATTTTTCAGTGGGAAACGGACAAAGATAGATGGATCGGCGACCTCTTGGTAACCGAGTGCGACTTCGTGGCTCGCTAAGGTTGTGCCACACCGATAGCAATACGGTTGTACCTTATGCCCTTGATAGAGGAGATCTTTGTCCCACGCTTGTCGAAGGACCCACCAGACGCTTTCAATGTAATCGTTCGACAGCGTGATATAGGCTTCATCAAGATCAACCCAATATCCGATGCGTTCGGTCATCCGCCGCCAATCCTGCTCGTATTGGAAGACGTTTTCCTTACATTTTTCGATAAAGTTCTGAACGCCGTAAGCCTCCAGTTCGGCTTTGTTTGTAATATTGAGTTGCTTTTCGACCTGATATTCAACGGGAAGTCCGTGCGTGTCCCAGCCTGCTTTGCGGTGGACGTAATGCCCTGTCATCGTCTTGTAACGACAGACAGCATCTTTCATGATACGTGCGAGGACGTGATGCACGCCGGGCGGAGCGTTCGCAAACGGGGGTCCCTCCAGAAAAACGAACGGCGGCGCGTCTTTGTATATCTCCATACTCTTCTGAAAGATGTCGTTTTCACGCCAGAACTCCAAGATCTGTTTTTCTTTTTCGGCAAACGTGAATTGGGATGATACCTCTTTAAACATTTTTTAAACTATTTGCCTCCTGGATCTGTTTCGTTAGGATCATTTAGAAGTCGGGAATCGGAGTTCCCTCCTACAGAAGCGCTAAATGCTCCAATCTGCTACCTACATTAAAAAAAAACACCACCACTGAAATCGTCTGCTTCAGTGATGGGCGTTGTAATAGAAACTTCTTATCTGTGCGTGATTAGCCCACCACAGCACGACGAATTGCAATAATAATGGATATGGCGCGCGAACCCGTGACAGCCCGAAGGTTGTCTTGATGTAGGGCGTTATAGCGCACAAGTTCCTTATATTGCAAGGTCGGTGTCGTAAGCGGTTTTTTGTCCATGTCTCGTTGAATGATGCGTTATGTCGTTGTAGTCGCAGAACCTTTCTCAGGCTCGGCTAAAACTTATCTCTATTAATTATGATACTATAATTTATGAAGGATTGTCAAATGTTTTTTGTGACGGTCCAGGACAGGTAATGTTTAGTAACTATTGTCAGAACCGGGATTTACAGGAATTAAAGGATAGACGGGATTGTAGAACTGTCGCAATTGAAAACTATGGGAATCCCTATTCGTCATCGCTGTCCAAATCTATGAGGTGAAATGGTGTTCCTTTCGCTCTCGCCTTTCGGTATTTATCCAGTGTTTTTAACTTTACATCCCCCGGCCATAGCACATATTCTGCTTCGAGAAAGTCGATGTATTCGTCTTCATCGCCCGGAAATATAAAGCCCCCAAACCATAACTTCGTCTCTCCCTTAACAACAATATCAACTTCTGGGATATCGCCATGCTGTTCGATTAACTCTTCTCTGTAGAGTTTAGCAAACAGTTCTGGATCATCCGTCTCACGCCTCAATTTTCTCTTTAGTAACTCTTCAAGAAAGTCCCGATTGTGCTTGTTGGGCCAGAGAAGATGTCGCGCCTTGGCAAAATCAATCATTTCATCGCTTGTATACGAGACGTAATCTCCCGATGCTTTTGCTTTCCTTCGCTCATGCTCTGCAACAATATGAACGGCTGGAATGTCCCCGAATTGTTTGAACAGGTGTGCATGGTAATATTTGGCGCGTAACTCAGGATCTTTCGTCTGATCCCAGTCTGTGGGAACATCTAACGTCATCAACTCTTGAATCTCTGCGTCGCTAATATCGTAAGTGAGTTCTCTGGTATCGTAAAGTTCGCTCGGTATCACTATTGAATCCGTATCTTCCCTATCGCCACAACCGATAAAGAAAGGCAGTCCCACGCACCAAGCGAGATAAACAAATACGCTCAGGATTTTGCTGTGTTTCATTTGCGAACCCTCTATGCAACACGTCAGGGAGAGATTTGTCATTTGAATTCAGCAATACATGTGAACACGTCAAGACTTAGGCAATTTGGACTGTACACGATCTGTTAAATTGCGAGCCGCTAAAAAATTAACACGAACACGGACACAAACTAAAAGTTTATGCTACAAAAGAGCAGCCTGTGTAAGTCCCATTAGTATAACATGCCTTGAAATTCTGTGGTAAATTGCCTCACCCTTCTTCAAAAGCATACGAAATTTATTGTCTGAATCGCGGATTCTCGCGGATTTTACAGATTTCGCGGATTTTAGGTTTCCTGTATATCTAACGCCTTTCGTGGTGCTGAGTTTACCTATTCGTTTTTCACAATACATTCTGGTGTGGTTTGGTGAGAAAATTTATAGCATCAGAAAAGCGTCAATTCACGGAGGCTTCACGGAGGTTTTTCTCGTAGCACGGGGCCCCTGGCTTCCCAGCATCGAAAATAGACGTTCTCCGTGAAAACGGATTTTTGGGATTAAAATGCTTGCGTAGAAAAACGGTTTTGTGGTAGAATTTACATATATGTTAACATATTTTAGTTATATTTTCACTATTATTTTATCATAAATAATAGTTGGGGTTACATCGCTATCAGTGAATGGAACGGAACTCCCGTTTTCTGAGGTGTCTACGGATTTTCAGGTTTTACGATCAACAATTCAGAAGGAGCACTTCAAATGAGTGGAAATTTAGTGGTACAGACGACGGACCTTGCTGAACAAGCGAAGCAGCTTCCCGTGGGTTGCGATTTTTTCAAAGAACTGGCGGCACTGCATAGACCGCATGCTGAAGCAGTAACTGAGGCGTTTCGGCAGGATTGGGTAGCCAAGTATGAATCAGGCGAGATTAAAATAGTAAGCAAAATTTGGACAGCGAAGGACGGGACAGAATATAAAGGCGATAAAAATGGCTGGAATATGACGGTTCCCTCGTGTATTGCGGATTATCTGGAGGAGTACCAAGAGAGAATCTATGATGAACTGTTTCCGCGTTGTGCGATGTTACCGATTACGGATACACATCGTGAGTTTATCGTGATTTGCCATGCGCGACGGTTGGAGACAGAGGAAGCCCTTATCGAAATGGTGAACTACTTTTCGGAGTTCGCATTCCTGCGCCAGGATATTGAACTGAGTGAAAAGAAGGTGAATGGCGTTTTGGTAGAAGTCGGGGAACCCGGGGCGGGTATTCTTCCAATTTTCAAGATTTGGAAGCGTGCGTTCTCTTATCTCCGTCCAACACACAGTCGTTGGCCGCATCAGAAGTATGGAGCGTTGTGGCGTGAAGCGAAAACGGCTTATGCGCAAGCACGAATGTTGGAATACTCGGCGACAACAGAGTCCGTGATTGCGGGGTTAGCGGAGGCGGTTCAGAAGGCACAGGATTTGGTTGCGTCATCAACGGAGCCTTACTTTAACGATCGAGTGCAGACATTGATCGCGTTATCAACGGCTTTGCATAAGATTTTGAACGATGAATAGAAGTCCTGAAAACAAGGGCAGGAATCGAAAGTGTGCCATACAGGGAACAACCGGTTGTGTTGTTCCCTTTTATCGCGTTTATGTTGGGTTGCGTTCGGAGCGAAATTATGAGTTTTGATCGTCTGAATCGCGGCTTACACAGATTTTACAGATTAACGCGGAAAGCACAAAATTAACCGGATTTTTACTTTGCAATCTGTGCAAGGTCTTTCGCTGTCTTTCTAACTGCATCCACGTTAACTACTTTTTCAGCAACATCTACAACACCTTGGACAACAGAAACGGCATCAAGAATAACAGGCATAGAATCTAACCCGTCCGCGTGCAACACATGTTCATAGGCATATAATATATGGAGATTGGCATACGATAAATGCCATGCCACATACTGTCGATACCAATCGCAATTTTTGATTTCATCGAGATCAACACATACTTGGCAATACTCAAATAGTTTCTTGGAATAAGCGGCACGTTCGGCAGAATCCTCAAAACATTCATCCACCGGCAGGTCGATTGCTTTTGATTGATAGAGAAGATTCATACCATACCTGAAACCACGTTCTGCTTGCCAAATAAACTTCTTAGCAATATCTATTAACGTAGTTTTGATGTCCGAAGGGTTAGCATTAGGATTCTTGGAAGTTATCAAGCTCTCACAGTGACTCATAAGATCCGAAGGGGAACCTTCAAATTCATCAATCACATTTGTCATCAGATGATGTGCTATCTTCCTATTTTCTGGAACCGTCTCGTTAATCCATCTTTCATCTGAAAAAACACCCCCATTTCCAGAAGGAGATAGCGTTTGTAATAAGGCATGAAGATGCTCATTCAAATCATACAGAAGCGGAAGTTCGCTTTTCCGGATAAGTTCCGCCCTCTCAACAACACGAATAAGGAATTCAAGAAAGTCTATGGCCTGCTGCAGAATTCCGGTGAATCCTTGTAGATTTCCCAACTTATTAAGATCGAAATACGTAACACAGTCTTGATACATAGTTGGATCGCAACCCTTTCGATGTGCTGTACTGCTGGATCGAAGATTCTGAAGTTTTCGCAGGAAACAAAGGTGATCCTGGGCATCTTCAATGCTGTGAAGTCCAAGCACGTGCTTAAGCCATGCAATAGTATGTTCGTCCTTAAACTGCTTGTGTTGTTTTTGGGGAAGCAAAGTTTTGAGATCGTATACGTTCAAGGAATCAATGAGGACTATTGTAAGGTTAGTAACCAACTCATCAAATTTCTTTTGCTCATCAGCGGACGAAACCCTTATACATTGCAAGCGGTACTCGTCATTAGACTCCAAAGGACAAAATAAATTCCAACCAAGATTTGTACTACACAACTGCCTTAGCGCAGAATAACGGTTCCTAAACCGGTGTTCCGGTCGATTTGACTCTGTAGGAATACCCCCGGGAACATAGCGGTCAAGATAAGTTTTGCTTGACTCTCCTTGGGGATGGATATTGTATATTCGCCAATGTAACAACTCCTCGTCAGAAAGAAGGGCAAGACGATCAAACAACACGCAAACTTTATCGTCGTGATCATCATCAATAGGCAAAAAGTGTTCAACGGTTCCGGTGTCATGCCAGATTAACGATAGATCTCCAACTATATATTTACTTGGGCGTTCGTAGTATCTGTCTAAAACATCTTTCTTAAAATGGACAAAGATAGGATTATGAGACCAACCTGAGCTATGGTACATAGCCCCTCTTAACTCACGAGGATCACGGCGAATTTCATTCCCGCGTTCATCAACACGGATGATGAATCCATCAATATTCATACTTTCATTGCTCCTAATTTTCTAATTTACGTATTCTTACTCGATGCAATATGCGAATCTGATAACTCATACAGGTCGGATGCTGCACACCTTTCGCTCCAGTGCGGCTAAGATAACGAGAACTGAACGCCCGTGTTTACTAATCGAGAAAGATTGTTTTTATTACAAATGAATTCATTTTATCATTACACCTCCATGTCTGTGTCATGATATGTCTGTTTGATCAGTTCAATTTCCGCATCGGTTAAACCATAGAGTTGATACACGATTTCATCTATCTCTCGTTCTATTTCACGGACACTATCGCTTTCAGGGTCCGCCAATATTTGATTAACAAGATCTGACAATTCTGCTCTTTGCGCTGCAGTTCGATCGGCTATCGGAAAAACTTCCATGCTTGTTTTCTTGAATTGTAATCTACCTCCCGCCCACGGATCATTGAGACTTTGAAATTCGTGGCGCGCATACCAATCAAAAAGTTTACTATTTAGGATAGCAAGCAGAGAAAGATCTTTGGTAGATATGAAGTACGTTGTTTTTAACCCAAATGTCTCAGTTGTGTCATAGCAACCGTATAGGGATTTTGCTGTCTCTGGATAGATAATCTTAGGTTTTTCAAATTCCGCATAATAAGCAGTGGTATCTTGAATTTCATACCACTTATAGTTCCCCTTTTTTCTTCCATATCTTTGCTCTGGACTCTTCTTTGGTTCAAGTTTCGATCGATATTGACTCAGATACTGTTTGATTGCCGGATATTGTTCAATGTTAATACCGCGGCGCGTGAAAATCAGATAATATCCAGTACGCTCCGTTCTCCACTTCTTGAGATGTCTCCCTCTCAACATCGGTTTTATGAGTTCGCTACTCCTCTCATCTGTAACTATTAACTGCTGGCGGACAGAGTCATCTATGACAAATGCGGGGTCATACCCTGTTACCACACCGCGATAGAACCCTTCATCCGCATATTCACCCAGCGGCGTTCCGATCCGTCTCAGTTTCTCGAGCAGCCTTAGAGGTTCTAACAACGCTAAAGTCCAACTATGTGGTGGCAAGTCGCAGACCTTCATGGTGAAGGAGCGTTCTTGAAATGCTTCGGAGAGGCGAGGAATATCGGCTTCGTCACAAAAAGTCGCGGCCAGAAAAGCCTCCCCATTAGGTACAACGTTTTCAAAAAGAACTATACAAGTATCCACATTTGCCTTAAAAACTGGAACGCTACCAAAATCAAGTAATCTATGAAGGCAAACTTTATCGCTAAAGAATTTTCGGAGTTTCTTACCAAACCCTACGCGCAGAAGTGTATTGGAGGAAATATAGGTAAGGATTCCCCCTGATCGGAGCAATTCCGTCCCGCGCTTGTAAAAATAAACGTACAGATCTGCAGTCCCTGTATAAACTTCTGGAAACCGCTGTTCTAAAGTAGGTTTAATTTCTAAGATACGCTCCTGCCGGACATAGGGTGGGTTGCCAATGACAATATCAAATCCACCCTCTTGGAATACCTCTGAGAATTCAACCTGCCACACAAATACATTGGTGTTCATTTGCCACCCCTGAAGGTTCTCTTTGAGTCCAGCAATCGCCTCCCGCAGTTCCTGTTTCCGAGCATCGGTGTGGGTAACCAAATAGTCAACTTTATGTTCCTGAATCTGTTGAATGAAGTGTTCCTCAAGACCGATCTGCTCATCTGATGGATCTGGCGCGGGACCGGTCAAACTGTCCCCTATAGCAACTTTATAATCCAAGTTGGGTAGCGGCTCTGGCACCTCACCCTCATAATCAACGGCGAGACTAAGCCATAAACGGAGCATTGCGATGTTGACTGCGAATTCATCCTTGTCTACGCCGTAGAGGTTCTTCTGAATGATGTCGAGTTTGCGCTGATACGCGGTTTTGGGATCGACATTCTTACTTTTGAAGAGTGCCTCTCGCAAACGGAGCAATTCGCTCATCATACCGAGCAGATACGCTCCACTCCCGCACGCTGGATCGCATATCAGCAATGTTTGCAACACCTGTAACACCTTCTCTGGATCCCGAATATTTGTGGCATCACTATCATCAACGAACTTTTCAAGACATTTCTCTGTTTCATTAGTTTTATTACCGAGGCAGATTTTCAAACTCTCTCGGCACATGAAAGAACTAACTGGACGCGGTGTGTAGTAACTACCAGTTTCCTGCCTGCTGGTTATGAGTTCTTCAAATACCTTTCCAAGCATCTCTGGATCAATTGCAACCTCAATATCAAGCGGGGTAGATTCGGTTACCGTGAAGTTGTATCGCTCAAAGAGTTTCAGAATTTCAGCAAATTTTTCGTTAGGGATATGGACATCATTGCGGGTATCATACTCCTGCATCTCAAAGAGTCCGCCGTTGAGAAACGGGACTTTTCCCCGGCGTTCAACAGCTGCTGTTGACTCCTCGGATAAATCCGCTGCATTACCGAGTCCATGAAAGAAAGCCCAAAAGAGCCGATCATTGAGAAAGTTTTCATTAGTTTCGGAAGCCTCCGTGGCATCAAAAAGTGAGCGTAGATAATCGCGTTTGCCATTGTAGATGAGCCATCCCTTCTTCTCAATGAAACGGAGGAACATTAGTCGGTTGAAAAGGCGTTGGGTGTAGAGTCGTCGTTCTTCCTTCTCGTCTTCAGGAATACCCTCAATAGCAGTCTCCACTTCAGCAAAGACATCTTGATATTCAGCAAAGAATTTTTTAGTAACTGCTTTTACACTAAACGCCTTTTGCCACTCTTGAAGCCACTCCTGATCGGTTGAAAAACCACCACTAGGAAAAGCGAGTGCGGGGAGGTTATACTCACAGAGTGTGCGGATGTGGGTATCACTTTGTTCCCAAGAGAAAATGGATAGCACGGCGCGTCGCCAGTTTTCGGTAGTGGCGGCAAAGTGTGCGAAGGCGAAGCGTTGAAAATCGGTTGTGGTGCAGATAAAGAGGAGATGGTCGTGTTCCCAAGCGGGAAGGCTTGCGTCTCGATCGCGCCTTTCTACAAGACCGCGGAGGACACGGCGTAGCGCGGTGCGATAGACCGATTCACTGTCAAATTGGAGAAAAAAGATGCCCCAGGGTTGAGGTTGCTCCAAAGATTCTATCTCAAGCTGACCTGTTGGGAAAGGTGGAAGCTGCTGGCAGTCAACAATTAATTCTTCGGTCAGTTCATCAAGGTCAAGGTCTTCAGAGGACCAAGGGAAGGCAATGTCTTCAAGTTCAACGTCTTCAGGGGTGTGCCAACCGAGTTTTTCTCGTAAGAAGTCTAAGAGAGTATCAAAATCGTGGATATTGTGAACGTCGTCGGGTGTTATGTATGGCATTCGGTTCTCTCTATTATAAATTGTGTTGCTTTTAGCTCAAGAGATTGTTGAGTTTCACATACGTTCAACCCAACCTGCGTGCAACGACTCAACATTAATCTCAGGAAATTTCCATCCATGCGATGAGTTTAGGCTTCGCTCCGATAGGTGCCTGTATCTGTAAGAGATACTTGCGTATGTGGCGTTCAATTTGTTTGCGTGTATTTGTGAGTCCTGCTGGTCCTTCTTCAGTCCAGCGTATTGTATCCTCACCACACCGGATTTTGGGCCAAATCTCCTCAACGTTATCAAGGACATCATCAATTTCAGCGTCATAGAAGTACCATTTAATTTCACCGTTAGGCATCTCATAACAACAAAAGAGTCCTTCGGAGCCGTGGCGATTAAGTGGAATGGTCTCGCCATCGCGGTTAAGGAAAGGTGGTGGTTCGTCGTCTATGCCTTTGCCGGAAAAGAGACGCATTGGCAAGTCTGGCAATTGCCGCCACAACTTAGGATGCGATTCAGTGATGCGTTGGCGTTCAAGGTTCATCAGTTCCTCAATGCTTTCTGTGCCCTCATAGCGTTCGTTGAAAAGGCGTAAGGTCTCATCGGGATCATCCGGTGAAACGAACTGTCCTTCAATACCGAGCGTCCGGCTGATACGGAGAATCTTGCCATCCACCCGTCTTCGGAGCCTGAGGATGTCATCAAGTTCCGCGGGTGGCAAGAAATTCCAGACATGAACGGTGGGATTTGTTCGGTTGAGTTGTTTCTCTATTTTCGTGTCAAGCCGTCGATCTAATCTACCAATGCGTTGCATGAGACGGACGGGATTCCAATGCAAGTCGTAATTAACAATAATAGACGCGTCCTGTAGGTTGAGACCTTCGGCGAGGACATCCGTCGTGATAAGGGTCTGAACTGGTGTGTCAATTTCATGTGGGGTTTTTCCATTGTAATAAGGCGAAAAGCGTTCAATAACCTCCTCACGGTTCACCTTCCGTCGACTATCAATTTGCTCGAGATCGCTGAAACCGGCATGCTGCAATTGGGTATAAAGATACCGAGCCGTGTCGCAGAATTCGGTAAAAATGAGTAACTTCTCATCTGGATGCTCTTGCAATAACTTTAGGAGCTGCTGGAGCTTATCGTCCTGTCTTGTATCCGGTTCGTTAGCCAACTCATCAGCATAAAAGAGTCGATAGATTCGACTGAGGAGACCCGTCAAGAAATTCATATCATCTACAACATCACTGAACAACCTATCTAAATCGTGGTTTTCTGGAATGAAATTGTCATCAGTTTCAACCGAAGCAAGATCATCCTCTTCTTCGGAAGGACTGGAGGCGACCGAGTTTAACAAGGTTTCCAAGGTATTCTGGGTTAAAATTCCATCCTCTTGGAGTCGCTCTCGAATGTGGTTCTGAACAACGCCCCACCACCTTGTATTTGTGCCTTCCCACATTCGGAAGCGTCCGGGCGCGTACCTTTCAAGCCACTCCGCCATTTTGATGAGTAGATTTTCAATGGTCGCTTCAAACGCTCGCCATGAGCTTTCCAAACGTTTGAGCACAAGGGTCCGAATGAGACCGACAATTTGTTTTTGACGATTTTCAATCTGTTTTTCCGGCTTTTTGTGGTACTTGACGGTATTGTAAATTGCCAGATTGAGAAACGGGTCGTGTCGGTCAAACGCATCTTGTAGTTCGCCGTAGAGCGTTCGATAGACCCGACGAAGTGAGTAATCTACTGTAGGTTCAACGACGCGCTTGGGAAACAGAATATTTGTGCCAGATGCTTGCTCTGCGTCCTTGATGTACTTTCGACTCCGTTGGATAAGTATTTGTTTTAGTACCGGATCCTGGCGCAGGAAGTCGTCTTCTTCAATTTGTTCGACAATGTCAATAGTTTCATTTCCATTTTCAAGTCGTTTTTCAATGTCGCGGAAGTGCTTACGGAAATCATGCATACCGATCTCAGCGAAGTGTCTCCTATTGTTCTGTGCGAAGTAGTTAATCAGATGATAGATATCATCAAGACTGTTATTGATTGGGGTAGCGGTAAGTAGATACAGTTTTTTGTCTCTGGCGAGTTCCATTAAAAGCCGACCGCGATTGGAACCCGGATTCCGAAAATGGTGTGCTTCGTCAATAATAATAACGTCTTTGTGCTCTCGGAAATACTCAAGATCGTCATCGCTGATTCCACCTTCGCGACCGAGGTCAGTATGCAGTTTTATATCGTAATGTTCGCGGAGCAGACGACCATATTTCGATCGGAGTTGGCGACTCACTTGACTGTTCCAAACGCTCTCTGCAACCGATTTGGGAGTGATAAGGAGGACGCGTTTGTTTTCCCTTAGATAGCGCTCAAGCAGCATTAAGCCGATGTAAGTTTTACCGCTACCGACACCGTCGCAGATAAGTGCGCCGTTCCATGTGTCCGCTATCTGGAGTGCAGCGTGGTAACCATCTTTCTGGTACTGAGAAAGCGAGCGATAAATTACCGATTCATTTTCTTCCCATTCATCAGCGGTTTTTTCGCGCCCTCCAAAGTAGGCATGGAGTGCTTTTGCATAGACAGTAAATGGGGGATACTGCTTAAGGTGTCGTTCAATAACACGAAGCAACTCGGCTTTGACTTCAGAGGCTTCCTCCCAGCGGGCATCATACCATTCACCGAGTTTTTCAATATGTGTGGCATCTGTGATGAAAGAATTTAATTCAACGTTTTGGGTGAGTCCGGGGTGTGTGAAGTTGGAGCTGCCGACGGTGGCGAAGTCAACTGGACTTGAATTTTGGGCGTGCATCAAGTTGAGTTTCGCGTGAAATTTGGCTTTGTCATACACGCGAACGGTAATTTGCCCACGGCGAATTGCGTCACGAACAGCGGCAAGTCCATGGAGGGTATCGTCCTTTTCTTTTACCGCTTCAATATTCTCATCGGTAACTTCTTGCAGAGCCTCAATGAGGTGTTCTTTTGTGCGTCGTGTGGTCTCGTCGCCCATCAGGAGACGGATGCCATCAAGGTGTTGCCATGTTTTCCCAAGCGATAGAAATGCCCCGATTTCAAAGGTTCCGGTTGCTATGTCTAAACGGACACTTTTTACGAGAAGGCTTTCGAGAACTTTCAGGAGGGTGTTGCCGTCTACATTGTCAATGAGTGTCGGAATCTGCATACTCGTGCAATTTTTCTTTCTATAGACTTTATGTGATTATATCATAGGAGAAGTAATTTTTCAATTTTTTTATTTTCTCGTAGGCAGAAGTCAGAGTCGCGAGCAGAGCTCGCTCCTACAGCTGGTTATCAGTTAACAGAAAGATTCGGAGAACTCCGTGCAGGAAAACAAACCTTTACATTCCGCTAAATAGCGTGTATAATTGGGAATAAAAAAGATGAAGGGGTGGAGTTCGCTCCGCTCTACTGGAGAAGATATTTTTTCAGTAACTCCAGCCTGAAGGCTGGAGATTGTAGCATATCCGCAGCCAAGCGGGGCCCCTGCAACGTGAGATACTGAATACAGTAACATATCGCAACACTGGCGGTGGCACGCTGAAAGATGATATTGGATGCTTCCCAAGTCTGTATCCTCTCTGTGTTGTGATCTGGATGGGGCAATATATATCCGTAAGGAACTTACAAACTATGTTTGTGCCAGTCGTAGATAAAAATCAAAATCCACTTATGCCAACGACACCTGCCAGAGCAGCAAAGTGGATTAAATCAGGTAAAGCAACGTCATTTTGGAAGAATGGCATATTCTGTGTGAGATTAAACGTAGAACCTTCTAAAAGATGGATACAAGACATAGCAATCGGTGTAGATCCTGGTAGTAAAAAGGAAGGTTTCACGGTGAAATCAGCATCTCACACTTACTTGAATATACAGGCTGATGCTCATACTCACACCCAAAAAAAGATCAAAAATCGCAGAGAATTAAGACGTGGCAGAAGATCCCGTAAGTGTCCTAATAGAAAGAACCGAACGAACAGGCTTGCTAACAGAAAATGCATACCCCCCAGCACGCGTGCGAGATGGCACTGGAAGGTTAGGATACTTGATTGGCTCTCTAAGATGTATCCAATCACACATATATGTGTAGAGGATATCAAGGCAAGAACTTGGAAAGGTGCAAAGAAGTGGAACCAGTCATTCAGTCCACTTGAAGTAGGTAAGCAGTGGTTCTATTCTGAAATACGTAAACGCTGGAAACTCTCAACGCTTCAAGGCCATGAAACGAAAGGGATACGGGATAGACTTGAATTAAGGAAGTCTTCTCAGAAAGTTTCAGAAACTTTTGATGCCCATTGTGTAGATAGTTGGTGCTTGGCATATCATACAATAGGTGGTAATTCTATCATAGATAATACAGATATATTCTGTATATCCCCTATCAACATTCAGAGACGATGCCTTCACAGGCAACTCCCACAGAAAGGCAATAAACGCCCTCGATACGGCGGTACAATGTGTCTGGGTGTCGTAAAAAATACTATAGTTAAGAGTGCCAAACATGGCTTAGCAGTCATATGTGGTCATAACAACGGATATTTGAACCTGCAATCTATAGAAGGCGGTAGACGTATATCAAGGTCTACTAAACTCTCGGATTGTAAGATACTTACTAAACTTAACTTTAGATACAAATCTATATCTAAACAACGGAAAGTTAAACAAGAATAACTTGCTATTCAACTAGCTTTCTTATAGGAGACGCAATTCCCTTCCACGCTAAAGCATGGAATCCCCTTGCGTAAGAATCAATGGAACTTTATGAAGCCGTCAGTCCACTGGATTTTAGGTACTATGGCAGCGATCCCGATTTTATGAAACGTTTGCTACCCTACGTTTCTGAGGCAGGATATGTCACATATCAGGCGAAGGTGGAGGCGGCATTGGTACGCACTCTCGCAAATTATGGGGTCTGTACTTCTGAGATCGCTGATGAGGTAGAGCAAGCGGTAGATATGGTAACGGCGGAAGAGGTCTATGAAGAACAGTCACGCATTCGGCACAATATCCGTTCACTCGTCAATGTGATTCGGCGGAACATTAGCCCGGAAGCACGTCCGTACGTCCATCTGTTCGCCACTTCTGCGGACATCCTGGATACCGCGACTGCATTGCGGTTCAAAGCACTCACCGAAAATGTCATCATTCCCGATCTGGTTGCTCTGGAACAGCAACTCATCGCACTGGCGCGCGAGCATGCAGAGACAGTGCAAATCGGTAGGACACACGGACAACACGCGGAGCCGACAACCTTCGGATATGCGCTGGCACTTTATGTGAGTCGTCTCGGCACCCGAATTGAAGAGATCCACAAAGCGGGACAAAACCTACGCGGACAATTTTCAGGGGCGGTCGGTGCGTTCAACGGACTCGCGCTGATTCACGAACATCCAGAGCAGATCGAGGCAAATTTTCTCGAACTGCTCGGTTTGAAACCTTCCGATACACACACCTCAACGCAGTGTGTGGAACCGGAGTTTATCTCGGATTTGGCGTATCAGATTACAGCGGCGTACACGGTGCTTGCGAACTTCGCAGACGATATGCGGCACCTCTATCGGACTGAAATCGCTGAGGTCGGCAGGAAGTACAACCCTCAACTGGTCGGCTCATCAACGATGCCACATAAAGTGAACCCAGAGGCTTATGAGAACATTAAAAGTTTATGGAAGGCGTTTGTGCCGCGTATGCAGACTGTCTTCATGGACAGCATTTTAGAGCATCAACGCGACCTGACGAATTCGGCATCAAGCCGTTTTGTGACCGAGCTGTTCACAGCATTCGATTACGCGATCTATCGGCTCCGGCGCGCGTTGGAGGAGATGGATGTCAAAGCGGATAACATGCAACGCAATCTCGCTCTGAGCGCGGAGGATACGATCGCGGAACCCATTTATCTGTTGATGGCGTACTACGGATTTCCCGATGCGTACGATCATACTCGGAAGTTAATCGGACAGGTGCATGAGACTGGAAAGAGTTTAACGGCGTTATTGTGGGAAGATGAAACGTTTCGTCCGTTCCTTGATAAGTTGACGGAGCCACAACGTGAGGCACTTCAGGATCCGACAAATTATATCGGTGCTTCGGTGCGGCGTACCCACGCAACATGCGATGAATGGGAGGAACGGATTTTAAATTTACCTTGCGGATTTTAAATTTACCTTGCGGAGGAACAGCGTAAGCTTGAACTCTGACGGGCGTTCCTTAAATCCGCACTCCACCGTTACGTGCTAATGAACGTCAAATCCGAGATCCCGCCTCACCGAACCGCAAGGAATAATTAAAAAATGTTTGATATTACCTATTTAGGGCGGCGGTGCTTCCGTTTCATCAGATGCTACCCGCGGACGTGGATAACAATCGGCTTTCTTTTAATTCTCGGTATTGGTATTTGGGCTGGCGTTTGGGTAGGTCGAACAAGTCCGCCTTGGCTTGAAAGTACAATCATTGACTCTATCCTGTCCGGTATCAATCCGGCGGAACGGAGTGATGTAACAAAATCAGTTGCGCGGGGAGTTGTGCACCGGCAGATACAAGACAAGGGAATGCTAACGAACATCCTTGCGGTGTCTCCTGATGTCGTGGACATCCGTCCATACCGAGCGTTGAGTGCGGGGATAGGGACTGAAACATTGGTGTCGCTTGCGCGGCGGCACGAGGCACTCGCGGCGATAAATGGCGGTTTTTTTGAGATGGTGGGTACGTTCCGTGGCGAGTCCGTCGGTGCGCTGAAGATTGACGGTGAATGGATAAGTGAACCAGAACAGGGCAGAGCGGTGATCGGACTCCGAACGATTGACAGGAAAATCAAAGCATCTATTGACCGGATTGCGCTGCGGCAGGAACTTGTCATACCGAGTGGAAAGAGGTTGCCAATTGATGGTATGAATCGGAATCGCGGCGAAAACGAATTGGTAATTTACCACCCGCATTTTCACGTCGTGACCTTGACGATGCCCGATGGCGTAGAAGCCGTTGTGAGAAATGGTGAGGTTGTCAGTATCCACGAAGGACAGGGAAGTTTGCGTATTCCTGCCGATGGTTACGTCTTGTCTGCGAGTGGCAAAAGAAGCGCAGATCTTTTGACTCATATCTCGGAAGGCGATACGGTTCAGATTCGTGAGACCATCATTCCTGAGCGCGTCGGGGACAGCGATTTGTGGGCAAGTTTCGCGCATATCATCGGCGGTGGTCCGTTATTATTGCAGGATGGAGTTGCCTCTTCAACGAAATCTTACGAGCAAGAAGGTTTTGATAGGGCATTTCACAGTTTCTGGCATCCGCGGACAGCAATCGGTAAAAAGGCGGATGGTACCCTCCTTTTCGTGACAATTACAGCGACAGAAGCAGGCGTTCGACGCGGTGTTATGCTGCCACGACTCGCGGAACTGCTTCTGGAATGGGGAGCGACGGACGCGCTGAATCTTGACGGCGGTCATTCATCAATGCTCGTAATTCGGGATGAGATTGTAAGCGTGAAAAAGAAAGATCCTGCCCGTGACAAGTCGCCTGATAAACTGGAAGGGAAAAAAGGACAAGTAGAGAAGAACACGAAGACTCCGCGCGGGAATCGTCGGATACGTCCAATGCCGAAGCAACAGGGACGCGCAATTTCGCAGAGGGGTTCAGTTTTAAGAGTTATCCATGGATGAGGTTAACTGCGAGTTTAGGAGTGTCAGCGAAGTGTCGTAGCGTTTTCGAGATTTTTGTGTATCCTGCGAATCGTAGGACGGAAATGGCGGTGTTTCGCAACGCCGCCATGACGTGTGGAATGCTGCCGGTTCGTGCGTGTGATGCGTCTTCACCGAAGATGACATCTCGGACCCAATGGAGTTTGTTTTCTATCGTCCAATGGCCCCGCCGAAGTTTGAGCAAATCTTCAGCGGAGGCTTTTTCAGGGGTAAGACTTGTGATGCCATACTGCGTCTGGTGTGTGATTTTTCCCGTCTGGGTGTTGCGTCTCTCGATGTGGTATTCGTAGACCTGTGCGAGTCCGGGCCAGTCGGTATCGTGCGTCAACAAGGTGCTACATCTCAGGGTTCGGGTGGTAGTAAAGCCGTGTGCGGTTTCAACGTCGGTGTGTTCGTCAAGATGTGCCTCTGCTTGGGTGTGGAGGTTTTCAAACCGTCGGGCATCTATTTCCGGGAGGTCTGTCTCCGAGAGAGGTCTAAACAGGTCTCGGATATCCTCAAACAAGTGCTTCTGATTCGCTTTGACGGGGAGGGCGTAATCGGCATTCGCGGCGAGAACGTCTTTACAAAAAGTCCGCTGTGTCAGAAGGGCATCGGTTGTGATGACTTTCCCGGCGACATCAAAGTGTTTCAGGAGTTGGGAGGCCACCGGGATTTCATTGGTTTTCTCACCGACAGCACATTGCGCCAGGGGGATGCCTAACTCATGAGACGCCGCAGCAAGTAGATGGAGTCTGCGAGACTCTTCGGGGTCGGTGCCACGCAAACTTTTCCCATCTATCGCAATGCCCGTCAGACGCGTCTCGAAAAACGGGTGTCTTTGACGCGTCGCCATCACCCACTTCGTCAGCGTCTGTTCTAACTTGACGACATCGAGGGTCTTCAAGAGATTATGAAACGTTGCGACACACGGCGTTTTTCGGGGTCTGAATCCCAAGGCTTTTGCGAGTCCGGGGTGTCTTTGAAGCCAGGGGGCTATACTCGTATAACCTTTATGACCACACAGCAGCCCGACGACTAACACACCGAGCATTGCCTTCAAGGGATACCGGCGTCCTTTTTTCTTGCGAGGTTCGGGGACTTCTGCTAACATATCAAGTAAGTGGCAAGAGTGGTTTCTTGTCATGATTCACCTCAAAAAGAGTTTGGTTTTAAGGTGAAGTATAGCAGAAGTCGCGTGATATTTCACGCGACTTCTGCTTATGTCAAGATATTAACATCTGTGAAAAAATAAAACAAAAAAACTAAAACTGAACCCCTCTG
>JGI24797J26694_1000396_pt1 | contig 29235 bp, 32 predicted proteins | sample PinacodermPK_FD_26694 | JGI IMG/M metagenome (IMG submission 26694) | reverse complement strand
GTTCTGTAGGGTATTTGGGTTTTGGAAGGAGCAGGGGCCCGGGTGCCATCTGGAATTCCGTCGGAAAATCGACGAAAAAAGACCTTTTCTGGCAGACACTAACTAGTCACTTGCCCCATTATATTGTTAAGAAGTTATTCTTTTAAGTCATGATGATTACCGACGTCAACTGAGCATCACAGGCTGTGAAAGCTCCATACATCCTAGGAGGGATTGTATTTTACTGCTTAATTGCTTGTCAAGGTAATACTGAACATTCAGTCCTAGCAAGCCACCCTTCTGCCCCTGGCAATGAGGATGTCCAACCATAAAAAACTTGGGGATGATCATAGGGCGACTATAAAATTCCTCAATCCGTCTCAACGTGCCTGCCAACAGCGCAGAAGTTGCCCGACTTTAATTTAATTTGTAAACTATAACGTTATGGTTTACAGTTTATCTCATGAAATACGGAAAATTGACCGCAAAAAAGAAGCTGCTGGATGAGTATGGGTCGCTACCTTACGCACTCTTAAGCAACCTGGACAAATGGTTTCGGGTTGAGCTGACCTACACGAGTAACGCAATTGAAGGAAATACGCTAGGTCGCCGTGAAACCGCGCTGGTGATCGAAAAAGGTCTCACCATCGGGGGCAAATCTCTTCTGGAGCACATGGAAGCCGTAAACCATGCCCATGCTCTTGACTGGGTGAAAGAACAAGTCAAACGCAGACCGCATTCGCTGACCGAAGAGGATATCTTGCATATCCACTATCTCATTATGAAAGGTATTGATGATCTCAGTGCCGGTCGTTATCGCGTGACGCCGGTACGGATTTCCGGTTCAGCGGTGGTACTGCCAAATCCGCGCAAAGTGCCGGACCTTATGAATAGATTGGCGAAATGGCTCAAGCTTGCAACCGGTCTGCACCCGGTGAAATTGGCTGCGGAAGCTCATTACCGGCTGGTTACCATTCACCCGTTTACCGATGGCAACGGCCGGACGGCACGACTTCTAATGAACATGATCCTGCTCATGTCGGGTTACCCGGCAGCGATAATACGCAAACGTGACCGGCTAGCTTATATAGACTCGCTTGAAAAGGCCCAGCTGGACGGCTCTAAAGACGCATACATGAAAATTGTCGCGCGTGCGGTTGACCGTTCACTTGATATATACCTNAAGGCGGCTGGAGGCAAAACGGATACAGGTGATGATGAGGACCCTCTGCTTAAAATCGGTGAACTGGCAAAACTAGTCAACCAAAGAAATTCCACCATACGCCACTGGACCAAGGAAGGTTTGCTCGAAGTCGCCGAGATTACCGACGCCGGGTATCAACTCTATGCACAGGAGATGGTTGAGAGGATAAGATTAATAAACGAACTTAAATCACGCAGATTTACGCTCAGGGAAATCAGGGAGAAAATACTGCGTGATTCTCAAAACTGAATAGAACATAAATTTAAATCGGTATTTTTTCGAAATATCCTTATAATACCTTTCCCGCTTGTGTATTATTTCCGGTGGTCCAAGTCCAATGAGGTTCTAAATTGTTCATAATTCCCGCCATAGACTTAAAAAACGGAAACTGCGTGCGGCTTCTTAAAGGAGAAGAAGGCACGGAGACAGTGTTTTCAAACAGCCCTTCCGATACAGCGAAAAAGTGGGAGCGGTGCGGAGCCGAATGGATTCACGTCGTGGATCTCGATGGAGCATTTAAAGGAAATCCCAGAAATTTCGAAGCTGTAGAAGAGATAGTCCGCTCCGTTTCCTCAAACGTTCAGGTTGGAGGCGGGATAAGAAACATCTCCACCGTTGAGAAATACCTCGAAATCGGTATCAAGAGGGTTATAATAGGCACTTCGGCCTTTACTGACAGGGACTTTCTCGAGGATATCTGCGGGAGATTTCCCGGGAAAATAGCCGTCGGGGTAGATACAAAGGGAGGAAAAATAGCCCTGCGGGGATGGAAGGAAACTATAGACACGAACGTCGCCCGGACGATGCTTGAATTCCGCGACATAGGAGTATCGCTCGTTATTCACACAAATGTCGATAGGGACGGAACCATGGAAGGCATAGACACAGCTTCAATAAAAGGCTTTCTTTCCCTGTGCCCCCTCCCGGTAATTGTTTCAGGAGGCATCGCGTCGCTTTCCGACCTAAGCGAGATAGAGTCCATCGGGGATGACAACCTGCTGGGAGCCATACTAGGGAAATCGCTTTACTCGGGCTCCATAGATCTTGAAGACAGCATACAAAGGTTTCAATAAATATGGTTTCAAAAAGAATAATCCCGTGTCTTGACGTAAAGGACGGAAGAGTAGTAAAAGGGGTTCGCTTCGTTAACCTCAGGGACGCCGGAGACCCCGTTGAGGTAGCGAAAAAGTACAGCGAAGAAGGCGCCGACGAGATAACGTTTCTTGATATCACCGCCTCACACGAAGAGAGAAAAACTATGGTAGACGTAGTCGAGCGGACCGCGAGCGAGGTCTTCGTTCCCCTGACCGTCGGAGGGGGGCTGAGAACCGTGGAAGACGTAAGAGAACTTCTGCTGGCCGGGGCGGACAAAATTACAATCAACACGGCGGCCATAACAGATCCGGATTTCGTAAGGCGGGCTTCTGACAGGTTCGGAAGCCAGTGCATAGTGGTGGCCATAGACGCGAGGAGAAGAGACAGCGGCGGATGGGAGGTCTTCACCCACGGCGGACGCAATCCGACCGGAATAGACGCCGTCGGGTGGGCCGCGAAGATGGAGAATTTCGGAGCGGGCGAAATCCTTCTTACGAGCATGGATAGGGACGGCACGGAGGACGGGTACGATCTTGAACTCACAAAAGCCATCTCGGAAACCGTCGGCATTCCCGTCATAGCTTCTGGAGGCGCGGGACGGCTTGAGCATCTGCTTGAAGCGGTGGAAGCGGGACGGGCAGACGCCGTTTTGTGCGCCTCAATTTTTCATTACGGCAAGTATTCAATAAACGAGGCGAAAGAATTTCTGTCGGAGAGAGGGGTGCTTGTAAGGCCGGCGTAAAAAGAGGTTCAAGATATCTTGCTCATACGAAAGCAGACCGAAGAAAACGAAAAAAAACTGCTCAGTCCGATGGCGACTCTGAGTTGCGAATCCAAAGGAAGAGTGAACCCCGAGCGCGAATGCGACATAAGAACGTGCTTTCAGAGAGACCGGGACAGGATAATTCACTCAAAGGCCTTCAGAAGACTCAAGCATAAAACCCAGGTATTCATCTCTCCGACCAACGATCATTACCGCACAAGGCTGACTCATGTAATAGAGGTTTCCCAGATAGCCAGGACTATATCGAAAGCACTTATGCTTAACGAAGATCTGACCGAAGCCATAGCACTCGGTCACGACCTCGGTCACACCCCCTTCGGCCACTCCGGNGAGGAAGGGCTGAACGAAGTGTTCCCAGGTGGNTTCAAACACGTTCATCAAAGCGTAAGGATAGTGGATGTGCTGGAACGCGACGGAGCGGGACTCAACTTGACGCACGAAGTCAGAGANGGAATAGCTAAACATTCCAAGGGCTGGGGCAAGGAAGGAATAGAGACCGAGGANAACAGNCCGCTTACCCTCGAAGGCCAGGTAACCAAGATTTCGGATCTCGTCGCTTACACGAATCACGATCTTGATGACGCAATCCGCTCGGGTATCATATCCCCAGGCGATGTTCCCGCAGAATATATCTCGGTCCTCGGAGATACGGCTTCGCAAAGAGTAAACACGATGGTAGTGGATATCGTTGAGCAGACCATCGAAAGAGGCAGAACGAGAATTCTGATGAGCGAGAAAGTGTTTGAGGCGCTTTTGGGACTCAGAACCTATCTCTACGAGAATGTCTACGTAAGCGAGCGACTGCTTTCGCTTCACAACAAATCCAAAAAAGTAGTGAAGGAACTTTACTTGTATTTCTGCGAGAACGAGAAGATCTTCCGTGAGAGCTTCTGCAAGATGCCCGTACGGGAGGATGAAACGCTGCAAAGGGCAGTATGCGACTTCATCGCCGGAATGTCCGATCTTTACGCGCTTTCGGTTTATCAGAAGATATTTCTTCCGAGCAGGTGGACAAAAAGCCAGGAAATACGGGACGCTTACCTATGAGCGAAAAAAGGGGGACCGGTCATTGATAAATCTCGGAGCAGCACCTTTTCTTAACATGCGGCCGCTCATTTATCCTCTGGAAAAAGGGGTCGTCGAGCACAGCTTCAATGTAATGTATTTTGACCCTTTCCTTCTTTCCGAGAATCTATCGCAAGGAGTGGTGGATGTCGCGCCCATTCCCTCGGTTGAATTTCTAAGAACCGACGACTACTGCATTCTGCCCGACATTTCCATATCCTCTTTCGGAAAAGTCGACAGTGTCGTACTCAAGGCACNAAAAGAAATAACGGAAATAAGGAGCGTATCGGTTGACAGCAGGTCCAGGAGTTCAACGGCCCTGCTCAGAATCGTTCTGGAGCTCTTTTTGGGGCTTAAGCCCGAATACGTAAAAAGAGAGCCTGGAAACGGTTTCCTTGAGGGAGTCGACGCCGGGATGCTTATCGGCAACGCGGGTCTTCAGGCCCGTCACCTCTTTGCAGAAGAATCCGCTTTCACGTACGACCTGGGGGAACTCTGGACGAGGGAAACGGCCCTTCCCTTTGTATACGCAGTAATGGCGATCAAGAAAGATGATGAAGCTACCGCAGAAGGCTGTAAATGCCTCGTTTCGACAAGAGAACAAGGAGTGGAACTCATCTCGGAGATAGTAGATATCGAATCTCAAAAACTTGGACTCAACAGGGAACAGTGTCTGACTTACCTTCAAGAAAGGATTAAATACGACCTTGACGGTCCCAAAATTGACGGACTCATCAAATACCGTGACCTTCTTTTTGAGCTAAACGAAATAGAAAAGAAAAACGAAATTAATTTCTATACACACCCATCGTAGACGAAATCCAAAAGGAGACAAGAATGGAAAAACGGATGATGAAGCTGGGGCACAGCCCCGATGCAGACGATGCATTCATGTTCTACGCCATAGCGAACGGAAAGGTGGTTTCAGAAGAAATCGACTTCGAGCACGTGATTGAAGACATACAGTCCCTTAACAAAAGAGCCATGAAAGCGGAACTCGAAGTCACTGCAATCTCCGCCCACGGATACCTTAGCGTGCAGGACCGCTATCGGATTCTTTCCTGCGGGGCCAGCATGGGAAAAGGGTACGGCCCCATTGTGGTCGCCAAAGAGAAAATTTCCGACCTCAGGGGAAAAACCGTCGCGGTGCCTGGAAGGCTTACTACCGCATATCTTCTTCTGAGTCTCTATGCCGATGATTTCATCCCAGTTGAAGCGCCCTTTGACAAAATCATGGACAAGGTGCTCGAAGGAGAGGCGGACGCGGGGCTTCTTATACATGAAGGACAGCTTACCTACGAAGAAACGGGGCTTGAGCTTCTGTTCGATCTAGGGACAATGTGGGCCGAGGAAACCGATCTTCCGATGCCACTTGGACTTAACGTACTTCGAAGAGACGTACCCCGGGGGCTTGACTCCGAAGTTCTTCGGGTACACAAAGAAAGCATAGAGTACGCCCTTTTAAACAAAAAAGAGGCTCTTGATTACGCGATGCGCTTTGGAAGGGGGATGAGCGAGGATACGGGAGAGAAGTTCGTTTTAATGTACGTAAACGAGTGGACCAGGGATCTTGGCGAAAGTGGAACCGGAGCGCTTGAGTATCTTTTTGAAAAAGCCCGCGCAAAGGGAATCATAGCCGAGAACCCAATGCTTGATATTCTCTGCGAGTAAGCTTATTTCAACCTGCGTAGACAGCACCCGTTATCTGCCCTGACTCATTCTCTCTGAGATCACTTTTTCGACAAATCCGAGGAGAAACTCTATGAGACGGCGAAACTCATCTTTCCGTCGCCACGGCATCCTGAGCCTGTCGCTTATCTCAATCTGGATTGCGGGAACCGAAAACCGATTCGCAGCGAACTTGGCCACGGTCATCTGCCTTGCGGCGGGGAATATATCGGCGCTTCCGGTCGTGATTCCATGTTCCTCGGCGACAAGATAAAACTTGTCAAGAACATCAGGTGCAGAAAGAAGAAATTCCCTCCCAACCCCCACGCCTGGAAACAGGTCCTCGGACCTCTCGTTTCCGGTACCGTGTATGTCCACAACTAGATCTATTTTCCTCTCGGACAGAACTCCCCCAAGCGCAGACTTAAAACCGCAGTCATCGTAGTAATTCGGGTCTGTTCCCTGTTCCCTGTTCGCGTAAAGACAGTGGCAGCCGAGAACCAGATGCAACACGGCTCCTAGGGCGGCAGTGTAGAATTCATGGCGTTTCAGCTTTCCCATTCTCGTGTGAGCGGTTGAGTGCGGACAGGTAACCAGAACCGGGACCGTGCCTTCAAGGAAAATGTTNTCTTCCGAGCGACCGTCNGGTTTCATCCTGTAATACTGCTTCTGGACGTTCTCAAAACTGACGGCAAAAGAAAAGGGGTCCTCGCCGCAGAGGGCGGNGNGCGAGAACCAGTTGCCGCTTNTTATTATGTCCGCATCGCTAATCTGCCTTCTGAGCTCCGGGCCGGGCTCATAGGCGTAAAAAGACTCTTCTTCCAAGCGGATAACGGATCTTGAAAAAAGCTTTTCATCTACCCCTTCGAGGCGGTCCACGCTTTCGATAAAGACTTCGGAATCCGGGGGAAGCTCATAAAGCTCTCCCTGGACGGCAAGAGGGGAAGTCTCATCAAACACGGCCGCCGGATAACCAAAAGACGTACGGTAAAGAATCCCGGGAACTTTTATCATCCTGAGCAGCCTGCATCGCTCAAGCTGCCCGCTTCTTATCCCGCCCTTTCGCAGGGTTCCATAGACAAAAAGCTTTTCGGGCTTCGATTCGGTCATGGGAGATACTGAGGAAACTAATGCTCACAAGGAACCCAAGGGTCCTTTTTGTAGATGAAATTCCCTCCTACCATTGAGAACTGGAGATCCTCCGGTTTTGAAGACACTATGCAGGAATAGGGATCAGGGGCAATTCCCCCTTTGCAGCCAATGCATATGATGTCGGCGCTTTTTCCGACCTCAAGACTCCCCGTCTTCTCCTCGATAAAAAGAGCCCTTGCTCCGCCTAGAGTCGCGAAATAAACCGCCAGACGGGTGCTTTGCTCTATTCCCTGCTCAACCATAATGTCATGCAGGAATCTGATCTCCCGAAAGAAATCAAGATCTGAGTTGCTCGAAAGTCCGTCGGTCCCGAGCCCTACTCTTTCATGATCAAGCATCTGGCACAGGTTCGGTTTGCCCACCCTGAGAAAAACATTGCTTCTTGGGCAGAGAATAATGCCGACATCGGCACTTCGGATTACCTCCATGTCTTCATCCACCACCTGGACCATGTGAACTGCGGAAAGTTTTACGTCTTTTCCACGAAGAAATCTGTTTATGTAGCGTGTCGGAGTATCGGCCCGTGGCCTTTTGAAGGTTTCCTTTTTTATGAGCGGGAAAATTTTCCGTTCAAATTCATTGGGCAGGTTCTTCAGAAAATCGACTTCATCAGGGCTCTCGCCCAGATGGATTCCCACCGCAACCGCGTTTTCGCGCGCGCAAGCGAAAACCGCCTCCAGAAGTTCCGGCCCACAGGAATAAGGCGCGTGCGGGAAAGGTCTTTCCTCGTAGAGGTCTCCGCTTTGAAATTCAAGCGAGGAAAGTCTTGGTGAAATGCGGTCAAAAAGTTCGAGAAACGCGATAATTCTCATCCCAGAGCTTCTAAGCATCTCCCTCCCGCCGAAATCCAAGGAGGATATTTCCCCGACTGTAGTAACTCCGCTTTCGATGACGTCGTGAATCCCCATCCTCATTGAATCCTCCAGAAGATCTTGATCAACCCCGCCGGCCTTAAGAGTGATCAGCCGCTCGAGCCATCCGGTAAAATCTTCGAAACCCCTGATCTTCGCTCTTGTCCAACTGAGTTCAAGGTGAGCGTGGGCGTTTACGAACCCGGGGAGTATTACCGAGTTCGGCCTTCTTATTCTCTGTAAGCTGGGATAGTCAGCCTCGATTTTATCTGATGTTCCGATGTCAACGATACGTCCCCCGTCCACGACGACGGCTCCATTGCGAATCGGCTCAGAACTTACCGGGATCACCACATCCGCCGTTAAAAGCAGTCTTTCCATCAAAAAACGAACCAGTCGCTCTATAAGTTTATAGAGGAAGGATTTCTTAGTTTNTAAAGAAGATCGTCGCTTAACATTCCCGAAAAAACCTCTTCCACCTCGCCGCGCATAGTGATCGCCCAGTCTTCCCCGATGTTTATGTCGAGATGCCCGCCAGGCATAAGCATCCTGAGCTTNCGGTCCGTAAGACCGGACTTCACACACGCAGCGGCAACCGCGCAGGAGCTGCTGCCTGAGGCAAGAGTGTAGCCGGCCCCTCTCTCCCAGATTAAAATCCGAACGCTCTCGCGCGAGATCACCTGGGCGAACTGAACATTAGTTCTGTTCGGGAAGACGGGGTGGTTTTCTATCTCGGGTCCGAGTTCCCTTATGAGATCTTCTCTTAGCTCTTCGAAGAAAATAACGCAGTGGGGATTCCCCACCGAAACGGCAGTAAAATCAAATTCTGATGCGCCAAGAACCAGACGCTGCGCCACCGCTTCTTCCGCTTCTATATCTACCGGTATCTCATCCGCCCTGAAAGTCGCCGTGCCCATTTCCACCGTGACGTGGTGGACTCTTCCGTCTTTTTCCTCAACTTCGGCAGTAACAAGACCGCCGGGAGTATCTATGGAAAAAATCTTGCTCGAGGCGTTTTTTCTCTCGTAGAGGTACTTGGCGAAAATCCTGAGCCCGTTTCCGCTTTTTTCCGCCTCGCTTCCGTCAGGATTGAGAATCCTGAGCCCGAAGTCCCCCCTTGCAGGGGGGACCAGAAGCAGTATGCCGTCCGAACCTATGCCGTAGTTCCTGTGGCATATTAGTTCTATGGCAGATTTGCCGAGATCAAAATCTATTTCGGCGCTGTCTAAGACAATATAGTCATTTCCCAACCCGTGTGATTTTACAAAACAGTTCATCACGTCGTTTTCAGTTTTGGGAAAATATTCCAGAAGGAGATGCTAATCCTCCAGAATGAAGGTGATCCTGACGTGGGAGCGGTACTCGGTAATCTCCCCGTCATCTATACGGGCGTTCATCTTCGTTACCTCGATTCCGGTAAGTCCCCTTATCGTCTTGTTCGCCCTATCAAGAGCTTCCTGCACAGCATCATCCCATGACTTATCGGATGATCCTATCACTTCTGTTACTCTAGCTACAGCCATTGCAATCCTCCTTGAAACAGTTTTTTACCGTAGTTCGGGGCATATATTATAACGCTATTTCCAAATCTTTGTAAACCATCGGATTCACTCAAATCTGTGCTGCCCCGGGAAAATATATCCCACAACAAACGTCACCACCACAATGCAGAATCCGATCACGGCTCCTAGTGCCGCCCTTCTGCCCCTCCATCCAAGGGAAAGACGTCCGTTTATCAAAAAAGCGTAGAGAAGCCACGTAACGGTAGACCACGTTTCCTTGGCTCCCCACGTCCATCCCTCGCTCCATATCTCCCTTGCCAGGATGAAACCGATTATGAGACTTACGGTGAGAAGCGGAAACCCGAGCAGGAGGCTCAGGTGGTTTATCTTGTCAAGCGTTATAAGGGAAGGAAGTTTTTTCAGGTGGCTTCCGACTCTTTTCGATTTCAGCTGGTTTTCCTGGAATATATAGATCGCACCCGCTAAAAAAGATATTGCGAAAAACGCTTCTCCAAGAAAAATGGACAGTATGTGCGCCAGCACCCATGGGTTTCCAAGCGTCGGGTCCTGGGTAATCATCCCATCCGGAATGATCACGTAGGGCAAAGTTCCGAGAAAAGCCACGGGGAGCACGAACGCGCCAAGCACGGGGGTCTTGAACCTTAGTTGGGAAACTAAAAAGACAAGCACTACAAGCCACGAGAAAATAAAAAGGGGCCTTGAAGTGCTTCCGGCCAGTACGTCGCCGCGCATGAGGAAAACAACGAGCAGCGCGGTATGAGCAAGCACTCCCGCAACGGCGAAATAAACACCCGCCCGGGAGATTTTTCTTTTCTGCGACCAGAGGTAAGTGCCGTAAAGAAGAGAAGAAAATAAGTAAANGGCGGAAATCAGATATATAGCATTCATTGAAGCTATATTCTATTGCTTGGCCCGGCAAATACAAATCGGGAAGAGTCTTCAGTCCTCTGACAGATTCTTAAGACTTTCGGCCTGAAAATGAGCCGCGAGAGGTTCCAGAAGAGGATCAAGATCTCCTCCAAGCACTGATTCCATCTTATGGAGAGTGAAACCTATCCTGTGGTCGGTTATTCTCCCCTGAGGAAAGTTGTAGGTTCTTATCTTCTCACTTCTGTCCCCGCTTCCGACCTGGGTTTTTCTTGTGCGCGAGATCTCGCTTGCGCGTTTACGCTCTTCAATCTCGTAAAGCTTCGCGCGTAGCATGCTCATGGCATGAACCCTGTTTTTCTGCTGCGAGCGATCGTCCTGGCACTGCACAACGATTCCCGTTGGAAGATGGGTTATCCTTATCGCGGAATCCGTTTTGTTAACGTGCTGACCCCCGGGCCCGGAAGACCTGAAAGTATCTACCTTGAGTTCCTTCTCATCCACCCCCACGTCAACCTCGTCGGCCTCCGGAAGCACGGCGACGGTCGCCGTTGACGTGTGTATTCTGCCACCGGCCTCCGTCGAGGGTATCCTCTGGACCCTGTGGACCCCGCTTTCATACCTGAGCTTACCGTAAACATCCCTCCCCTCGATCTTTACCACAAGCTCCTTTATCCCCCCGATCCCGGTTTCGTTCAGAGTTATGGTTTCAACCTTCCAGCGCCGGTTCTCGCAGTACCTCGAGTACATCCTGAGAAGGTCAGCCGCGAAAAGCGCCGCCTCATCCCCTCCGGCTCCGGCTCTTATCTCAAGAAAAACGTTTTTCCCGAGATTCGGATCTTTGGGCAAAAGAAGCTTTCTTAGCCTCTCTTCAAGTTCGCTTTTCTCCTCTGAGAGCTCATCGAGTTCCTCGCGGGCAAGAGACGCAAGCTCACTGTCATCAAGCAGCTTGCGGTTCTCCTCAGCAGTCTCCGCGACTTCCTTTAGCCGCGCGTAGACAGATACCACGTCCTCAAGCTCCGCACGCTCCTTTGAACACTTGATTCTCTGCTGAGCGGAAATGTCAGGATCACCGAGCGCGCCCTCAAGCTCAATAAACCTCCGCTCAAGCTCCTCAAGTTTCTCAAACAGCTTCTCATCTTCAACAGGACTTGTCTGCATGGCAGAAATTATAGACAAAAAGTCCCAAAAATGTAAAAAATTCTCTTTGCAGCCCTGGTAAATACGCTTGAAGCGCGATTCTTGTAATAATGCCACCATAGTGATACAATTTACTTTTATTATGGAATCATTGGAGATTCTTGAGAGAAAAATCAGAGAGTTTGCAGACAAAAACGCCAGGGCTGCTGAAGAACACAACAGATTACTTGAAGAAATTAAGGTGCTCAGAGAAAATGTCGCTTCACTTGAAGCCGAAAAGGAGCGCCTCGGAACACGCGTTGACAACATGATACAGATAATCGAGCGGCATCTTGGCGAAGAGTCGGTATGAAAGACAGGATAAAAGTAGTTTTCTTTGGCAAGGAATATTCGGTCCTTACGGACGCTGAAAAAAGTTACCTTATGAAAATTGTAAATTATCTTGAACAAAAAATTGCCAAGGCAGTTGAAGATAACGCACCTATAACTGTCCCTACTCCCGTTTTTCTGGCTTCTCTTGAGATCGTCGATGATTTCTTCGCCTTACAGAGGGAATTTGATGAGTTCAAGAGAAACACGGAAAGAAAAACAGAAGAATTGGTCGGACTGCTCGAATCACCCGGAAGCCAAGAAGAACCCGTCCTTATTGAAGAAAGCCCCGAAGACCCTTTCAGATCAAGAGGAAACAACTTCTGAGACCCGCTCCGGTTCCACATCCGTAAACGGTTCCCGGGAAACCAGCCCGCGAGGTTCCGTCATTGAGGAAAAAAACAAGCTGAGAAGAAATCTTCTCGAGAAGAGAAGGAATCTTCCACAATCTTTGCGCCGGGAAAAATCCGCCCTGATTCTCAAGGTTCTTCTCTCCGAGAAGGTTTTCTCCGATGCATCCAGCATCGCTCTTTATTTTCCCGTAAACGGCGAAGTCGACACCCGTGAAATATTCAAAAAATGCATTGATCTTGAAAAAAAGGTTTTTTTTCCAAAAACCCTAGGCTCCGATCTTGTTTTCCTGAGAACTAGAAATATTGAGGAACTCACCCCCGGGGGCTTTTCCATCCCAGAACCCCCAGCNGACGCCGAACGCGCCCGNGGCGATGAGCTTGANCTCGTACTGGTACCGGGAGTGGCTTTTGATTTCTCCGGAAACAGAATCGGGTACGGAAAAGGTTTTTACGACAGGTTTTTAAAAGATATACCCAGGCAGACCCGCTTCGGACTGGCCTACCGGTTCCAGGTGCTGGAGAGCATTCCTTCGCACGAAACCGATGTTAAGACGGGCCGCATAGTCACGGAAGACGGAACCATCGACTGTCTGGAAAAAGAAGGAGACTGAAATGCAAGCACAATCAACATTAGTGTTCTTGCTGCTTTTCGGACTTGGATTCGCCGCCCATTTCATCTACAAGATGATCATGGAGAAAAACAGAATCAGCAAAANCCAAGAGCAGGCACGGAGCATAATCAAAGGAGCGGAAAAACAGGCGGAAGAGATAAAAAACANGGCGGACAACAGGGCGAAAAAACTCGTTAAGGACAAAAACTCTCAGATGCAGAGAATGTCAAGCGAAAAACGCAAGGAGTTTTCCGCTACCGAGAAAAAGCTAAAGGCAAGGGAAGAGAAACTTGGCAAAGAATACGAGGAGATTGACAGAAAGAAGGCGGAACTAGAGAAGGTGCAGACGGAACTAGAGAGCAAGAACCTGGCTCTCGAGGAAAAGCAAAAAACTCTTGCTGAGAACATCGAAGATATAAAGGGAAAAATAGAAGAGGTATCAGGTTTTACCCGCGAGACAGCGAAGGCCGAACTCGTAAGCCTGGTTGAGGACGAGGCAAGACACGAAGCAGCGAAAAGACTCAAGCAGATAGAAGAAGAGTGCAATTCCTCGGCCGAGCGGAAGGCGAAGGACATAATATCCCTTGCCATCCAGAGATATTCCGGTAGCTACACGAGCGAGAAAACAGTGTCGGTCGTCAATCTTCCGAGCGACGATGTAAAGGGAAGAATTATCGGGCGCGAAGGACGGAACATCCGCTCCATAGAACTTCGTACCGGGGTAGACATAATTATCGACGACACGCCCGAAACGGTTGTGATTTCGTGCTTTAATCCCATCAGGCGGGAAGTGGCGAAAATTTCCCTTGAGCGGCTGATAGCGGACGGGAGAATTCACCCCGCAAGAATCGAAGAAGTGGTAACCGAAGTTGAAAAGGAANTAGAAAGGGAAATACAGAAAGAAGGGGAACAGGCGCTTTTTGATCTNGGCATAAGCGGTATGCACCCGGAACTGATAAACAAGCTTGGGATGCTTAAATACAGAACGAGCTATTCGCAGAACATACTCAACCACTCGATTGAGGTAGGGTTCATCTGCGGGATGCTCGCTTCCGAAATCGGATACAACGAGAAACTCGCCAAAAGAGCCGGGCTGCTCCACGACATAGGAAAAGCGGTTGATCACGAGGTTGAAGGCTCCCACGTAGATATAGGGACGAACATCGTCAAAAAATACGGCGAACCCCCCGAAATCATCGATGCGCTTGAAAAAACCCATGACCCCCAACCCCAGGGAGTCCTGCCGCTTCTCGTACAGGCAGCCGACGCCATTTCCGCCGCCCGCCCAGGCGCCCGGAGGGAAACATACGAGAACTACGTGAAAAGAATCGAGAGCATAGAAGGCGTCGCTAGCTCTTTTCCCGGCGTTGAGAGATGTTACGCGATTCAGGCCGGAAGAGAGGTAAGAGTGATAGTGGAAAGCGACCAGGTAAGTGACGAGGAAGGAGCTATCCTTTCGCATGAAATAGCCAAGAAGATAGAAAAAGAGGTCGTTTATCCGGGACAGATAAAAATCATGGTCATAAGGGAAAGCAGGGCTACCGCATACGCTTCATAGAAAACAAGCCAAACGCGGGATCTTTGTGGTATATTACACCGGAACTTAAAAACAGACCGGGAAGCGGGAGTTGCTAAAGGAGAAAGAAATGCGAGAACCACGAGAGAAGGAAAAACCAGAAAAAACACTTGAGCAGTTTAACAAGGAAGCGCTTGATTTCATGATTGAGAACCAGAACAAAATCGCCTGCGCGATCGTTTACGCCCTGTCTCATCTTAACCAGCCGCTAATCGCCGGATATCAGCGCTATTTCAACGATAACGTAATCCAGAAATACGATTCAAAGGCTGTATTCGCCCATAACTCTGACCTCTCAGATTTTCTGTGCGCGTATTTCATTTTAGTAAGAAAACCGGAAAAAACCGACAAGAAGGAAATTATTGAAGACTCCAAAGTCTACGTCAACAATTTCATGGAGTTTAACATGGAAATACTTTCCGGAATATCCTGCTTCATCTTTGACATAGAAAGCGGCGAGATAATCGAAAGAGTCGACCGCGGGAAAAAGGAAAGCATGGAATCTGTCGAGTTTCTCAATATCTGAGCGTTCCGCTACTGTGTGTCGGGCATTTTAAGGATCGGGAAATGATGTCGATTCCGGAACTTCCGTAAGTATTTGTGGCCCAAAGACTTTTGGGTGCTGAAGCTAGACATGTTTAAGTGAATCGACAAGCGCCCCAAGCGGCTTGTCCGCCCCGGAGAACCTGTCCTTGAAAGTCCCCCCGTTTTCAAGCTTAAGTACGCCTCTGGGACACACGGCCGAGCACACACCGCATCCAACGCATGAAGCTCTAACTATGTTCTCGCCCTTCTGAGCGTAAGCCCTGACATCTATCCCCATCTCGCAGTAAGTGGAGCAGTTCCCGCATGACATGCACTGGTCGCCGTTTGTGGTAATCCTGAACCTTGAAAGATACCTCTGGAAAATCCCTAAAACAGCCGCCATAGGGCAACCGAACCGGCACCACACCCTGCTTCCCATTATGGGGTAGAAACCGACGCCTATAACCCCGGAAAAAATGGCCCCTATGTAAAATCCATACCATTTCTTAAGAGACATCGAGGCTTCTCCGAACACCGATCCCGAGGTTGCGGAGTTAACCCAGAGAAGGACCGTCGTAACGACGATAAACACCAGCACGGAATGCACGATCCAGCGCTCTATCCGCCATGCCTTTTTTGATTTGTCGGAAAGCTGTCTAAACGGATCCCCCATGGTCTCCGCAAGNCCCCCGCATCCGCACACCCAGGANCAGTACCACCTCTTGCCGAAATAGTAGGTAAGAAGCGGAGTGGCCACAAAAGTCATCACGGCTCCCCAGAAAATAAGGAACATTCCCAACCCGCCGGGATGATTCACAAAATAACTTAAAGTACCAGGGAACAGGTATTCGGGTTTAAGCGGCCAGAAGTAGCTTAGGTAGAACTCGGGCTGGTTAAACAGCATAAGTATGTTCGGGATGAGAAAAGCGAATCCGAGCTGGAAAAACATTACGGAAGCCGTCCTGATCTGTTGGTAACGGTTATGTCTGTATTTCATGAACATTCTCACTCCGAAGACAAAAACGGCCAGAGTGTAGAGAAAACCGTAGAAAAACCAGTTGTTGGCCGGAGAACCTGAAAGGGCCTGAGAAAGCGGGTTTACGATCTTTATTCCCCCCGCCAAGTATTCGGGAAACCAGTAGAGAGCTATGTAGAAACCGGTGAACACAATACCGACAAGCCAGCCGAGAATCCCCCTGTTGATTACTCCCCTGAAGTAGATGTTATCATGCTTGATTCCCGGAACGGTGCCCTTGAAGTTAAGGTAGAAGTAAAACGCCGTACCAAAGAAAACAGGAAGGAATACCAGGAGAAATCCGGCCCATGTGCCGCCCGGAGGCATACCCATGGACTGAAGGGCAAACATCAGTATTCCGAAGCCCAAAACGGCAAGAGAAAGCTTTTCTCCGGTTCCAAGCGGCTTGTCCGGGGCCTTCTCCGGTTCCTCAAAACCAAGGGCTTCTTCGTCAAAATCGTAATCTACAATGTTTTCTTCCATCAGGCAGCCTGTTTCCTTATCTCCTTTATTATTTCCGCTTCGCATTTTTCGTAGAATTCCGGATCGAAATTGGCATCCCCCAGATGATCGAGCACATAGTCAAGGGGTCTCTTCTCCGCCACCCAGCTCTCGCAGACCCTGTGGCTGTAGCGAAGGCCCATAACGTTTATGCCGCAGACGATTCCGTCCTTCGTAACGATTCTTATCGAACGGCCGTGATCGGGATGCTCCCAGTATAAGTTGTCCTCCCCCTGGGCAGGAACGTTTCTCACTGTACCGTAAGTCTGGTACTCAAGATCGAAGAATTTGGCCGAGTTATACCATATCCCGGGGTCATACACGCTGTGTCGACCGGCTATTGCCTCTCCCGCCGCTCCTCCCTGGTTCTTGCCCGTGTACCAGACCTGCTGAATAAGGTTCCTCCCCTCCCCCTCGGTGATTATCTCGGCGCAGTCCCCGGCGGCAAACACGTCCGGGGTGTCGGTCTTAAAGCTCCAGTCAACCAGAATCCCCCTCCCTGTCTTTATCCCGCTTGCCTTGGCAAGGGCTATGTTGGGACTTACTCCCGCAGTGAGACCGACGATCTGGCATTCTATGAATTCCTCTTTGTTGGTTACAACTCCCTGCACTCTTCCCGAATCGTTCCCTACTATCTCCTTAAGTTCCGTTAAGAGCTTGAGGTCAATCCCCTGCTCCACAATCACGCGGTTTATCATCCGCGATTCCTCAATCGGAAGGACGTTAGTCCAGTAGGACTCTTCTCTCACCANNAACGTGACGTGGATATTGCGCGAATGGAGCATCTCGGCAAGTTCGATCCCGATCAGGCCCCCTCCGACGATAACGGCGCTTCGGGCTCCCTTTACGTTCTCGTAAAGAAGCCTGAGATCCATAAGGCTGTAGAGGCCCTGTACTCCTCCAAGGTCCTGACCGGGCCACCCGAACTTGTTTGACTTGGATCCCGTGGCGATAAGCAGCTTATCGAACGAAACGGGATCTTTTTCGTGCATAATGAGCTTTTTCCCGGCAGCGTCGATTTCGGTAACCCAGCCCCTTACCAAGTCAATGCGGTTTTTCCTCCAGAAACTGTCCTCGTAGGGTTTGGTGTCCTTGTAGCTCATGTGGCCCATGAATATGTACATGAGCGCCGGGCGGGAATAGTGAAAGGAGGACTCTCCCGAGATCATGACGATCTCCCAGTCGGGCTGGAGTCTGCGTATACTCAGGGCGGCCGCGACCCCCGTCACCCCATTTCCGATAATAGCTACGCGCATGGCTGGTTTTCTTCCTTACCGCAAACCGAGTTTAATCTTCTGCCCGCTGCAGATGTTACTTTTCGAACCGCTCTCTCTGGTCCGGATTGTTCTCGAGAAAAGCTTGCAGATGCCTGTCCGAATAGGAACCCTTCGGGTAATACTGGTCATAGAAATCCACATCTATGTGCATCGCCTGAAAAACTAGCCTCATGTACATGGGATCCACAAACGCGGGGAATCTGCCGTAAGTGTCATAAATATAGTTAGCTACAGCCCTTACAATCTCTATGGTGGTATCCGTGGGCCTCGGGGCCTTCATAAGATGCNTGTCGGGCTCCGTGTACGGGAAAGGCTTGTCGGATTCCCACGCTTTCCATTTGTGGGCCAGNAAATGATCGATCGCGTCGTCCATGTTCTCATAGTAGGGCGGACAGTAAGATTCAAAGACCCCGTCCTTTCCTACGGGAACAGTGGTGGGAGGATCAATCGTACCTTTTTTCGGCTGGACGAACCGGAATCCGAGACCCTTGAACAGGTTCGGGGCGGCTCCCATGGCAAACCTTGGTATGAAGCCCGTAAACGCCCATCCGGCAAGCCCCAGGGGCTGGAGAGCAAGGGCCATGTTCTGCGTGATAAACGCCTGCTCAACGTTAAGTCCCGTAAGAATTCTTACCTCAAGATCAAACAGAGAAAGCTTGATCTCGCCCTTGAGCCTGCCTGTCTCCACCCACTTTTCAACGCCCGCGGGCTTCCCAGTAAGATCGTCGATAATTGTGAATCCGTAGCTGTTAGCGCAGTAAAGGGTGAGAAGATTCAGATACTCCTCGGTTACGTCCGTGACCGGAACAAAAAGCGTGGAGCCCGGCTTGTTGGCATTCCACTGGTTAAACTCAAAGAGCCCCGGCATCTTGTCGGGCATGTCGGCCCTTCCGTCCTCAAGCTTGTTAAGGCTTTCCCTGTAGAGTTCCAGGACCCTCGCGATTTTCTCCTCGCGGGAGAGCTTGAAAAACAGATCGATCTCATGCTCCTTGGGAAGCATGTTCTTCACATCCACGTGGTAAAGACCGTTGTCGTTTGTGAAAAAAAGCTCAGTCCCGTGATTGTTGCACGCAGAAGGCCAGGTTCTTCCCGTCCACTGGCAGAGAAGGTCTATCCCGTTCTCCGGCGGCAGGTCGGCTAGGCAAAGCCCGGTGAGCCCCGTTCCGGCCCACACCAGAAGCGCTTCCTCCACCTCGGTAAGGGGTACGGGATCGTATTTCGACTTGAACTCAAGGGTGCTGTCCTTAAGTTCCATTCCAAGACCGAATCTCCTTGAGCGCCTGTTGAATATGGAATCGAAAAGCGGGTACTTAAGCGCTTCCTCGATTCTTTCGTTTAGAACCTTTTTGTCGAGTTTGCCGTTTTTCATTGCTTGAATCTCCTTTGGTCTGCTTGAGTGTTAGCGTGAATTATACCAAAAATCAGGCGGTTTTTCCCCTCTCGAAATTCCTTGCCCATGATTTCAGGGTCTCAAGGGCGAGGCGGCTGCATTTCGGGCGGGTTACCATTATGTCCTTGCCCAGAAGTTCCCTGAGGTAGTCGGAATCGAGCTCTCCGAGGCACTCCACGGTTTTTCCCTTTAAAAACTCCGTAAGAAGGGAAGCCGCGGCCTGGCTTATCGTGCAGCCCTCTCCGTCAAAACTTATATCTTCTATGACACTCCCGCCGTCTATGCGGATATAGATTTTCAGCGTGTCTCCGCAATTCGGGTTGCCGCCCCTAAGCGTCACCGTGGGGCTCTCAAGCGGACCGAAGTTTCTCGGATTCTCGTAATGATCCATGATCATCTTCATTCTTTCTTCTTCAATCATGCGACCGTGCCGTGCCTTTTGACCTCGTTCTTTATCCTCGCGTAAACCGCGCTGAGACCCCTTACTCTTCTTATCCCGAGTTTCTGGGCCAGTCCGAGCCGGGAGATAAAATCCACCGGAGCGGATTCGATCTCCTCAGGGCTCAGTCCGTCAAATGCGCTCACGAGAATCGACACAAGCCCCCTCACCGTCGGAAACGGTTCCGGGACATCGGCGAATATGCGTGCCCTGCCGTCTTCTATCTCAACCCAGATAAAAACCGGGGTTTCGCACTCGTGCACCTTATTGAGGTCCCTATCCGCACGCTCGGCGAATCTCCTTGGAATCTCGGGAAGGTCTTCCGAATAATCTATCAGGAGCTCTATCATTTCCTGACGATCCGCCTCTTGAAATTCCCTGACTATTTCCTCTATGCTGGCCATTTTCTCTCAATTTCAAAAAAAAAGGATGCAGACCCGTAAGACCACATCCTTTCTCATTCCCGCAAAGAAATTTTCTCCTTTTATTTCTCTATCGGAGCCCTTACAAGGTTCCCCCACTCGGTCCATGAGCCGTCGTAATTCCTTACATTCTCAAACCCGAGAAGATAGGTAAGGACAAACCAGGTGTGAGAAGAGCGCTCCCCTATCCTGCAGTAGGCAATTACGTCCTGATCCTTGCTTAGCCCCTGCCCCTCTTCGTATATCTCGACAAGCTCGTCGGCCGAGCGGAAAGTTCCGTTTTCATTGGCAGCCGTAGCCCAGGGAACGTTTACCGCACCCGGAATATGTCCTCCGCGAAGCGCGCCTTCCTGGGGATAAGCCTCCATGTGAAGAAGTTCACCCGAATACTCCTTCGGGGAGCGGACATCAACAAGCGGTCTGCCCGAGTTCATGTGTCCAAGAACATCATCGCGAAAAGCCCTTATNGACTCATCGACAGCCGACACCTTGTAATCGGTTTTCGGNNTTTCAGGAACCTCTTTTACCATATCTCTTCCCTCGTCGACCCATTTCTGCCTGCCGCCATCCATTATGAGGCATTTTTCATGTCCAAGAACCTTGAAGGTCCAGAACGCGTAGCAGGCCCACCAGTTGCTCCTGTCGCCGTAGAAAACCACAGCGTGGTCGTTGGAGATGCCTTTTTCCGAAAGCAGTACCTCGAAATCCTCCCTGCTCACNTANTCCCNTACAAGCTGATCCTGAAGCTCGGTCTGCCAGTCGAATTTCACCGAATTTCTTATGTGTCCTATTTCGTAAAGCAGTATGTCCTCATCCGATTCCACTATAACGATATCGGGATCGTCAATATGCTCCTCTACCCAGTCCGTGCTCACGAGAACATCGGGGTTTGCGTAATCCGCCATCTATAAAACCTCCGTTCGGCCGCTCTTCTCGGCAACCTTATTGTAATATCCAGATAACTATAAATGCACAGGGACGGGTTTTCAAGGAAGCCCCTAGGAGCCGCTGGACCCTGTAGAAAACTTGATTTTCGGGTAGGGTTGCGTGATAATTTCTCCGTACGCGCAGTTCCAGGAAACCTTAAAATGGCGGAAACCGAAGAGCAGAAAACAGAAGAAGTTGCGGAGCAGGAAACCGAGGCACCGGATAAAAGCGAAGCGGCCCCAATAATCTGGTCCCAGAAAAGGGTTCCTAATATAGAAAAGGGATATAACCCAAGCGTGCCTTTTTACATGATGGGAATCCTGGTCGGGCTCATAATCCTGAGCGTGATTTTCGCCAAGATCACATCCTGAGCGCACAATCTCGCCCCCAGCCCAGAGCCATGGACAGGAAAAATCGCGCCCCATCCGTCGCAAAGAACCAGAGCGCCCTGAAAATAGTCTGGTCCGCCCTGCTGCTTGCCATGTTCGCCTACACCGCGGTGGTTTTCGTTTTCAAATCGGCCGAGGCACCGAATGTCGGGGAAAACGTAAAGGCAGTATTTTTTCTGGGAGGGGTGGCGCTTGGAATAATTTCCCTTCTCATATACAGGTTTACCCTTTCTGAGAAATCGCTTCGCAAAAAATTTCTCTCAACCCAAGGCCAGGAGCCGGGGAAAAGGCTTGAGGAACTCTCAAACCGTCTCTTGCTCCCTCACGTGGTTCCCTGGGGAATAAACGAGACCGTTGTGCTGCTCGGATTCGTGTTCGCGTTTTTAAGCAAGGATCCCCAAGATATAATTCCTTTCTCGGTAATAGGAATCATCCTGCATATCTACATGTATCCGAGAGTGGAGCAGCTTGTCGAGAGGACAACAGATTCAGTCCAAGACGCGTAATTACTCAAAAAAGCGTCGTATCTCCATTTGGGTCTCCTCGAGGGAGCCGGCCGCTTCTATTACCTTTATCCTTGGGGTTCCTTTTTCAATCAACTGTCTGTAACCCCCTTCCACCCTGCTGTGGAACTCAAACGGCTCCTCGTCCATTTTGTTTCTCTCTTTACCGCGGTCCTTGAGCCTCAAAAGCGCCTGCTCAACCGGTATCGAAAGAAAAAACGTGATGTCGGGCTCGACACCGAGGCTTGAAGCCACGGCCATGCGGAAAACCAAGTCAGGATCAAGCTCCCTTCCCGAGCCCTGGTAAGCAAGGGTCGAATCGTAGTACCTGTCGCAGATGACCGTGTAACCGTCTTTTAGTTTCGGCAGTATGAGCTCCCTTACATGCTGGGCTCTGTCCGCGCAGAAAAGACAAAGTTCGGCGTAGGGCTGAATATCGATATCCCTCCGGTCGAGAATCTCGTTTCTTATCGCCTCGCCGAGTTTGCCCTCGCCCGGTTCCTTGGTGAGAAATACCTTGGTTCCCTTACTGGAGAGGTAATCAGCCAGAAGCCTCGCCTGGGTCGACTTCCCGCTTCCATCTATTCCCTCGAACGTGATAAATCTGCTCACGCGTTCCCTCCTGGTGTTTCGTTCTCGCTACGCAACAAAAGTCGCATCATATCCGCAGGTTTCCGGTTTTTCCAAGAATCAGTCCGCTTCACGCGATCCCCGCAAGTTCACGGAAACGCGTGTTGCCGCATAAAATTTTATTGATCATCTTTTGCTTCCCGCAGGTCCGCGAACATGCTTCTTACATGCTCCAGTAATGCTTCCAGATGCTTCACGGCCGCATCGCGGTCAAGCGGTCTCGCGCTGGGGTCAGTTATGTAGCGAAATTGGACGGCATAAGGACCGTAATCGCCAAGCGCTTTAAAGCGCGTTGCGTTCTCATCGTGCTGTATTAACATCTTCAACAGCCGTATGAGATCATGAGTTGTCGGGTACCCCTCGCCGAGAAGAGCCAGCCAGGCCTTGAAACTTTTCTCAGCCGCCTGCTGAGCGTGAAAACCAAAAATTTCATCGGCAAAGTCAGGATTGTTGCCCATCGCCCGCAAGGCTGAAAAATCCCGCTCGGCCGCTTCTAGAAGCACAGCAACCTGTTCAGGGTCTTTCATACAACACCTTCCCCTCGCGAAGCGCGCGCGCAAGGATATTGTTGATAGAGTTGCGCCAGTATTCGACTTCTTCGCTACTGTAAACCAAGATGTCCTTGGAAACGGCAAAGTCCGCCAATGCCCAGGAAAGACGGACAACTTCGGCGCGTCGGTCCCTTTTCTCATCGAACGGATCGGATTCCACAATCACCAAGTCCACATCCGAGTCAGCCGATTCCTCGCCTCGGGCGTGCGAACCGAAGAGTATTACCTGCTCCGGGTCCGCTTCGTCCACTATCACCTTTACCATCTTCTGAAGAAGCGCGTCAGTGACCTTGACCTGTTTCATCTGGTTACCTCGCAGTTGAAGAAGGCACTTTTTGCCGTTACCGCCGTAGCCATTCGGCAATACGGTGCCGAGACATTCACCGACAGTTATGTTACATGAACCAAACTCTCAAGGGCAAGCTCGGTCTGCGGTCAAGTCTTGGCCCGAACTTTCAGTGTCCATAGAGTCAACCTCGAACGATCTGAATAGAGAAAACCCGGTAATCATTCATTTGGAGCTTTTTCTTTCAAATCGTCAGGCACAAGCCCCGTCATCTTCCTGAGGCTCCTGATTTCCCCGGGGTTCAGGTTGCGCCACTTCCCCTTGCCAAGCTCGCCGAGACGCACATTCCCACACGAAATCCTCTTAAGCCTAGCAACCCGAAGACCGAAGGCCTCAAAGTACTTTTTCACAATGTGCTTTCTCCCCTCGTGAAATGAAATGCTTGCCCGCGCGCGCCCGGGGGACACCTTAAGAACACTCACTGAATCCGGTTTCGTAAACCGCTCCTCAATCTCTGTTCCCTGTTTGATCAGAGTTTCAAGTTCATCCGGCATCTCCCCCGAAACCTCGGCCAGATAGGTTTTTATCACCCGGTATCTCGGGTGATGTATCCTGTTGGCGAGCTCCCCGTCGTTTGTGAGAATCAGAAGTCCCTCAGAGTCGTAGTCAAGCCTGCCGACTGGATAAACCCTCTGCTCTATGTCTCCCAGAAAGGACGTTATGGTTTTCTTTCCGTCTTCCATGGACTTAAGGGAAGTGAGGTAAAAGGGGGGCTTATTAAGCATTACGTATCTTTTCCTTTCCTTGCGCACGGGTTTTCCGTCAAGCGCTACCCTGTCGGCAGCCTCGTCCACCACGGAACCGAGAGTACTAACGACCTTCCCGTTTACAGTTATCCGTCCCGCCTTTATAAGGTTATCCGCTTTTCTTCTTGATGTTATTCCGCACTCGGAAAGAAATCTGTTAAGCCTCATATAATCAGACCCTCCAGAAAGGTAAACATTCGTGCCCGTAGCGGTCTGTTTTCTCGCGACCCGCGTAGATAAGAACCGATCTCTTGTTGTCGGGATTGAGTTTTTTATAGAAATTAAGTCCCTTGAACAGACTGGAGTTGAGGGTCTGCGTCGTTTTTATTTCGTAGGAAACAACATCTGTTCCATCCTGCTCCAGAAGATCGACCTCGTTGCCCGTGTTGTCCCTGAAAAAATACAGGGATGGAGGCTCGACGTTGTTAAGTTTCCGCTTGAGCTTTTCCACCACGACCAGATTTTCAAAAAGCATCCCCTTGAGCGGATGGGATTTTACGTGCTCAATCGTACTGATTCCGAGCAGATAGGAGGCAAGCCCCACATCGCAGAAGTAAAGCTTCGGCATTTTCACAATGCGCTTTCTGAAATTTTTGTAATGCGGCGGGAGAAGGTAAATGATATAGCTTGCCTCGAGGACTGAAATCCATGCGTCTACCGTCTTGCCGTCAATTCCTATGTCGTTAGCCATGCGCGTCTTGTTGAGCATCTGCCCGACGTTTGAGGCGCACAGTCTTAGGAAGCTCTCGAACTGTCTTAAATTCCTAATCTCCCTTATATCCCTCAGGTCCCTTTGAATATACGTGTCGGTGTAAAACGAAAGTGCTTCCGTGGGGTTCAGGTTCCTGTCAATGATTGCCGGATAGAATCCCCTGTAGATCAGGTGTTCATAAGAAGACTTTTCCCGAAGTTCCTCAAGCGAAAAAGGAAGAAGGCTTATTAGCGCAGTCCTTCCGGCAAGCGACTGGGAGACAATGTCCGTCAGGCTGAACTGATGACTTCCGGTCAGAATGAACCGCCCCGCACCAGCGTTGCGGTCCACGACCCTCTGAATGTAGGAAACCAGGTCGGGGACATGCTGAACCTCGTCTATAATCATTCTCTCCGCCTGGGCGAGAAATCCTCTCGGGTCTTTCCGGGCGTGCTCCCGCACGTCCGGGTCCTCCAGGCTGAGATAAAGGTGCTCCGGAAAACATTTCGTCGATACGGTCGTCTTGCCGGACTGGCGGGGTCCCGTAACAGTAATAACGGGATACTGCCCGGCCAGACTGAGAAGCTTGCTTTCTATAGTCCGTCTTATCATATTCTTTACAATTATGGAATACAATTCCGAATTTGTAAAGTTTTTATTGGCTTCCAGTCGACCGCAATCCGTAAAACCAGCGGTTCAGATCAAGGAAACGCGCATATTTTTCATCCGGGATTCCAGCGCCGAGGGGCGTCAAACCCCTGCGGGTCGGCAGGCATGAAAAAACGCCTGATATCATATCGAGGGCAGCGGTATGGCAGATGTTGCCCGCTGTTCCGCGTCAAATCATGATGATTTGGGACTCGTACGACAATCAGGACGAGACTCCTGGGATATCCATGTGCGAAGTTCATCTCTCTCGTTTTTCCGGAAAGAGTCCCGGCAACCAGCGGGAAGCAATTTCGGCCGGAAAGGCAAGTCGCAACGGAGCTCGGGTGCTCCGTGAAACCAGAATTCCGCGTTTCAGCAGAACAGACGTGACGCGACGGGCGTGGCGAGGGCTTGAGCCGAGAAGGCGAGTGACTTCTCCTCTCGGAATCTCCCCGCGATAAAGAACATCTCTCATGATGATTCTGGATTGGGGAGGAAGTTCACCGGCGCGGATCTCCTCTTCCGTCCAGAGCAGAACTCTGTTCAGCAGACGATCCGGCATCATGAGCCCCTCCATGAAATCCACCTGGTCAATGCAGGTGGTCAAGAAAAAACGCGTGAACTCCGCCAAGGCCTCCTCGCTCAAGGGGCCCCGGCCGTCGAGATCATTGCGACGCCCCATGTCGCACGCCACCAGGCGGCTTTTATACCCCACCTCGTCCCGCGCCAGCCCTCTTGAGACCGACCATGTCCTGACCGCGCCCAGAGCTTCCGACAACATGGCGTCGGACATGAGACGGGCAACGCGTCCATTTCCGTCCAGAAAAGGATGTATCCAGAGCAGTCTGTGGTGAGCGGCCGCGGAAGCCAAGATAGCGTTGGTTTTGCCGAGGCCGCTGTAGACATTTTCAAACCGTTCCATAAAACGGAGCACAGCCCCGGGACTGACGGGAACATGGCGGCCTACGCGGACATCGCGACTGCGCAGTTCGCCAGGAACAACGTTTAGAACTTCCCCGGTATCCGGATTTTCCGCCCGGAGCAGTTCCCGGGGAAGCAGTTCCCCGAACCGGCAGTGGATTTCCTGCAGGCTGGCAACAGCGGTCGCGCCGCGCTTGAGGCTTCCTTCATCAATCCATTTCTGAACAGCTATATGGGCCTTGGCTTCAAGCTGGAGGTTACGCTTTTTGATATCGGCGCTGTAGTCGTCTTTCAGCGCTTTCTCGATATCGGTCAGGTGGGTGTCATGACCCTCGATAAGGTTGCTGTAGTAGCAGTTCATCGCCCTTACGAGACCGGAGAGAGACTCAATTATGCCCTCCGGCAGACCGCGACGAAGACCCGCTGCGCGTTGCGCCAGTTCAACAGCCAGATCCGTCAGTTCGCCGCGGTGTCTTGAAGTTTCGCTTATCAGAAGCGGTTCCATCAAATTAACCCTCTCGCCNCGATCTTCCGNACCGCATGCTATGGCCACTTTNATGGCCGGTTTTTTGTCCGGTTGNATATCACACATAATAGAATATTATCATAGAGTTAGATTCATTTCCAGTCTTTTCTTAGTATTTGTTTTGTCCGCTTTTAAGTCCGCTTTAAATATGGATTTAGGATGGAAATATCTCAGGAAGTCCCACCATATTCCTTACAATTACGGAACGCAATTCCAGATTTGTAAAGTTTTTATTGCCTTCCGCCAAGCCGCCAGTCTGAAAACCGGAAGATCGGACCATTGGCAAGATTCAGCGGTTCATCCGGTTATCAATCAGATTGTCAACCACCGACGGGTCGGCAAGCGTTGAAGTATCGCCAAGATCAGCATAATCGTCGGCGGCGATGCGGCGCAGAATCCGGCGCATTATCTTGCCAGAGCGGGTTTTCGGAAGACCCGGAGCCCACTGTATAAGATCGGGAGAGGCGATCGGTCCTATTTCTTTTCTCACCCACTTAACCAGTTCGCCTCGAAGCTCTTCTGAGGGCTCGGAATCGGCGTTAAGCGTCACGTAGGCATAGATGCCCTGCCCCTTTATCTCGTGCGGATAGCCTACCACCGCTGCTTCGGCGACGCTTCCGTGCGACACAAGAGCGCTTTCCACCTCGGCTGTGCCCATCCGGTGACCCGACACGTTTATAACGTCATCGACGCGCCCGGTGATCCAGTAATAACCGTCTTCGTCGCGACGGCAGCCGTCACCGGTAAAATATTTGCCCGGATAGGCGGTAAAATAAGTTTCGACGAAACGGTCGTGATCGCCGTAAACCGTACGCGCCTGGCCCGGCCATGAATCGGCTATGCAGAGATTTCCCTCAGCCGCACCTTCCAAGACGCTACCTTCTGAATCAACCAGTTCGGGGCGGACCCCGAAAAACGGCAGTGTCGCTGAACCCGGCTTGAGATCCGTCACACCGGGAAGCGGGGTTATCATGACCCCACCGGTCTCAGTCTGCCACCAAGTGTCCACTATGGGACAGCGACCGTCACCGACCACTTCGTAGTACCACATCCAGGCTTCGGGATTGATCGGCTCTCCCACGGTGCCAAGAACGCGAAGCGAGGCACGGGAGGTTTCCTTAACCGGCCCGTCTCCCTCGCGCATAAGAGCCCGGATAGCCGTGGGGGCCGTGTAAAAAATGCTGATGTTGTGCTTGTCGCAGACTCTCCAGAAGCGCGACATGTCCGGATAACCCGGCACCCCCTCGAACATCACAGTTGTGGCACCGTTTGCAAGCGGTCCGTAGACGATGTAGCTGTGGCCGGTGACCCAGCCGACGTCGGCCGTACACCAGTAGATCTCCCCTTCGCGGTAATCGAACACGTACTGGTGGGTTATCGAGGCGTAAACAAGATAGCCGCCGGTTGTGTGCAGAACCCCCTTGGGCTTTCCGGTCGAACCCGAGGTGTAGAGAATGAAAAGCGGATCCTCAGCGCCCATTTCCTCGGCAGCACAGTCATCGGAAACTTCCGCGGCGGCCTCATGATACCAGACGTCCCGCTCACCATTCCAGGGAATGTCCGCTCCCGTGCGGCGCACTACCAATATCTTTTTTACGATCGAGTCCACAGCATCGTCTTCAAGCGCCTTGTCCATGTTTACCTTAAGAGGGACCCTGCGAGCACCGCGAAGTCCCTCGTCCGCCGTAATGACTATCTCCGAAGCGCAGTCAGAGATCCTCCCCCCAAGCGCCTGCGGCGAGAAACCTCCGAATACCACCGAATGAATGGCGCCGATACGCGCGCACGCAAGCATGGCGAAGGCAGCCTCGGGAATCATCGGCATGTATATGGTTACCCTGTCGCCCTTACGGGCGCCGAGAGACTTAAGCACGTTAGCCATGCGGCAGACTTCGCTTTTAAGTTCGGCGTAAGTGAACTTCCTGTCTTCACCGGGGTCATCCCCCTCCCATATGATTGCGATTTTATCAGGGGTCCGCTCCGCGTGGCGGTCAACGCAGTTTGCCGACACGTTAAGGGTCCCGTCGCAGAACCACCTGATCGACACTTCCCCGGGGCCATAGCTTGTGTCTTTTACCTTGGTATAGGGCGTGATCCAGTCAATCCGCTTGCCGTGGGCGCCCCAGAATCCCTCGGGGTCCTTAACCGACTGGCGGTACATCCAGTTATATTCGTCCCTGTTTACAAGGGATCCTTCGGTAACGGCTTCTGAGGGTGGAAAAACTTTCGGCTTTGACATGAATTTCCTCCTGACTAACAAACTTGGGAGTTTAACACAGGGATGGACAAGGAACAATGGATTTCGCGGCGAGGGGCAACTCAAGCAAAGAAGTCATTTGTCCTGGCTTATCCCCAGTTTGGAAAAACCCGAAGATAAGAAAACGCTTGACGCGCAAGCCGAGAAGTCTTTACCGTCTATTTCCAGGCAGGCGGGAAACTCTCAGCCCCGCGCTCTTGTTCTTCCAAGCGCCGCAAAGACAAGAAGAGCCAGGAGAAACAAGCTGAACGCGGAAGAATTATCTTTAGGGCTTAAGGCGCAGCCTCCGTTTTC
>JGI24797J26694_1000374_pt1 | contig 29927 bp, 18 predicted proteins | sample PinacodermPK_FD_26694 | JGI IMG/M metagenome (IMG submission 26694) | reverse complement strand
TTGATGGCGGCCTGATCCGCACCCTTGGGCACTTGGAGGATTTTCCAGTAGTCCTTGTATCCGCTCCGCGGCATTGCTGAGAAAGGGTCAGGAGAAGGGGCTTTCCAGCCCCCATGGATCATGGATGATAAGGCTGAATACTGCCCTTGCGGGCACTTGGAGCAATGCCAAGGCGGTAATGGGGGACTCTTGCTCCCCTGTCACGATTCAACCAAGCACCTGCGACCTGCCTTCCTTTGAATCTGACACAGAGAAGAGTTTGATGAGTGGACTGGGGTAATTGCTGTAAGTGACAACCACACGCTTCTTCGCACGCGTTGCTGCTACGTGCAACAGTGATCGCTCCTGTTGTTCAAACAACTCCCGAGAAACCTGATCCGGCCGGCAACCAAGCGCGCTCTTGAGAGGCATCTGATCGCTGTCCAGGCCTGGGATCAACACCTGGTCGAATTCCAGACCTTTCACGCGGTGCATCGTCGCCAGGCGGACTGAGGGGTCACTGGGGTCATCGGCTTCATCAGCCTCGATCACTCGGCTTTGGATGTCCTTGCTTTCAAGGAATTGTTCCAGATTTGTAATGGCTGATTTGGTTCGTGCTGTGATACAGGTGCTGGCCAGAGAGCCTCGTTCTTCTTTGATCTGATGCAGAAGTGCGACCAGGAAGCGCTCTTCTTCGGCCAGGTCTTCGCATTTTTTGATCAGAGGCTCGTCGCCATGGAGCAAGGAGCGGTAATCACTTGCTGAATCGGCGCCACCGTCGAGGTCATCAAAGTCCAGCCCGTTCAACACGGCCGTGGCCCAAACCCTTGTTTCCTCCGTCGTGCGGTAGTTGATGCGCAGCTTGCGTGAGCGCCCACGAATCTCGATGCCGCAGCGGCCCATCACCACGGGTTTGCCATAAATGCGTTGATGTGGATCTCCCACGATGAACAGGTCGTTGGGGTGAGGCTCTCCGGATAAGGTGCGAATGAGCTCAAAGGAAGCGGTGTCAAGATCTTGAGCTTCATCCACAACAACGGATGAAAAGAGAGCTGAACGACCAGATTCGTGGAGCAGATCGGCAGCAGCCTGTTTTGCCTCCTCTGTTTCCCAAAGCCCGCGTTGGCGTAATTCCGCACGGAGGGCATCAAAGACGGGCCAGATTTGCACCCGTTGTTTCCGGCTCAGGCGGGTGCCCCGCCCAACCCGCCGTGCTTTCAGATAGTCATCACGAGACCTACAACCGATGGCAAGCACAACATCTCTCCACTCCTCTTCGTAGAAGCGTTGATCCAGGCCGAGACTGGTGTCGGCAAGATCCATGGCCAGGCTCCAGGCAGCCCTTCTGGATTCCTGGTCGAAGATGCGAACTTGCAGGCCCTGCGTTTTGAGGAAATTCATCACCCAGCGATCGAGGTTCACCACCTCAATGCGTTGCAACTCCTCCGAAGAGCAAATTTTGGTGAGATTGCTGCGGATATCGATGGAAAGGTTGCGGGTAAAGGTGGTGAACAGGATGCGACCGGTGGACCCTTGGTTGATCAGCTGTTTGGCCAGCCAGCGAGCCCGATGCATTGCCACCACGGTTTTTCCGGTGCCAGCACCACCAAGGACGCGTACGGGACCATTCCAATCCCGTTCCACCAGACGACGTTGGCTGGGGTGGAGAAAGACCCGCCATTGCTCCAGCGGCGCCGAGAGCATGGCCTCAAGCTCATCGTCATCAGTAATGACCAGAAACTCCGCCTTGCTGTCTGGGACTTCCAGGGCTGTGGCAACATCCTCGGGATCAACACCAGCAGGGCGCTGGCGCTCCAATTCACTGACCACGTCTGCAATGGTTCTGCCTTCAGCAAGGAGGATGAGGCCATCGACGCAGGCTTGCGGTAGCCACTCAATCAGGCGCACCAGGGCTTCTTCGTTGCTGACAGCACGAACGGCTGGCAGCAGGACTTCAGGAACGCCAACCAGCATCAATTGTTCATCATCACAGGCCGCAAACAAGGCGTTGGGGATGGTTTGCGGGAGGGGCTGCCGGGTTTCTGCGGCAGCTTCAACGCTGTGTGGGTTTGTGGTTGCTTCGCACAATGCTGCTTCAGCAGCCTCAACATCCACCACATGCAAGGCCCCTGACACGCGGTTCACATGGCAGGACCTTTGGCGAGCCCACTGGTAGGCATCGTCGTGCTTGTCGATCCAAAGCAGCACATAGGTGTTGCCTTTGTCGGGCGCCCGCACGATGCAGCGCACGTCCTGATCAACGCGCAGGGAGCGGATCATGGGATCCTTTCCCCCTTCAATGCGCTCATAGTTCAGGCCAGGGCTGCGCGGATTGTGGCGGAATTTGGCAATGAACGCGGCCACCTTGCTTCGTGCTTTGTTGGGCAACTTGCCAAAGGCCTTGAAAAAATCATTGGAGATGGCAACGGTGATGCGGACGTCGGTCATGGGCTGTGCTGATCAGCGTTCCGAAGATGCTGAAGAATGGCATTGGCAATGACATCGGGCGGATCGCCGAGCAACCAGCAGACCCATTGCCGTTGGGTGAACGTATCCAGATCGGCTGGGTCAACAACGACAGCGAGATGGTGGCTTGCCCAAGCCAACTCTGCCTGGGCGATGACTTCGCCCCGTGAGCCGATTAGCTCGTAGCCGTCTTCCGGGAGAGGGAGGCTGGTGGTTTCCAGTAGAGGTTCCTTGAGAGCATTCAAGAGGTGGTGACACTCCTTGATGGCGAGTTCGACAATCGCTCTCCAGGTAGATTGGCGTTGCTGTTGTACGGGATGTTCTGGCGTAGGGCTTGGCGCTGTTGCTGCGCCACTCTTGATCCACACGGTCGGGGTGTCCACAGCCACCGGTTGCTCCGCACCAGTCCAGCCCGGCGTGGTGATCAGTCCATGGGGTAGGAATTGGAACAGGTTGCCAAGCCGGAGCCATTCGCGCCAAGCCGCTTGCTGCTGCTCTGGGAGGAGATCTTCGTTGATTTCGAAATGGCTGACCCGGAGACTGGCACAGGGATGCGTCTGTTCTTGTAGGCCCAGATCCACCAGGCCAAGCACAGAGAGGCCGCAGCCAATAGTGAGTTGCTGGCCGAGAATTCTATTGCCGGTGCCGTTGCCCCTCCATTCCTCTACATGACTTTGCAGATGGCCAGAGGAGATGGCCTCACCGAGTTCCGGATGATCAAGGGGCTGTTGCGAAACCTGGGCCAACGCAAATTGCTGTGCCATCCCTTGCCAAAGGGTTTCGGATGGTTCCGCCAGGTAGGCCATCAACAGTTCCAGGCTGCTCATGCTTTGGGCGGCTTGCGGCATGACCAACGCCTTGGCCCGGAGTTCCTCCGGCCACCAGCGGTTGAGGAAAAGTTCCGGCTCATGATTGAACTTGGGATTTAGATCCTGCTTGAGGCCGTTGGGATCGAGGGGCGCCTTGGGTGACGGCGCCTTCTCAACCACATCGTCCCAACTCAAACCCCAGAACAGGAAACGACCGCTGCGTTGCAGCGCCATGCGTTGCTGAGCATCGGTGGCCAGTCGACCGCGGTGAAACTCCCAGCCGTCAGTGTAGATAGCGATTGGCTTGCCGCCAGCGGTTGGTGTGAGCAGGAAGTCGGCACGAGAGTCACAACTCACCCCTTCGCTTTCACCAAGGAGAACCTGTTGCTGCAGTTTCCAACGCACCACCCTTTTAGCTCGTGTCAAGCTGAGTAAATAGCCCTTGCGGCCTTGGATGACGTCGCTCTTGAGAGACACGGTGACCCCACGGGGCGCCCCTTTGCCCTCGCGCAGCTTCTCAATGAAGCGGAGTTCCAGTTCACTTTCGGCGCGGGTGTTAATCGTGATGTCCGATAAGCTGCGCTCCGCTGTTGTAAGTTTTGTCCAGTGTTCAAGGATAGCTTGCAACTGCTCGACCGCCCGCTGCTTGCTGGTGTGCTCGCGATCAAAGCGTTGCCGGTACATAAAAATGCACCGGTAACAGCCATCGCTACAACTGCAAGTTTGCAGTACATCAAGGGACTGCTTGAACACTTCTTTGAGGTCGCTGCCACCCTGCTCCATCAACTGGCGCAAATACCCCGTACCGCCCGGTACCGAGTCGAAGAGATAGAGGAAAGTTTTGCGTTGCTGGTTACCTTGGGGCTCGTCTCCAAGAGCTGACTGCAGGTGATTGACCTTGCCGCTAAAGCGTTGGCGTAGACCCAGGTGCAGCGCCCCCGCAAATGACGACAAGCCGGATTCGTCCCAGAAGTTGGCGCCAGGCAGCAGGAAGCGCACGGCTTCCGAACTGAACTCCCTGTACATGAACAGCAACTGATGCAGTTGGGCATCATCGGGCTTATCGCGGTACTGGCAACCCCAGGTGTGGTTGTTGGCTTGGGGAGATCCGCGTTGTACCTTGCCACAACTGCGGCAAAGCTCAAAGCCTCTCACCTTCAGGCTTTTCCCGGCAATCTCATGGCTACTGCCCACCATGGTATTTTCACCGAAATTGATTTCGCGAAAGACGGTTCCCGATAGATATTCAGCGCCAAAGGGAAATTCTTCGCCTTTAATGGACAAGGTGATCTCCCGTCGTTGGTGATCGGGAAGGATCAGCAGTTCGCGATGGAAGAACAGTGGGTTGCGTTCATCACGGTCATCGCCAAAGCGACTCCGGGCATCTTCTGTCGTGGCCTGCACCTGGGTGAGTTTGACCATCTCTTTGACCTGGCCGCAATCAGCGTAGCCGCTGTGGCCACAGCGGGGGCATTCCCTGCAATTGAAGGTATCGTCGGTGGATTTGCAGGCAAACGAGCATGCCGGGCAGAACCTCCACGTCTCGGGTCTGTTGAGGGTTGGGTCCACCTGATCCACCCGCACACGGCGGCCCTGGGCATAGAACTGGCCATCCGGCACCAATTCACGGATGGCCACGTTGGCAGGCCGTTCGTAGCTCAACGGCGGCAATTCTTCGCTGTGGTTGGGTCCACGATCACGGCCAGGTAGTTTGCGCCAGAGCACGGATTTGAGCGTGACGCCAGCTTCCGGGAAGGCGTAATTGGGCAGGAAGCCTTCATCAGTGAGCATGGCCAGCAACTGGCGGTTATCGATCTCTTTCCGCAGTGAATTGTAAGCGCGTAGTTCGCGTTGAATCTCCTCCTTGGCTTCCCGTTCGTTCTCGGTCAGCGACTCTTCCGGCCGATTGGTGAAATCTGTGTAGCGTTTCCGCAGTTTCCTGGCTTCCGACGTGAGTCGTTTGCGCTCGGCGATCAACTGCTCCAACCGCATGACTAGCTCTTGGGCAAAGGGGGCGCTGGGGTTATCATCACTGTCAACTCCGGCGCGGGCCAGGAAAACATCACCCAGTGCCTGGAGACTGGTATTGTCAAGGTTATCGGCAAAGAGAACCAGGAAATCTTCCAGGAGTTTGCCTTGATGGGCCTGTGTCCAACTCAACCAAGTAGTGGGGAAAGTGTTGTGGTGGATGCTGGAATTGCCGGCTTTCTTGATAGTGATAGCATCAAGGACAGGTTTGAGTTGTTTGGGTAATGCTTGATCGCTGATACCGCTTTGTACCCAGCGATCAAGGCTATAAGCGACCAGTTGCCGCTTGAGGATGGCGGCGGCATTGAGATAGCAAACCGGCGGGCTCACCTGTCCCTGCAACATGGTGCGGGGATCTTCAAAGAAATACAGGTCGTGGGCAGTGCCGTTCACGATGGTGCCGATCACGGCATTGCCATCGCGCCGGCCCGCTCGGCCGATGCGCTGCAAGTAATTGGCGGGCTCTGGCGGGACTGAGGCCAGTAACACCGAGGAGAGATCGCCGATATTGATGCCCATCTCCAAGGTGGAGGTGGCCGACAGTAGGTTGGGGTCACTACGGAATCGGCCACGAATGAATTGGGTTTCCAGCCGGTCGCGGTGGGCGCGCTCCAGCAGCCCCGTGTGTTCCCGCGCCACAATGCGATGAACTTCACCACGTTCGTAGAGGCGCCGATAGAGCGCCAGTCCTGCGCGGGAATCAGGCCAGTAATGACCAGTGCAGTGGCGCACCAGGCAGGGCATGCCATCCCAGAGGGTGCGTTGTTCGGGCAACACGCTTTGGCTATCGCCGCAGCATTCGCAACGCACCAACCAGGGCTGCGCTTGCACCTGAATCACCGAACGGGGAATGGCCCAGACGCGTCTGGTTCCCCCGCCAGGGAGTTCCTGCAGGAGCCCTGCCTCAGTGAGAGCGGAGACCACAAGATGTAACGCCTCACTCTGCTGATCGGCATCAAGGGCTTGGGTTGGTTTCAAGGTGCGCTTGAGCCAGTGCTGGGACCAGGTGGGACGACCCTTCTCACCCACCAGTTGCTCGAAGCAGCCCTTCCCCCGGTGGTTGGTGAGGAACAGCGGCTTGCTGGCAGAGGGTCCGAATTTTGGGGTGTGCCACTGTTGATTGAAGGGAAAGGTGTTGGTGCCGCCGCTGCTGAGGTATGTACTGCCTGCCTTGCCCTCGGCTCCAATCAGTTCAGGCACGCCGATGGCGCCGCGCTGACGCCAATGATGCAGCAATCCAACGATCAGTTGCGCCACTTGGCTGGCGCCTGTTGAGCGCAAGGGCTCGATTTCGTTTTGCAGTCGCATCAGCAACGTGTCCAGCAGCGCTTCAATGGAGCTGGGATCCACGTCAGCGGCCAGAGAGCCGGCTTGCTCCACAGACGAACCAATGCGCGAGCGGTAGCCAAATTCGGTAGCCACCTCCCAGTGGAGGCGTTGGTTCACGCAGTCCAGCAAAAAGCTGTTGTTCGGCAGCGTGGGGGTGTCTTGTTGCTGCAAGTGATCCCACTCTTTCAGCCACTCCAAGTCGGCGGGCAGGAACGTGGCGGCAAAATCGACTGGATTGGGTAGTTTCTGTTGCCAGTGCCGAATCAATTTGTCTTGCAGTTGTTCAAGGCTGATGGGGCGGCCGTGTTGCTGCACCGTGCGGGTAAGGGCGGTGCGGAAGGAGGTGCGGTAAGTACGGGCAGCAATGAAGCCGGCGCGATGGGCGGCGTCTTGCACGGAATCGGAAAAGGTAAGCAGCTTTTTGTCGTGGTTGAAGTTGGAGGCAAACAACGACGCGCTCCAGGTGCTGGTGAGGCTGGCAGCTGATGAACCAATCAACAGGAGCCCCTGGTGGGCATGACAGTAGGGGCAATTGCGGCTGACATGGGGATGGTTATGACCATCAACGTAAGTGCAGTACCGGACTTCAACAGGAAGCAGGGCAGGGCTTGAACAGTTGGGGCACACCGGCAGGCTGTTGCCTTGGGGTTGGCGGTCGTTGGTTTTGTGGAAGCTCAGGCAGTCGCTGCACAGCCTGTGATCACCGCCGTTTACCGCTTGCGGGAACAGGTAGCGAAGTTCGGGTTGGTCGCTGAAGTAGGCCTTGTAGAAGTTCTGCAGGTTGGTGGCGCGATCCAGTGTATTGCTGTCCTGCTGGGTTACCGTGGCGGCCCAGGCGGTGGCGCCGCATTCACGGCAGTGGACCACCGGCAGGTGAGCACTGCTGTCGTTGCCTGAGAGGTCATCGGAATGTTTCAGCAGGGGCGTCTCTTCCACGGAGGCCACCATGCGTTTGAGTTCACGCAACCAGAGCTGTTGACGGAGGTTGAGCCATGGCGCCACCACCTCCGAACCGTTCAGCTTCAGCGTCCTTCTACGGGCGTGGGCAGTCAACGCCAGCAGGCTGTCCAGCACCAGCACCCGATACCGCCGGCTGTATTGCTCCCCCAGCCCCAGTTGGCGTGAAAAGCGCTCCAGCAGTTCCTCGAGCGAGCACGTAGCAGTGGCTTGACGCACCAGGTTATGCACTGCCGGCAGGGTGCCCAGCCGCCTGCCCAGTTCAAGGCGCCAGGCGTCGTTGTTGATGTCTCCTTCTGGAGGAGCGCCAAGGGTATGGTCCAGCCAGAGCTGGGCTTGCTTTTGTAGATAGTCCGAGGCACTTGGGAAGTGATAATGGTCAAGCTGCTGCTCGCAATCAGGCCCCGGCAACGGCAACGCGAAAAGCCCTTCATCGCCATAGGCGGTGTGGGCGGTAAAGAACTCCTCGGAGCTGAGCCGTTCTTCTTCAATCAGCCCATCGGCATCAAACTGGCTGGCAAAAATCTGGCCGGCGTAATCAGCCATGGCATCACGCGATTCAGGACCGCCCAGGGTGGCGGAGGTGCCCACGCAAATCAGTGCGTCGCCACGGCAGTGGAGGCGATCCCGCAATCTGCGGATGAGACAGGCCAGGTCGGTGCCCTGGGCTCCATCGAAGGTGTGGAACTCGTCCACCACCAGGTACCGCAATACGCTGGAGCCGTCCGGGCTTGGGGTGTTGTGTTGCCAGAGGCCCTGGACGTGCGGTTGCAGGAGCAGGTAATCAAGCTGCTTGTAGTTGGTGAGCAGAATGTCTGGCGGCCCCTTGTGCAATACGGCTTTATCGGTGATGACGCTGTGGGCAGTCATGGCCGCGGTGGGATGGTCGTCGGACGCGCCGATGTAGAGACCTGCCCGCAGGCCGGTGAGGGACGGGATCGTGTGGATCAGATCTGCGATGCGCCGGGCCTGGTCAGTGGCCAGAGCATTCATCGGGTAGATGAGGATTGCCTTGACGCCTTTGCGCCCCTGACCGTGCTGCTGGCGGCAGTGCTCCAGCACCGGCAACAGAAAGCACTCGGTCTTGCCGGAGCCGGTGCCAGTAGCGACAAGGGTGTTGCTCGGGCTACCTGGAAGCAGCCGCTCGAAGGCTTTTTCCTGATGCCGATAAGGGGAGAAGCGTAGCGGGATCTCAGGAAACCAGTTGCGGCTGGAGCCCTGGCGGAAGGGAAGCGCAACGGAAATATAAGGGCCTTTCAGTAGCCGCTCACGCTCACCAAGAAACCGTTCGATCAGCCCGTGGAAGCCTGGTGTGGTGGGGTGAAAAGCGGTACGGATGGCATCGATGGCCACCTGCTCCAATTCACTGGTGACGACGGAAGGGAGCAAGCGCGCAAGAGCCCATCTGCCCTTAGATGTTAGCAATGCCCGCAGTGACGCCACCGTGGCGACTGCCTTGCGTCATGGGCCGTGGTTGAGGCAGTATGGAGTGATTGTTAGCTGGGGTGAGTCATGGCTGTTCAGGTCCCAGATGCTCTGGCGAGCGGACTCAACGAGGACATGGTGCTGCTCAAGGCTGTGCGGCGCGCTGGTGAAGAGTTGGGGTTGAAACCCCAGGAAATCGATCAAGCCATTGGTAAGAGAGCAAGATACTCCTCTTCTGAGAGGCTGCCCAAGGGCAACAACCGTAACTTTGTCAGACAGATGAAGGTGCAGATACAGAGTTCCATGGATCCCCACACGCAGCAGATGATGATTGCGTCGGTGCTGCGTCTGCACCGCAGCTTATCGGCTTTGGTGGGGGGCGACATCACCCTGATGCGGCATTGGATGGCTACAGCCAATCGTCACACGGGCGGGGTGCCCCGTGAGCAACTGCAAGACCCTGGGCAGTTGGTGAAGTTGGTGCAGTATCTGGATGCCATGCGCGGCCGGCCGTGAGCAGGGTTGCGCTCGTGGATGTCATAGCCCTCACGCGGCTGGAGGGTGTGGTGATGCGCTTGGTGGAACCGCAAGAGCAAGACAGGCAGGTCACGGGGAGGATCACTGACAACATGGATGAGCAAGCCTTCCTGGAGACCTTCCTGGAGGACAGTCAGCCGGAATTACCTGATGCCAACGAATGTCCGCTGCGGCATCCGTTCCTACTCACGCCCTTTTGCTGTCACAAGCGTTATGGATCGCGTTTCAGCACCCGTTGGGAGCGGGGCCTGTTCTACGGCTCCAGATCACGACCGGGGTGTTTACTGGAGGGAGCTTATTACGCGCTGGTATTTCAATCCGGGCCTGAACGTCCGTTCCCCAAACGCAGCACCATGTGCAAGAAGCTATTTCATGTGGAGGTGAGCGCTGAGTATGGTTTGCAGCTTCAATTTCAGGGAGACGAAACACTGCAAAACCTGTTACGGCATCCCCATGACTATCGCTTCACACAACAGGTGGGTCAGCATATGCGGGAAGCGGGGATTCAGGCGTTTGAGTATCATTCCGCCCGCAGCACAGAGGCTGTGATGCAGATTGGTGTGTTGAGTTGTGGAGTGTTTCAGAGCCTACCGTTTGATCAGGTAGAGATTCAAGTGGAAGCCAATGCCAATGAAGTGATATTTCATTGCTTTGACGACAACAACGTGTACCACTTCCTGCGAGAGCAATTTCTTGTGGATGGACTGCTTCCCCAGCCTGCAACTTGAACGATGCTTGTTGCAACCATTGTTGCTGGCGCTGGTGTTTCTAGCGCATGGTCTAGCGTAAAGACCAGATCTCCTTTGCAGATGGATCGGTGACGTCAGGACCGTCTCTATGGTTTGATCGTAGTCAACTGGCTTGAAGTGGTGGTAGATTCTCTTGAAATGAGGTACGAGCAATGGTTTCGGTTCTTGACCACCACCACCCTGGGAAAGTTTCTGGTGATGTAGATGAAAGTGCTGTGTTGCGGAAGGCACTCCAGCGTGCGGGAGAAGAGCTTGGGCTGAGCAAGCGAGTCCTTGCCCAGGCAGTCGGTAAGGCCCCCTCATTCTTTGATCCCCGCCAGAGAACCAGCCCCGTTGCCCCTCGCACATATCAGAGGATTGGTTTGATGCTGCGCCTGCATGACGGCCTCTCGTCCCTGGTGGGGAACAACGTTGAGCACATGCGCGGCTGGATGGGCGCATGGAATCGGCACACGGGCGGTACTCCGGCCCAGCAACTCAAAGACCCGGATCAGCTTGAGAAGCTTGTTGACTACCTTGAAGATTTTGATCGCTAGGCTTGAAATTGGGATGTGGTTATTGATCTCGAAGCCGTCGTTCGGTTGCAAGGGGTGGTGCATCGGCTCGCCAAAAAGGAAAGTGCTTCCGCCACTCTCCGCAACCCAAGCCATCAAGCGGTGATTGACCAGTGCAAGGAAGCCAACCGGCAAACGGTACCAGGGTTTGTCCATTCAGACAATATGTCATTGCTGGCCGGTCCGTTTCAGCAAAACAGAGGATCACGATTCTCGTCTGCATCTGAACAAGGGCTCTTCTATGGATCACGGAGCCGCAAAGGATGTTTGATCGAAGGTGCCTACTATGCACTGTTCTTTTACGAAGGTTCAGAGTATTTTACATCCGGAAAGACAATTCAGAATCTATACAAAATCTTATTTGAAGTAAAGATTGACTCCGAAAGCTGCCTACAGCTACAACGGCAAGGAAATGATTCATTGCAGGCAAAGCTACGTCATCCAGTCAACTACAGTTTCACTTGTGCTGTCGGTGCTCGGATGCGAGCAGCTACCATTACCTGTTTTGAGTATTTCTCAGCACGAAGCCACCAGCCAATTATTCAGTTCGGCGCTTTCAGCCCTGATGTCTTCTGCTCCCCTCCTTTGAATCATGTGGAGGTAACGATAAAGATCAGCCAAGCCCACGTCGAAATTCTCTGCCATGATGACAACAGTACCTGGGAATTCACGAGACAGCAATACGAGGTGAATGGTCAACTTCCTTCACCAGCTTGCCTAGGGTATCTCTGAACAAGTTTTCTTCAATATGTTAAGATGGAGCGATGATTGGAGCTTGCTGGGATGAAGAGCATGGAGAAGAGCTCTTGAGTACAAGAACAGGAAGAGGAAGCAGTGGCAATTGGGCATAAAGCTGCACATCGGTGTGGATAACCAAACTGGTCTGGTGAATAGCCTGGTCACCACCGCTACCAATGTATGCATGACCTGACGCCTCCAGACCAGTTGCTGTGAATGGAGAAGAGGTTCGTGTTGGGGGGATGAAGGGTATCGGGGTATTAAGAAGCGGGAAGCCCATCAGCATGGCAAGGGGTGGCATAGGCATATTGTGATGCCACCGGGACAACACAAGTGGAGGAGAGATTAGCCAGAGGCCAATTGAAGCGGCTGATGAAACAGTGCAAGTCCAGCGTGAGGGCAAAGGTGGAAAACTTATTTTTCTATGTGAAGCAGATGTCTAGCTACAGCACGACCCGCTACCGTAGCCTGGCGAAGAACGAGAATCGGCTGGCCCTGCTTCTTGAATTCGCCAGTTTGCTGCTGGCGGAACAATCTCTGGCATGACCATCATAGGACTAGGTGTGGTGATTGCGTGAAGCAGACAAAAATTCAATCATTTAGCACAGCTTTGAGCCGCTTTTGGTCACTGTTGAGAGGCATATCACACTAATCACAACACAAAATTTTCAATAACATGTCTTTATGTCGAATTCAGAGATTCCTTGACACAACTAACAAAATCTCTGGCTTGTCGATTTAGACTGTCTAGCACAAAATTCATCGTTCTACGGCTCGGATCTCTCTGCCGGCTGACCACGATTTGGAGGCATTGAGACAGAACCTGAGGTTGGAGATCCCACAGGTCAAACAAAAACTTACCAGGTGTAACCGCCTCAATGCCCAAGGGATTAAGCGCTTGAGCAGGAAAGTGGCGGATGTTATCCGTGACAATAAGTTCTGCCCTGGCAACAATGGCAGCAGCCACCACATGACGATCCCTGGATGACACCCCACTGATTCAGCTATTCCCCTGGTGGGTCCACTGATGCCCCAGGGAAGGCGCGATGCATTATTAAGCTGAGGTTGTTGGCAGCATCGCTGGTGATTCGCCTATCCTCCACAACGTGTCGCAGCGTATCTTCCAAAATCTTGGAGACCAATGCACCCGATAAAGATGAGCATTGGATGCTTCCAGCAGAAGATCCCGCAGCGTATAGGGGTAGAGTACACAGCTATCCAGAACCACTGGGGAAACGCCTGGTTCCAACCAAAGACTCATAAATTCTCCCCTTGAAGCTTTTGACCCAAAGCACTCAGTTCGTCAAGCATAGCAGAGCGTTGTTCAAATTGCCGTTGCCGCAATTGGAGGACATGATCAACCCGCAACCGCCGGTGCCTGTCCCCCATTTGATAAGATATCTCATTAGCAGCTACAAGTTGCTTGAGGTAAGCACGGGAGACATTGAGGACTTGAGCAGCTTGCTGAGTGGTAAGCAGGGCGTCGCTGGGAAACACGGTGAACGCCATCCCGCTTTTCAGGTGATCCAGAAGGACACGCATCAAATCATAGAGGGCAATAGGGACCGTATGCTCATCCCCTCGTGGTCCTACAAGCTTAGCGTCTTGAAGTAGTGCAGTCACTTCTTCAAGCTCCTTCAACTTTTCTGGCGCTACAGCCTCTTCTAGGGGGCTGTGGATTGGCCTTGTGTCAATTGGCATCATCAAAGCATCGAGCATTTTCAAATTGAAATTAGTCTTAACCTTTAACAAGATTAAGAGTTTTGATCTTGCCTTTAGAAGGGCTCACAGACATGGGCTCAGAAGTGGCTTCAGACATGGCTAAAGTATGGCACACGACCGGCCACAGTGCGTTTTAACCTATGCCACTAATGAAACTGTTTACACACAAGTGGCAGCAAGGCATCCCCTATTCCTGCCAACCCCACCTGTGCCACTACTTAAACTGTCATACTCAATCATCAAGCCACCAAACCCTGATAGGGGGGGAGTCTCTTGATTCATCATGCTATGGTAATGGTGTCCACCAAGCGGGCATTGTAACGGCCTGCAAACTCGTTCACATAGTGTAGCTTCCTGTAGAAAGATTCTATACGACAGGGGGCGGCCAACAGTCATGGGCCTGCTTCTTCCATGAATGGACTCCTCTGTCTTACAGGACTCATCTGCAGGACGCTATAATGGCAGTCTAGGTGCTTTACGCCGAGCTTGTGGAGACAGAAAGCACCTAGACCTTCCCATGGACACTGGCATGAGACGGTTTTGAGACTCACTTGCTTTGAAGGGATAACCACCTAAAAGAACTAAGGAACCTCTGAACAAGTCCACTTTGGGCTCTAATGAGTTTTTGAGAAGCCTGGTAGACACAGGGAAGCGAGAGCCTGCTGGCGAACGACTTGGTCTTTATTCAGAGGTTCCTTGATCCCGGAAATTGAGAAACTCCTGGGTATCCCACATGCTTAGTCCACATTAACCCCCTCCCTCCCCCTCGAAAAACGCCCAAGCCAGCCGGTAATTCTCCACCTGACCATAGAGCCTCACCAATGATGGCGCACTCCACCGGCCCAGCGGGAAGAGTGTTATTGGTGATAGATGACGCATTATGAGAAAGCAAGTTGTGGAGGGGGTGCATGGGCCAGCAGGCTTTTTCCGGCAGGCAACAATGGGGTCTTTCCAAGTGCCCTTGCAAAATAGCAGTGTTCGTGATAAAAGTTGCTTGTTGCGCTAATCTCCTACCAGCACCACCATGCAACCAGTTTCCCTATCAACAGTGTTTCTCACAGCCGTTTCCGGTGTACTTATCTTTGTTCTTGGGCAGCTTCTCCTGAAGGGAATCCTTGAGCCAGCACTGAGTCTCAGAGACAGAATCTCAGAGACCAGCAAGCAACTGCATCTACAGGTTCATCAACGCTCGTATCTTGATGAAAATTATAGAGTTACAGAAAATGATATAGAAAGTATTGGTGGACTTTCAGCAGAGATCCACTCGCTTCCTTCTCGTATACTATTAGTCTATTCTAAAGCCAATTGTTTAAGATGCTTATCTGGTCTTCTCAGACGCCTAGTTGGTCTTCCTTGCTTAGATAAATTGCAAGAAGCATCTTGTAAGCTAAACGAATTATCTTACAAATTGAGAGATCTTAAATTCACACAAGAACTTAGTGTAGAACAAAAATCTCAAGAATTTTGGCAAGCAAAGAAAAATGAAAGCATAGAGAATATCAAGAATCTGATCCCACAAATTGAAAAACTCCTGGGCATCAAGAATCCACATTAAACCCCTCTCTCCCCCTCGAAAAACGCCCAAGCCAGCCGGTAATCCGCCACCCGATCACAGGGGTCAAAGGGCGCCTCATAGGTGATGGTGCGCTTGACCGGGCCACCGGGCAGGGTGTCGTCCATGACGGTGCGCGGGACGGAGCCGGATGACATGGTGCGGATATCTTCCCAGCCGATCTCCTTGTTGGCGCCACGGCCTTTGCCTTTGCGGGGGAAGCCCACGCCAGCCAGGCCTTTGCTGGCGGTGAAGACGATGCGACCATTCTGGTCGTACCAGGTGTCCCGCTCATACTGCTGCATCACCGGGAATTGGACGCGGTAGATGGTGATCAACTCATCGAGGGTGAGGCCGAGGGCTTGGGCGACGAGCACATCAATTTCCACAAGGGCTTGGCGGCGAGCATAGTCGGTGCGTAGGGCGCAGTTGCGCTGCCAGGTGGGGGTGAGATCTGTGAAAAAACTATTGGGTAAGCGGGGATCGTTTTTGGCCCAACGCTGGCGGCGGAAGGATTCATCCCAACATTCGATCCAGAGATCAGCGTAGTCCATAGTTAAACAATTAAGAGTTAGAGTGCGAAGAGAATTTGAAATTTTAGATGCATCAATCACTGGGAAAGACTTCCATGTATAGTGAAGATTGGTTCGTCCCGTTGACTTGATGAAGAAATCAGCAAGCAAGCTTGAGGCAAATGTAGCTGATATGATCAAGAGTTCATTGATGGCAAATATTGTTGTCTGCACACCGTTTATGTGTCCAGCCCTTTTTGGAATTATCGAATTGATGTAGGTCCTCTCTCTGGCATCTTGGATCATTGCACGTGCGGTGATCCGATAAAAATCCGTCACCGGTTTCTTCTCTCCCCATGGTACTCTCGGCGTGCGAGCCAGGTATTCATCAGGGGACACATCTGGTTTGTAGTTGGTGCGTGGCAGGTAATCATCTGGCAGGGTGGTGAGGTCAAGGCAATCGTAGTGGCCTTTCTCGGTGCAAATGGTGCGGGGTGTTTTGTAGAGGGGGAGCCCACATATGAAGTGGGGTCCTGAGAGCACCAGCTCTGAGGCGTTGTTGGGGAAACCTGTCTCTCGGCGAATGGTGCCCTTTTGCTGTTCAATCGTTTCATTCCAATGCTGCGTAGCATAGACCTCGTTATCCGAGAGATCTCCGAGCCTCTTTGGAGCTGCCGCGAACTTCTCTAGCACGCGTTGCAACTGCTGGGAGTGCAGGGCTGGTAGGCGGGCTTGGCGAGCTGGCGTGCCGGGATCGTCGTAGAGCTGGGCAAAGAGCGCCAGGCTTTGCTCGCCAATGGGGATCAGCCGCTGTCGGTGCCCGGCCATGTTCCATTGGTTGGTATCGGTTTTGATGCCGCCCACCACGCCGTTGCCGTCATGGGCAAAACAGGCATCCACGGTTTTTGCGTGGAAGAGGTTAGCCAAGTGAGAGAAGCTGGGCTTGCGGTTGGGGCCATAGATGTTGAGGCTGAATTTTTGACTGCTGTTAATCGGGAAAAGTGTTAATGCGTTCTGGAACTGGAAGTGATTCCGCAGCCGTCCGTAGAGTGCCTCCCGCAATGTTCCACCCTTCGGGTCGTCGTACACCCCCTCCGGATGGAGGAAGCCCTGGACGCCCTGCGCTGAGGCCAGCCGCCAGGCCTGGGGGAGAAAGCACTTGTAAAGATTGGTTTGGCTCCCCTTGAGAAGGGAATAGTTTGCTGTTGCATTCAGAAATGCCTGACTGCCGTCCTGCCCTTCAAATTCCTCAAGATAGGCGCTGCGCAGTTTCTGATAAGTCCTGAAAGAATCGTCCCGACGTTTTGTCAATTCGTTTTTACTGGTTTTGCGGATCAGTACCATGGTGTCGTAATCGCCAATGATGTCCTTTTCCTCCCATTTCACTTTCAGCCAGGGGGGATTGCCCACGATCAGGTCAAAGCCACTCCGTTGAAGGAGATCGGCAAACTCCAGATCCCAGTGCAGGGGCCGAATGCGCTGAATTACCCTCTCCACCCGGGCCAGTCGCTCAAACTCCTGTTTGAGCTTCTCCACGTTCACGAAGCCATGACGGTTGCTGAAGTCCCTGGCCATTTGCCTGGGCTGGGTGTCGGGAAACAGGCTTGTTTGATCCAGATCAGGTCCCACGCCTTGCTCCAGATCCCCCAGGATCATCCTCAGCTCCAGCAGCCACTCATCCCGGTCGGGGAGCAACTCCGCCTGTTGAATCGGCCAGAACCATAACGCGCTCCAGTAATCCATGGCCCACTTCAACCGCAACCGGGCGTTGGCATTGGCCACGCCATGGCCAGCTACTTCCTGGGTATGGATCCGGTCTTTCTGCTGCAGGGGCGTCCAGGGTTCGGCGTCCGTGGCCGTGGCGGTTGCGGATTCGGGCCACACCGGCAGGGGGTCGGTGGTGCGTTCCCGTAACTGGGCCAATTCCCTGGCCCAGTCTTTCATCAGGACATCCACCAACCGGCTCAGGCGTTTGAGCTGGGCAATCTGGGATTCCGTGAAGGGCTTGTCAACAAAGGCTTTTTTCCACGCTTTGCAGCGCTTCATGGCCTCCGGCTCCAACTGTTTGATCACGTTGTCGGTGTAGGCCGCCATGCCGGGATCGGGCAGTAGGAAATGGAAGATGCCGTCCTCGGGCAACTCCTCATCCCACGGCAGTTCCTCTGGCGCATGTTTGTGCCAGAGCTTGCCGGGTTTGGCCTTGCGGCCTGTACCTGTCGGCAACTGGCTCACGCGATAGATCTGCCGCCTGGCCCCAATCAGCGAGTTGCCGCACACCAGTTGCTGGCTGAACCAAGGGATGAAGGCGCGGCCGTGTTCCGGGATGAAGATGCTGTTGAGCCAGAGGCTCACCTCCGCCAATTCCACCGCCACCGGGTTGAGGTCCACACCGAACACGTTCCTGTCCGCCAGGCGCATCTTCACCTTCTGCAGTTCCGTGGCGAATTGGTCGTGGGGGATGCTCCTGCCTGTTTCCTGCTGCTTGCGCTCCAGATAGGCCTGGGCCAGTTGATTCACCACTTCGTTGAGGAACGCCGCCGAACCCATGGCCGGCTCGCATACGTTCAGCCCCAGGATCTGGTCTGCAGTCTTGCCGGGCAGCAGTTCTTTGAGGGCATACTTCACCAGGCAGTGGGTGAGGGATTCCGGCGTGTAGTAGCTGGCCGCTCTTTTCCCGGTCCCGTCCCGCCAGGCGGTAGATGAAGGAGCCTTTCCGGTAGCGTTTGGGCAAACCGGTGCCAGGCTCGGCCACGATCTCTTCAGCCCGGTAGTTGTTCCGTTGCTGGGCATTGACGAAATGACCTACATCCAACTCGTCGTGCGTCTGGCCGGAAGCCTGAGTCGGGCTGCTCTCGTTTTCGTCTGTCTCCTCATCGTCATTGCTGCTGGCGGCGCGGCCTTGCTTCGGGGCGGGTTGCACCTCGTAGAGATCCTCCTCCGCAAAAAATCCCCGGAAGCTGAGCAGGGCTTCATACACGGCGCCCAACTGGTTGATGCCCAACTGGGCATAGCTCACCCGGCCCCGTCGTTTGCCCTGGCCTGCCTTGCTGAGGGACATCAACTCGATCACCTCCCGCAACACCACGTTCCGGAACCTGACCCGCTTCAGCAACGGCAGCCGCGCCGGGTCGAACAGGTGGGCTTTCAGGGGCGTCAGTCGGAAGCTGTTGTAGAAGGGCTCCTGATCGCCTGACAATTGCAACTGGCTGGCATCCTCCCGCTTGGGATAGCCCTCCCAAACCATTTCGAACAGACGATCAAGCGAATCGCTGATGTAGGTGCTTTCCTTGTCTTCTTCGCTGCCCAGTTCAGCCGTGTCCATGTCCCGCAGGCTTTCGAGGCTGTAGCCAAGGCGGTAGACATCGCTGCCCATGGGCGCATAGCCCAGGTCCGGCCGGCTTTCGATATAGAACAGGAACAGGAGCCGGTACATGTACCGCAGGCATTCGAGCGTCAACTGCTCGGGATCGGTACAGCCCTCATAGACGCCTTCCTTCTGACGCTTCAACCACAGGATCGCTTCATTGCCCAGCAACTCGATGGACTTGCGCAGGGCGTACTTGAGATCGCCGCTCACCTCATGGGCGTGCCTGTGGCTGTTCTCATCCAGTTCATCCAGCAGGAGCGCGCCGCCGCCGCTGGGGCAGGTGTGCTCACGGTGCAGCAGAGTGGCTGCCGCCAGCACGGCATCCGGGTTGTTGTCCCCCAGCAGCGCATCCAGTTCAAAGCGCAGCAGCCGTGAGGCGGCCCATTTCTGGCGGTCCATCAGCAGCAGGCGATCACGGCTCACCGCCAGCACCCAGCGGGGTGGGCTCTCCTGACCAAACACCTGCCCGCTGATCACCTCCTCCCAGTTCTCACCCACTTTGCCGGCGGAGGGATCGTCAATCTGGCAGCCCCAGCGGTCGGCGATGGCGAGATCCAAGGGGTCCGCTGGTTCATCGCTGGGGTTGAAGCACTCCACCACCCAGAGCCATGGCTCCCCTTTGGCGTTGGCCACCTGCCCCAGTACTGGCACTTGGTGGGGCTCACCACCGATCAGCACCAGTTCGGCTTTGGGGGCATAGGGATAACCCAACGCCTCCAACAATGGGGCAAAGAACAGTTCCCGCTGCAAGCGCAGACGCTCGGCGGGATCGTTGCTGATGCCTTGTTCTTTCTCTCGCAGTTGGCGCCAGGGTTTGCGGAGCGCCTTGAAGCGTTGCTCCGGCGGGGTGATTGTCTCTAGAGCGTTGGCTTCCGGCTCTGCCTTGGCGGTCTCCATCCAGTGCTGCCGCACCTTCTTGAGGTCATCCGTGAGTACGCTCTCCAGGTAGTGGGCCGAATAGAACTCGTTGGCGTTGATGATGCCGGGGAGTGCCATGGGTCAAGCCTCCCGGTGCAGCACGGCCACCAACTTCAGGTAGGGGGTCGCTTCGATGGTCATCACCTCCCTCACAAAGCGTTTGTGGTCCTGGAAGCGTACGTCGATCTGCTTCATGCCCTCGGCCCGTTTTTTGTCTCTCACCTGCTGCGTGCTCCTGTCTGTGGCATGGTCCCGGTCAAGTTGCTTCATCTGGCGGTCCCGCAGCCGCAGCAACCGCTCCTGTTGAGCGTTCAGTTCTGGTTGGATCTGCGCTTCCCAGCGCTGCTTGCAGTCCAGTAAGTATTGGTGCGCTTCCTTCACGGCCACCGCCCGCTGCGCCTTCAAGCTCTCGGGAATTGTCGCCGCCTGGCGGTTGGCCAGACGCCGGCAACCCAGCCCCAAGCGCTGGGCAATGGCTGCAAACGACTCTACCGCTGTCACCCGCAAGCCAGAGCCATCAAAGCGCACCCCCACCCATTTCTGCACCACCGGAACGCCCTTTTGGTTGGAGATCGCACCTTGCAGCACCATCACCACCTGGCCGGGATCAAGGCCACTGCTGAGCATCAGGACAGGGGCGCAATGGCGGGCAAAGCTAAGCTGGCCACGATCAGCGAGCCAATCCACCAGCGGATGGAGATCCCACAAGTATTCCAGTTCTGGCCGAGCGCTGTCTTTGCAGCGGGCCTGCTCCAAGGCCCGTTGCAATGCCGCCGCCTTTGTGGATAAGACCAGCCGTTTGCCCCGGGCGGGTGCAAGTTCCTTGGGGTAGCGCTCATAACGCCGCTGCAGATCGGTGGGGGGCGTGATTTCCAGACGCCCCTGCTCCTCAAAGATGTTGATATCAAGGGGCTCACCGCGCCGGTTCATCTGCTCGCTCAATTGTTCAAGGGCCGTGTTGACGTAGGCCCAGAGCGACGGGAACAGGTTGAGGGTTGTGCCCTGCTTCACTTGAACTTGGGCTTGGGCTGGCTCGTTGTCCGGATCGCTGCTGCTTGTCCCGGAGCCAAACAATTCCTCAAACAGACTGTCGCCACTGCCCTGCTCCAGATGGGGCTTGGCGTTGGCATCCATCTCCTCTTCCAGCGCCCCCACCCGCCCCTGTTCAAAGGCTTCGCTCAGCGCCTGTTCTTCGTCAGCCGCATCAAACTTGCGCAGAAAAACGGCTGGATCGCCAATGTTGCGCTGGGCCTGCTCGTCTTTGGTTTGCAGCAGGCGAATGATTTTCTCGGCATCGCCCATGCCGTCACTGCGGGACCGGGTGAGCATGAAGCGAATCTGTGGCTGCCGTGGTTGCCCGTAGCGATCAATGCGGCCGTTGCGTTGTTGCAGGGTCATCAACGACCAGGGAATATCGAAATGCACCAGGCGGTGGCTGAGGTAGTGCAGGTTCAGTCCTTCGGAGGCCACTTCGGTGGCCACCAGGATCCGCATCGGTTGCCCCTCCTGCGCAAACTGCTCCACCACAGCGGTTTGCTCCACATCGGGCATGGCGCCATCAAGGCTCACAACGGCTTCGTCTTCAAGTCCCAGGTCCTGGGCCAGATGCTTCACCAGGAAGCGTTGGGTTGCGCGCCGCCCGGTGAAGATCACCAGACGGTCGTTGGCGGCATGTCCACGCCAACCCCAATCAACCTTGATTAATTGGATGAGCCGCTGGTATTTGGAGAACTGGTTGGGGCCAATCGCCTCCAGCAGCGGTGCCAGCGCTGCCAACGCAGCCTGATCTTCAAGGCGAGAGTGGCCCGGCAGCTCCAGTCGTTGAAGCCGATTGCCCACGGTTTCCAGCGCTGCCATGGGGCTGGAGAGCATGCTCTTGATCAAGGTGGTGCGGAACAGTTGGCCTACCTGGGCGTGGGCGTCGGTGCTCGGCAGCTTCAGATCCTTGAGCGCTTCAAACACCTGCTCTTCCTGCTCCGATGCCCAGCAGGTCACGTCCTTACTGTCCCGCTCTTGCACACTGTTGCGGAGATCAGCGATCACGTCCTTGCGGAAGCGGCGGATGTAGAGATCTTTGATGTCCTCTTTGTTGTAGTCGCCGGGATTGGCAATGGCCGTAGGGTCCAGCATGTTCATCAAGCTGGCGAAGCTCTCCGGCTTGCCGTCATGGGGCGTGGCCGAGAGCAGGACCAATGTTTCCGAGCGGTTGGCCAGGCGGTTGGCCAGCCGTGCCCTTTGGCTCTTCTGGGTTCCTTGGGCCCGTTCAGCCACGTTCTGGCACTCATCGATCACGATGATGTCCCAGTTAGCGTTGTCGAGATAAAAGCGGTACTCGCGGTCGTTCTTGAGCGTGTCAACCGAAACGATCGCCTTGTCGTAGTGGTGGAACGGGTTCTGGTTGGTGGGAATCTGTTGGCGAATGCGCTGAATGCCAACCGAATCAAGCCGCACAAGGGGGATGGAAAAGCGGGTCCAGAACTCCTTCTGGAACTGCACCAGCATGCTCTTGGTGGTGACCACCAGAACGCGCTTGCCGCGACCACGGCGAATCAGCTCGCTGCAGAGGATTCCGCATTCCAGAGTCTTGCCCAAGCCCACCGCATCGGCGATCAACAGCCGTTGCCGCGGCATTGCCAGGGCCTTGGCCGCTGGAATGAGTTGATACGGCAATGGGTCCATGGCTGCCAGTGGCCCCACTACCAGACTGTTGTCCGTGGGGACGGTACGGCGCAGGTGGGCCTCGATAAAAAGCAGGCTGTCACGGTAATGGGGTGAGTGGTCCTGTACCAGTTCCGTGTCCTCCGGTTGCAACACCTTGAAGCTGCCCGCCGCTTTCTCCACCTCAACCAGGAAGCGGGCTTCCTTCTCACGTAGAAACGGCGAGATCCCCACCACATCCACCACCATCTGGTCGTCGGAGCTTTTGCCCAGGCTGCGCACCAGCCATTCGGCACTGCGGCATTCGATGCGGGATCCAGGAGCAAGGGCAGCTTCCGGCATGGGGCAATACCCGAAGAGTTGAGAAGGGGCCTTCCAGCCCCCATGGATCATTTTGCTGATAAGGCTGATCTCACCCCATCTCCCTTAGGCTCAGGCGGCAACAGGGGCTGCCTGGCGAGAGAAACGAACGATGTTGTTCGCTGTTACGAAGTTGCTCTGACCGAGCAGGCTTCAGTCACCCTCCTCATGCCCCGTCGAAACCATTGCAGCCCCGATTGGGAATGGAGCTGAGCGGAATCGAACCGCTGTCCGAAACATTGGTGTGAGCCACCTAGTTCACGGCTTGTGAACAGATTCAATCTAGCACAGGCAACAGGGTTACCGCCCGACAATCAGGCGGGTTGCTTTGGTGAGTCCCGCTCTGGTCTTCACCAGGTAAGGTCCCTGCAGCAGCACCCCACTCACCCGCAGTACGACCCCTGCCAGGACAAGATCCAGGACACCCATGGCCAGCAATGCGGGAACGAGACCCCAGCCCAGGCCGCGCACCAGCCACGACAACAGGGCGCCGCTGGCCAGCAGGAAGCTGGTGGCCAACAGCCCCAGGCCCATCCCCAGCAGCACTACACCGCCAATGAGGCGGCGGCGTTCCCGGCTCACCTCCTGCAGGGCCATCCGCATATGCACGTCCAGCAAGCTGGCCAGCAACAACACCATGCGCTCGAAGGGATGTCGTGAACGACTCCCCTGATCTGGGCCGGGTGGGGGGGATGAGGACTTGATCACCGCTCCCGACGGCTGCTGCCCAGCAGGAGTCCGGTGACGAAGCCGGCAAGAATAGCCACGGAAAGGCTCAGGAGCGGCTGTTGTCGTACACCGTGCTTGAGGCGGGGACCAAGGTCCCGACGCAGCTCGTCAACGAGGGTGGCCAATTGTTCTTCCAGGGGGCGAATCACCTCGTCCCATGCTCCGGGCTTCTCCCTGACCCGTCTCACGTGGTTCACCAACTCCAGCAACTGGGCCCGAACGACGGTCCGTGTGTGGGATGTCTGGCTGGCAATGAGCTGCACCAGCTCCTCCAGACTGCCACGGGTGGCCTCCCAGCGTTCACGGGCAATCTCGGGCCACTCCTGTTGCAACAGGGGCAAAAGGGCCTGGAAGTGCTCCCGTAGCCGATCCGTTGCTGTGGTGTCTTCAAAGAGGGGGCGACTCTCTTGGGTCTGGTCCGCGGGAGCTGTGTCGTTGGAACCGTCGTTTGCAGTCGGCGACATAAACCTGGGCAGGATGATCACATCCTACCCTCAGCCGGCTTGTTGTTGCCGGACCAACACCTTATGGTTTTTGTGCTGGTGGATTGGATCGTTGGTTTACGTTCAGCAGGTCAAGATCAGTTGCTTCAAATCTTTCGGCGGCAGCGTAGAGGTTCCGCTGAATCCTGGATTTACCGTCATCACCGGACCCAACGGTTCCGGCAAGAGCAACATTATTGACGGCATCCTCTTTTGTCTGGGACTGGCCTCCAGCCGTGGAATGCGTGCGGAGCGCCTGCCTGATCTGATTAATCACCGCATGGTGCGGCAAGGCAAAGCTGCCGAAGCGTCTGTCAGCGTTACCTTTGCCCTTGGTGATTGGCAGCCCCCTGAAGTTGAACCCGACGCCGTAGAGGTTGCTGCCGGGCCATGGATCGATCCGAAACAACAGGAGGTCATGATCTCCCGCCGCATTCGGCTGGCCCCTGGCGGCACCTACAGCAGTATCTATGCCATTGGGGAAGAGCCCTGCAGTCTGAGCCAGTTGCAGGTTCAGTTGCGGCGTCTTCGCATTGACCCCACCGGCAGCAACGTGGTGATGCAAGGGGATGTCACCCGCATTGTGTCCATGGGTGGCCGTGAGCGCCGAGAAATCATCGACGAGTTGGCGGGGGTGGCGCTGTTTGATCAGCGCATTGAGCAGTGTCGCGGCAAGCTCACGGACGTGCGGGAGCATGAAGAGCGCTGCCACATTGTGGAGGCAGAACTCCGGAACAGCCGTCAGAGGCTGGAGAAAGACTGCGAGAAGGCCCGGCGCTATCAGCAGTTGCGCCATGAACTGCACCAGTCTCGCCAACAGGAGTTGGTGTTGCTTTGGGAGAAGTCCTGTCGGCAGCGTGACGACCTGGTGATTCGCCAGGCGCAGAATCGGCAGGACCAGAACGTCCTGCGGACTCGACGGGAGCAGTTCACCGAAGAGCACCATCGGACGATCCGGCAGTTGCAGGAGATCCAGGACCAGGTCAAAGCCCTTGGGGAAGACCGACTGTTGTCGGTGCAGGCAACGCTGGCAGGGCTGCAGGGCCGGGAGCGGGAGCTACAGCGTAGTTTGCAGAACCGGAACCAGGCGGACATCGAGCAACGCCAACACGACTGGCGCAGTCGCTGTCGACAGTTGCAAGCGGCGGCGGAAGCGTTGGCCGGTGCAAACCATGCCGCCCAATTGGAGGTCGTGGAAGCCCGCTGCAGGGACAGCGAGCGGGCTGTGGAACAACAACGCCAGCGACAGGGGGCGCTGGCGGACCGTTCCGGAAACTGGCTGCAGGCCTATCAACAGCGGCAGCAGGCCATGGCGGCACTGCGCACCGGCATCCAGCCCCTGCGCACCGAACAACTTCAGCTTCAGGAGCGGCTCAAGCAGGAAGAGCAGCAGTTGCAGGATTGGCGTGAGCAGCAGCAGCAAGCGGAAACCGGTCACCGCCTGGATCAGGCCCGCCTGGATGAACTGGCTGCCCGGAAGGCGCAACTCCAGAAGACGCTGGAAGCGCTCCGGACCGAATGCAACGAAGGCAACAGCACACTGAGGCTGTTGCAGCGCAGCCGTCAGCGATCGGAGCGGGATCAGGTGCAGTTGGAGCAGGATCTGGCCAAGCTGGAAAGTCGCCGTGAAGCCCTGCAGGAAAGTCGTGGCACGGCGGCGCTGCGCTTGATTCTGGAGAGTGGGTTGCCGGGCATCCACGGTCCTGTGGCCAAGCTGGGTGAAGTGGACTCACCCCATCGTCTGGCACTGGAGGTGGCTGCCGGCGCCCGTCTCAACCACGTGGTTGTGGATGACGACCAGGTTGCCGCACAAGCCATTGCGCTCCTCAAGCGTCACCGTGCTGGTCGCCTCACCTTCCTGCCCCTCAATCGCCTGCGGGCGCCAGCAGCCCAATCCGCCACGGCCCGCGGCAGCCTGCGGTTACAAGGCCTGGTGGACCGTGCTGTGAACCTTGTTCACTTTGAGCCCGTCTACGGGCAGGTTTTTGCCCATGTGCTGGGGGAAACCCTGGTATTCGAGACCCTGAATCAGGCGCGCCGCCTCTTGGGGCAGCACCGTTGCGTGACCCTGGAGGGGGAGTTGCTGGAGCGCAGCGGCGCCATGACGGGTGGCAGCCTGCAGCGCCGCCAGGATCGCCCCGGCTTCAGCCGCCGTGAGCAGGCCGACGAGGCGGAGCCCCTCCGGCAGCGGCTGCTGGAGTTGGGTCACCGTCTGAGCGCCTGTCGGTGGGAAGAGACCGAACAGAGCCAAACCGTGGACGCTGTACAGACACGGCTGACAGACATCAGTTGCCGCCTGGCGGCTGTTGATGCAGAGCACAGCAGTGTGCTGGCACAACAGGGTCCACTGGCCAGCACACTGGATCAGCAACAACGGCACATCGCCGCCAGCGCCGCACGCATCACGGAACGCCAGGCGCGGCTACAAGCACTGGATAAGGAACTGAGGGCGCAGCAGAGTCGATTGGGCAACCTGGAGGCATCCACCGAGGATGACGACGCCCAGAACGCCAACATGGTGGGTGGGCAATGGCGCCGACTACAGGAAGATCTGAAAGCCGCAGAAGCACAGCACACGGCCAACCTGGCCCAACGGGAGACCCTGCGGTCCGCCTTGCGGGAGCATCAGTTGAACGAGCAACGCCTCGCCGACCAACGCCAACTGCTGACGCAAGAAGGTGAGCAGTTGAAGCGGGAACGGCAAGCCCTGGACCAGCGGCGGCAGGAGCTGGCCGCGGAACAACGGCAACTGGAGAAGGAACGTCTGACCATGCAGGCCAGGCTCCAGGAGTTGCAACAAGCCCTGGGGGAGCGGCGGCAGCAGCGGGATCGGTTGGAGGCTGCTGTGGCGCAACTGAATCGGAAGATCCACGAGAGCACGTGGCAGCAGCAGCAGTTGGAGGAGAAACAACAGGCCTTGAAGGATCAGCAGACGGTCCTGGAGGAGCAGATCCGCCTCCGGCAAGCAGATCTGCCGGATCCCTGCCCCCGGATCTCCGACGAACTGAGGGCCGCGGGTCCGGAGGCGTTGCAGCAGCACGTCCACACGCTGGAGCAGCGTTTGAACGCCCTGGAGCCTGTCAACATGTTGGCGCTGGAGGAGTTGGCCGAGCTGGAGACGCGGCTTGCCGCCATTGCGGAACGGTTGACCGTGCTTCAGGAGGAGCGGGAGGGGGTCCTGCAACGCATCGAGACCATGGCCAGCCTGCGGAAAAAGGCCTTCATGGAGGCGTTTACTGCTGTCAACGGACATTTCCAGCAGATCTTTACCCAACTTTCCGATGGAGAAGGTCACCTCCAGTTGGACGACGAAGCGGATCCCCTCTCCGGTGGCCTCACCTTGGTGGCTCATCCCAAGGGCAAGGTCATGCGCCGTTTGAGTGCCATGTCCGGNGGGGAAAAATCCCTGACTGCCCTCAGCTTCCTGTTTGCCCTGCAACGCTTTCGCCCCTCCCCTTTCTATGCTCTGGANGAGGTGGACAGCTTCCTGGATGGAGTCAACGTGGAGAACCTGGCCCGGTTAATTGCACAGCAAGCCCAACTGGCCCAGTTTCTTGTGGTGAGCCACCGTCGTCCCATGATTGCCGCGTCACAGCGCACCATTGGGGTCACCCAGGCCCGCGGCGCCCATACCCAGGTGATTGGTCTACCCACCCGGGCTGCCTAGCTGTCTTCCACGCTGCATTCCACTCCGGTTCCGGATTTCTGGAACAATGGAGCCACGTACCGTCGACCCTTTGGATTCCATTTCCTCATCCGCCGCCACCATTCCGTCCAATCGTCTCTGGTTGCGCTCCGAGTTCATGGGTACCCAGGTGATTGCCAGGGATTCCGGCCGTCGCCTCGGTCTTGTGGGAGAGATCGTGGTGGACGTGGACCGTCGGGAAGTGGTGGCGTTGGGTCTCAGGGACAATGCCCTGACGCGTTTGCTGCCGGGGATCCCCCGCTGGATGCTCCTCGGGGAGATTCGCCAGGTGGGAGACGTGGTGCTGGTGGACTCCAGCGATGCCGTGACGGAGGACTTCAACCCGGAGCGCTACAGCCGCGTGATCAACTGCCAGGTGATTACCGAGTCCGGAGAGCAACTGGGCCGTGTGCTGGGCTTCGGCTTTGACGTGGAAACAGGGGAACTGGTGACCTTGCTCATTGCTGCGCTCGGGATTCCCGTGCTGGCCAACGGCGTGCTCAGCACCTGGGAGTTGGCCGCCGGGGAGATTGTCAGTTCCGGTCCTGATCGCATCATTGTCTACGAAGGCGCGGAGGAGAAGCTTCAGCAGATCGGTTCCGGACTGTTGGAAAAGCTGGGCATCGGCGGCGAGAGCTGGGAGCGGCAGGAGCAGCACACCTACGGCGCCGTCGTTCCCGTAGAGAACCAACTGGCGCCGGGACAACCCGACCAGGAAGAGCAGCGCCGACAGGAAGCGTTTCGTGGTGATTCCACCTTGAACCAGACGCAGAGCCAATACGAAGAGGCGGAGCCGGAGTTGGAGTACGTGGATGCCGAGCGCAGTCAGCGCGCTGCTCCGTCCCGGCAGCGTCTTTATCTGAGCGACGACAGTCCCGCCTCACCGCGTCAACCTCCCAACCCCCACTGGGAAGAGGAGAGTGCCCCCCCCGAAAGGGGGGCACGCCGCCAACGTTCCCAGGCCACGGACGAGGTGGCGGATCCCTGGCAGGACGACGTTTAGGACCCCTCAGCAATCGGCAACAGGCGGTAGGGGCTTGCCGCGGCGGCGGTGGAGCTGCTGCAACTGCACCACCTCCATGACCATGGCGCCGAGTGCTGCGGTGGCCACCTGGTCCGCGCAACTCTCGCAACGCCATGGCCATGGTCTCGAGTCTGGCGGGATGGCGCAGCAGAACCAGCACCTCCTGGGCAATTTGCGTTGGGGTGATGGGTCCGATCCTCTCCGGCACAACCATGCGGCCCGCCTGGAGATTGGGCCAGGCAAGACCCGGAACCCGCCTCGACACAAGGGACACCGCCACCGTGTTGACGACACGTCCCAACAGGGGCGCGCGGCTGAGCAGGCCCAACGGTCCATCCCAGGCATGCATGACATGGAGGTGCTGGGTGGGCAGCAGCACCAGCATGGGGACAGCAAGGGCCCCCAGTTCGGCAGTGTTGGCCCCAACCGTGGTGAGCGCCATGGTGCAGCGCCGGAGTTGATCATGGGCGGGGTGGCGATCCACCACTGCAATNCGAACGCCTGCGGCCGTGCAGAGTGACCAGTGGCGACGNGATCGGGAAGGGGCCTCCAGTCGCACGGCGCTGGCGCCAAAAGTGGCGGCCAGGGGATTCTGCGGACCGGCAAAACGGAGCAGGTCCCGGCAGCGCACCGTGGGGGCCAGGGGCAGGAGAAAGCGACAGTCCGGACGTTGTTGATGGAGCTTCTCGGCCGTGGCCAGCATGAAGGGCACCCCCAGGCAGAGCTTGGCGGGTTTGGAGCCGGGCAGCAGGGCAATGGTGGCGGAGGCCCGCCGGACCGGGGGGGAACTGCCGTGCTCCGGGGAGACGTCCGCCATCAGGTCGCCGACGATTTGCGCCCGTGGGCGCCAGCGCCGTGGCACCCGTTGATAGGCAGTGGGGCCCATGGCTGCAATCCGGTCACACCAGCGGGGCCAGCGAGCCACCCATTCGGCGTAACAGACGTGACGATAACCCAGGCGGGCCGCCAGCAGAACGGCCCACAACTGGTCACCCCCCAGAAACACCACCACCCCCCGGGACCGCCAGCGCCGGTAGCGGCGAGGTTGCAGCAGCAGATGCCAGAAGAAACGCGCCGGAACGATCTGGTCGAACACCCCCAGTGCTGCAGCGGTTCCGGCCTCCTGCCCATGGGCATGGGGGCATGGCGTCAGCACCAGATGAAGCCGGGCCGAGGAAAATCCAGGNGTGGAGACCAGATCACGGTGAAGCCGCCGTGCCAGGGGACGCACCCAGGTCAGCAGTTCACCNGGTCCGTTGGACACCAGGACGATGTCGCTCTGCGGAGAAACCATGCGGATGGCGAGATTTGAACTCGCAAGGCCGAAGCCACACGCCCCTCAAACGT
>JGI24797J26694_1000085_pt1 | contig 58066 bp, 46 predicted proteins | sample PinacodermPK_FD_26694 | JGI IMG/M metagenome (IMG submission 26694) | reverse complement strand
ATTTAATCCGAATATATTGCCTTTTGTTTTTAAGCATAGGGTATTTACACGCAAATATAATCTATTTTTGTCCGTTAAATGTTTTTTAGATGCATTCCACATTAAAGTTATTAGAGCCTAATTATTTATAGTTCAATATCAGTCAATTTCTTTTCTATAGACACTCTTGGTAGATTTTTTCACAAATCCATAACTGAGTACAAGTTTGTCATTTTCGGCACTCCTCATCTGATATTTAGTTAGTTTAAAATGCATTTTTACTTGAACCGTTACAGCCAGGGGAGATATGCTTTCAATTTAGTCTATCTATTTTAGTTTTTAGGCCAAAAGTAAACTCAGAATTCTATTATTGAATTTTGATTGTTGTAAGTATAAAAATAATTTGACCATCTTTGGTTAGAGAATACCGATAAATTAAATTGAATACAAAAAAAATCATCATAGCTATAGATGGTTATGCATCTACCGGGAAATCAACATTAGCCAAGAGTCTTAGTGCACACTATGGATATTTCCATATTGATACTGGTGCAATGTATAGGGCCGTTACCTTTTATGCATTAGAATGTTGTAGAATTTCCAACAGACTATTAGATTATCAAAAGCTAATAAAAAATCTAGAGTCTCTTAGGATTGATTTCAAATTAATTGACTCTCAATCAAGGTGTTTTCTCAACGATAAAGATGTAGATAGAGAAATTAGGACCATGAGTGTCTTACAATCTGTTAGTGAAATTTCAGCCATTAAAGAGGTAAGAAGTTATTTGGTAAATCAGCAACGCATTCTGGGTAAGAACAAAGGAGTTGTCGCCGAGGGACGAGATATCGGAACTGTTGTATTTCCAAATGCTGAGTGTAAGCTATTTCTCACAGCTACTCCACAAGTTAGGGCTAAAAGAAGGTATAAGGAAATGAAACAACTGCAAGTATCTACCCAATACCGAAGCGTACTATACAATTTAAACAAAAGAGATAAGCTGGATAAATCTCGCCAGCATTCTCCGTTGGTCAAAGCTAAAGATGCAATTGAGTTAAATGTATCTTCAAAATCAGTTAATCAAGTTTTCAATTGCGCAAAAAAAATAGTTGATTTAAAACTCAAACTTTGATATAACCCCGAATAATTAGTAGAAATTATTGATATTATGTTTTGTTTTATCAAGTTTAGTAGATAATTTAGTGATTTTGATGTCAATAGATAGAGGAATAATGTGGATATTTTCAAGAGATAAAACCTCTTAGAGTTTTCTGAACGTTTCAAAACGGACTTGGATTGCAAGAAGTACCTTTCTGAAATCAAATGGAATTACGGGTTTTGAGCGTTCGAACTATATGTTCCCGCCAGTTCCACAAGAACAATAATTAAACCGAAAATGCATATATCAATTGAGTAAAATAAGTGACCATATGGTATGAGGTTAATGGGTGTTTTTTCAATACCGTGAAGACTTAGATTAAAACCAAACCAATCTAGTCTGGGCAACCCTAATCCACCAAGATAGTCAATTTGATAATTACAATATATGTTTAATATAATAAACAACTGTATTTATTCAATTGAGTATGAAACCGACATTGAAAGATGCGGTAGGGTAGAAATGTACACGAGCAACAAAAAATAACGTATATCAATTAATCAATTCTGCCAAAAAATGCTCTTAGTCCTAAAGGTTTTGTATATTTGCACGCTTTTGAATTCTAGGGAAACAAAAAAGCAATTTGAATTTGAATTAACCTCTTCTGTTTTTGGAATGAACGTTTCCCCAATTACAGAATACAAAAAGATTACATGTCAAACCCCGACATTGAATCAACATCGGATGTTTCGGATTCCGATCAAAAGGTTTCTGTATTAAAATCAGAGAAAGATTCCGAAGTAGTAAGTGCAGAACAAAAATCAACACCCCTTAAAAAGAAAGAGATCAAATCTATTGAAACGCCAGCGCCAGTTGGTGAACAATCAATAGAAGCAGAAGATGAGGGATCAGATGAAAGTACTCCTCTAGATCAAAAAGAAAAATTAGCGTCGGAAACAATTCCCCTCCAAGTCCATCAGATTACACATTCAGAAAAGAGTGTGGAGCAGGACAAAAAAACCGAAGAAATAGGCTCCGATAATCAAAACCCCACTTCTACTAAACTTGATGGTGAACATCACCATAGACATAAAGAGTATCTCGAGAAATTCGACTGGGAAAAGCATTGTGGGACCGTAGAGTCGATTGGAGAAGAAAAAATGAAGAGTTTTGAAAGAGAAGTAGATAAGAATTTTTCAGGCTCAGTAGGAAAGTCTATAGTCAAAGGAACAATCGTGCGCATCGCAGATAGAGAGGCTATTGTTGATATCAATTCGAAATCCGAAGGGGTAATTTCATTGAATGAATTTCGCTACAACCCAGATTTATCTGTCGGGGATGAAGTAGATGTTATTGTTGATAAGCACGAAGATAATACTGGTCAGCTTGTCTTATCCCATCGAAAAGCAAGAACCATAAGATCTTGGGAAAAAGTAAATCAGGCCCACAGAGACCTCGAAATTCTACCTGGAACTATCAAATGCCGAACTAAAGGAGGTATGATTGTTGATATAAATGGAATTGAAGCTTTTCTCCCTGGCTCACAGATTGATATAAAGCCGATTAAAGATTACGATCAGTATATCGAAAAAACTTTGGATTTTAGAATCGTTAAAATCAATCAAGAATTTAAAAATATCGTCGTCTCGCACAAAGTACTCATAGAGGCGGATATGGCAAAGATTAAAAAGGAACTGATTTCCAATCTCAAAAAGGGAAATGTCTTGAGAGGAACCGTAAAAAACATCATGTCTTACGGCGTATTTGTAGATCTCGGTTCAATAGATGGACTAATACATATCGGCGATTTGTCTTGGAGGAGAATCAGCCATCCCTCTGAGGTAGTAAACGAAGAACAAGACATTGAAGTGGTGGTGCTTGATTTTGATAAAGAGTCGTTGAAGATTCAATTAGGTCTCAAGCAATTGGAAGACCACCCTTGGGACAAACTCAGTGCCGATATTAAAAAAGGAACACAGCTAGATGGAAAAGTTGTAATGATTCACGACTATGGCGTATTGGTTGAAGTGGAAAATGGAGTAGAAGGATTTATGAAGATTAACGATATGTCCTGGTCAACATATTTACGCTCTGCAGGTGAATTTCTTTCGATAGGAGACCAAGTAAAAGTAGTCGTACTTTCAATAGATATTGAATCTAGAAGACTTTCCCTTGGAATGAAACAGTTGACAAAAGATCCATGGACTGACATCACAGAGAAATATCAAGTTGGAACCACTCACCCCGGTACTGTAAGGCAATTGACCGACTTTGGTGCTTTCATCGAACTGGAACCAGGAATTGAAGGACTCGTTTATTCAAAAGATTTATCTTGGACAGAAAAAGTTAAACACCCTTCGAATCTACTCTCAATTAGAGATAAAATTGATGTTGCCGTTATGGACATTGATACCAAAGAACGTAGGCTCCGTTTAGGACATAGACAGACTAAACCAAATCCTTGGGATAAATATCAGGAGCAATATGCTGTGGGAACGATTCATAAATTCAAGATTGATAAAGTAATTGACGGTGGAGGAGTAATCAATTTCCATGAAAATTTGCAGATTTATGTAAACAAAAGAGGAATGATCACCTTTGATGGCACACCCCTTAGAAAAGGACAGGAAGCAGAGTTTAAAATCATTGAATTCAATAAGGATTTATCCAAAGTAATCGCCTCACATAAAGCAGTTATAATTGAGAAAGAGAAAGATAATGTCAAAAAACATCAACGATCAGCTTCAAGAAAAGACATTAGAAAACCAACCTTTGGCGAACTGGAAGGTTCGGTTTTGTCAGATCTTAGGCATAAGATGAAACATGATGATAACTCGCCAAAAAAATCTGTCAAAAGGATAAGAAGAAAAAGAGATGAGAAGCCTTTTGTAGTTGATTCCCAGGATGAGACTTCTGATTAAATAAGTGATTTATAATACACAGATTTATTATCAGAATCAAGAAATTCAAACTATACATAATTTTAAAACCCTTCAAATCCGAAGGGTTTTTTTGTTCTTATGAAATAACTAAATGTGCTGAAATTTTTCTAAATTGAAGAAACAACTATTCTCGCAGTAGTATTTTTGTATTTGTTGTTTAACTATTTTATGCAAAGCGTTCTTTTAGATCATCAAAAAATTGAAATTATCCTTCATCGCCTGTGTTGTGAATTGATAGAAAAATATACAGACCTAAATAATACAGTTTTAATTGGTCTTCAACCAAGGGGAACATATTTTTTGGATCGTTTAATCAAACTTCTGAAGAATCAATACCACATCAAAGATGTGCAATTTGGGAAACTAGACCTCACTTTTTTCCGAGATGATTTTCGTAGGACTTCTAAGCCCATTCAAGCAAATCAAAATCTCATGAATGTAGTCATCGAAAACCGACAAGTAGTCCTCATAGATGATGTACTGTTTACCGGCAGAAGTGTCAGAGCAGCTTTAACAGCTATTGAAAACTATGGACGTCCTTCAACTATTGAACTAATGGTATTAATAAATAGACGTTTTTCCAGACATCTGCCAATAAAACCGGATTACATTGGAGCTCAAATGGATGCCCTAATTGGTGATAAAGTAAAGGTGTCCTGGATAGAAAATGATGGAAAGGATGTCGTCTATCTTCAAAAACGAACCTAAATGAACAATCTTAGTGTTTCTAATCTCATCGGGATAAAATATCTGGATAAAAATGATTTGAACCTGATATTTCAGATGGCTACTTCATTTAAAGAAGTTATTAATCGCCCAATTAAAAAAGTACCAAGCTTAAGAGATTTTACTATCGCTAATCTGTTTTTTGAGGATAGTACCAGAACAAAACTTTCATTTGAAATTGCTGAAAAGCGATTGAGCGCAGATTTAATCAATTTCTCAATTTCCGGCTCTTCAATTCAAAAAGGTGAATCGCTTCTTGATACAGTCAACAATATCCTGGCCATGAAGGTAGATATGATTGTGCTGAGACACCCTAATCCCGGAGCTGCTTTATATCTTACACAAAAAGTTGATGCCTCGGTTATTAATGCAGGAGATGGCACTCACGAACATCCAACTCAAGGCTTACTAGATTGTTATTCACTTTTAGAAAAGTTCGGTTCTTTAAAAGGTAAAAAAATTGCTATCGTCGGGGATATCACTCATTCAAGAGTAGCTTTGTCGAACGTGTACGCTCTAAAAAAATTAGGGGCCGAAATTTGTCTTTGCAGTCCTAAATCACTCATCCCAGTAAATGCCCAAAATCTAGGTGTTGAACTGAGTTCCAATCTTCTCGAAACCTTAAAATGGAGTGATGCTGTGAATATGCTAAGAGTTCAAAAAGAAAGAATAGACAAGACAGTAATTCCAGATCTGAGAGATTATTCTTTGCAATACGGATTAACTAAATCATTGATTGAAAAATTAGATAAACAAATCTTTATTCTACATCCAGGGCCAATTAATAGAGGAATTGAAATAACAAGTGAGGTAGCTGATTCAGACCAAGCCATAATTCTCGACCAAGTTGAAAATGGAGTTGCGGTCAGAATGGCAGTAATTTATCTTTTGGCGTCAAAACAAAAAATTGTCCCCAATGAAAATTACAGTTCTTGAAGATCAGATCTATTTCCTACAACCAAAAAAGGAGGGGTTTACTCCGATAGTTAAATTCACTCAAGGGGCTAGGTTCACAAAACACCCAATGAGTATGATCGTTGAATGTACAGATGGTGATTTTCTTTTAAATTACGATGGGTTCAAAGACATCCAAACTAAATTTCAGGAATTAAAACTGATCATTGTGCTGGTGACTAAGGAAAAAGTACCTGATGAATTATCTGATTGTTTGGTTGCAACTCCCACATTACAAGAAGCTATCGATTATATCCAATTTGATCGAATGCAGAAAGAACTATTTGATTGATATGCGTCTCACCATTTTGGGTTGCAATTCATCCACCCCCAGAGCAGATGGATTTACCACAAGCCAAGTCTTGGAGTTAGGTTCGAAAATCTTTCTTATTGATTGTGGAGAAGGAGCCCAAATTCAAATGAAAAAAGTGAGAATTAAATTCAGAAGTATTGATTATATCTTGATTTCACATCTGCATGGAGATCATTATCATGGCTTAATTGGCTTTTTAACCAGTTCATCTCATTTTGGAAGAACAACTCCTCTTACTATATTCGGTCCCAGAGGGCTTAAAGAAATTATCCAACTTCAAATAAATATTACCAAATTATCCCTTTCTTATCAACTCAATTTTGTTGAGCTTTACAAAGATGAATCTGAAGTGATCTTTAATCAATCTAATATTAAATTGAGTACAATTCCTTTGAATCATCGCATCTATACAAATGGATTTTTAATTGAGTTTACCCCTTCGAATCGAGTAATTGACGCTGAAAACCCCAGAAGAGGTCTTAATTTCCAGAGTTGTGAAGCGGAACAACTCAAGGCAGGAAGAGATTTGAAATTTAATACTGGGAAAACAATCCCAAATCAAGCATTAACCAAACCGGGATCGTATCATAGTTACGCTTATTGTAGTGATACTGCGTACAAACCCCACATCATTTCAATGATCAAGGGTGTTGATGTGCTGTACCATGAAGCTACTTTTTTGGAATCAGAACGAAAAAAAGCAGAACAAACTTTTCATTCAACAGCAAGAGAGGCAGCTCTAATTGCCAAAAGGGCAGGAGTGAAAACACTGATTTTAGGTCATTATTCGGCCAGATACAAAACCAAAAAAGACCATCTGAAAGAAGCCAAAACCGTTTTTCAATCCACAGAATTAGCCGAAGATTTGAGAGTATTTCAGTTTTAAAAATAAATTAGTAAATTGATGAGATGAATAGAGATATCGGCAAATTAAGAACCCAATACAGTAGTCTTGGACTGTCTAAAAAAGATCTGTCTGGTGACCCTTTGGAGCAATTTTCCTTATGGTTTGACCAGGTTTCTAATGAAAATAAAGTAAAGGAACCCAATGCAATGACTCTTTCAACCATTGGATTGGATGGATACCCTAGAGCTAGAGTGGTTTTACTTAAATTTTTTGGAGAAAATGGTTTTGGATTTTACACGAATTTATTGAGTCAAAAGGGTAGAGCAATTGCTAATAATCCGAGGGTAAGCCTCAGTTTTTACTGGCCCTATAAATTTCAACAAATTCTAATCAAAGGAATAGCCCATATAGTGGATGACAGAATCGCCGAGCAGTATTTCCAGTCGAGACCTAAAGGAAGTCAATTGGCAGCATTGTTGTCGGAACAAAGCTCAGTTATCCCCAATAGAAATAGCCTAGAAAAGAAATATGCTCAATTAGAAACATCTTATTCACATAAAGTTGTTTCAAAACCTTTAAATTGGGGAGGGTATAGGGTGATTCCGGAAGAGTATGAATTTTGGCAAGGACAAAAAAATAGACTACATGATCGTTTTAGATATACCTATAGAACTGAAAACTGGGAAATCCATCGGCTTGCTCCCTAGATGTTGAATGATGAAAAAACTGATATTTCTTAGACATGCTAAATCCCAATGGTATTCTCCGGATGGATTTTCAAGTGATCGAGTTAGACCAATCAAACAAAAAGGAGCCAATCGAATGAAGATGCTACTTAAGCATTATAGTCATCATTTTAGTGAAGTTGATAAAGTATTCAGTTCCCCAGCAAAAAGGGCATCTCAAACTGCTGAATTATTAGTGAGGGGATTGAAGTTGAATTTCAATCTATTAGAAATAGCCGAATCATTGTATACTTTTTCGGATCAACCAATAATTGATTTCATTTATCAGCTAGACAATTATTTTGCTAAGGTAGTCTTGGTAGGTCACAACCCTGGGTTTGAATCTTGTATTAATCAATTAGGTGACCTTTCTGTAGGGCATTTACCTACGGCAAGTTTCGGATTGGTCAGTTTCGAACAAGAATCTTGGAGAGAAATTGGAAATGGTAAAACAATTATGGTACTTCCAGGACAACTAGAACAATGAAGCGTCATTTTATTTATCGAGACCTAAGCTGGCTTGATTTTAATGCTCGAGTGCTTCAAGAAGCTGAAGACCCCAGTGTTCCTCTTTTGGAACGATTGAGGTTTGTGGGTATTTTTTCAAGTAATCTCGACGAGTTTTTTCAGGTTCGCTATGCGACCCTAAAGCATATATCTCTTTCTCAGGATTCAGACAGAGAACTTATACATGGGTTTCCAATATCAGAATTAATTTCTAAAATCAACCAGAAAGTTATTAGACTCCAAAAAAAAAGTAATAGCGCGCTTGAAAAAATTCATGAAGAACTCAAGCAGCAGAATATTCATTTCATTGATGAAAAAGGAGCTAATGCAAAACAAATCAGATTTTTGAAAAACTACTTTATCAAAAAGGTAAATAACTTGCTATCCATACTTTTTCTTACAGATTTAACTCCAGAAAACTTAACCAATACCAACACCTTACTTGCTGTAAAATTGATTATAAGAAAAGAAGAAAATAAATTCAATCCACCACAATTTGTGCTGATAGAAATCCCCAAGGAAATTGATAGGTTTGTGGTTTTGCCAAGAGAAAAGGGGAGTGATAAAAAGTGTGTAATCTTTTTAGATGATGTGATCAGACTTAATCTTGAAATGATTTTTCATCCATTTGATTGCACAAATATAGAGGCACACATGATCAAAGTAACCCGAGATGCTATTTTGGATCTTGAAGAAGACTTTTCCAAGAGCTATGCAGAAAAAATAAAATCAAGCGTAGAAGAAAGAATCTTAGCTGAACCAGTACGTTTGGTTTACGATCAAAATATTTCGGGTGATACCTTGAAAATAATTAAGGAAAAGTTAGGTGTCAATGAATTTGATAGCCTAATTCCAGGGGGTAGGTACCACAACCGAAGTGATTATCTTGATTTTCCTTCTTTGGGAAGAAAGGATTTACAGTATAGATCTATAGAACCAATCAATGTTCCTAACCTTTCAATGGAAAGCAGTTTAATATCATTGATAAAAAAGAAAGATTATCTGATTCATACTCCGTATCAAAATTTTGGTTACATAGTTAAACTTTTGCAAGAAGCCGCTGTGGATCCAGCGGTAAAGTCCATCAAAATAACCATTTATAGGCTGTCCAAAATATCTAATGTGGTCAGAGCATTAATTAATGCAGCACGAAACGGTAAGAAAGTATTGGTTCAAATTGAATTGCAGGCCAGGTTTGATGAAAGCAATAATCTCAGTCATGCCCATGCCTTAGAATCCTCTGGTGTTGAGCTCATTTTTGGAATTTCCGGATTGAAAGTGCACTCTAAAATATGTTTAATTGAGCGACATGAAAGAGGCAAGGTCAAGTATTATGGGTTTATCAGTACAGGAAATTTCAACGAAAGTAATTCAAGAGTATATACGGATTATACATTATTAACTTCACACCAACCAATTTTAAAAGATGTAAAAAAAGTCTTCGATTTTTTAAGAACTCCCTTTAAAAACTACAAATACAAGCATATTGTGGTTTCACCGAACTATACCTTAAATACTTTCAAACGATTGATCAAGCAAGAAATAAATAACCAGAAAAAGGGATTACCCTCAGGAATAAAGATAAAGGTAAATAGTGTATCTAATTGGCCGATAATCAAGTTATTGTATAAGGCCAGTCAAGAAAATGTAAAAATTGATATGATTGTCAGAGGGCTTTGTTGCTTAATCCCCAATTTAAAAGGGGTCAGTCAGCACATTGAAGTCATCAGTATCTTAGATAGATTTTTAGAACACTCTAGGGTATACATTTTTACCAATGCAGGAAATCCAATTGTTTACATTTCTTCTGCTGATTTAATGACTAGAAACCTCCATTCAAGGGTAGAGGTTGCAGTACCTATTTATGATGAGGAGCTAAAAAAACAAATCATGAATACTTTTGATATATACTGGAAAGACAATAAAAAGGCTAGATTGATTAACCAAAATCCTCAGAATAAATTTCGTGATTCCCATGAGGATTATCAGGTGAGGTCTCAGCTTGAGGTTTATAATTTTTTAAAGCAACAATCAGAAGCTACTGTTGGTGAAAATTGAAAAATATGCGGCAATAGATATAGGTTCTAATGCTGTACGTATTTTGTTAGCCAATATAATTACCCAGAACGGAGTGTCTTCTTATCAAAAGAACTCACTTGTCCGTGTACCCATAAGGCTTGGTGAAGATGCATTTACCAAAGGGGTAATCTCTAGTCATAATTTTAATCGACTAGTAAAAGCGATGGTTGCGTTTGATTTATTGATGCAAGTCCATGGGGTAAAAAAATATGCTGCTTATGCTACTTCAGCACTTCGCTCTGTTACAAATCGAGCTGAAATAGTCCAAAAGGTTTATCGCGAGTCTGGGATTAAAATTGAAATAATCTCAGGGAAGAAAGAAGCAGAGGTTATCTCAAGAACAACTTTTTCAAGTATTATTGATCAACAAAAAGTTTATTTATATGTAGATGTAGGTGGAGGGAGCACCGAGATATCATTATTAAAAAATGGAAAGTTTACCGATTCCAGGTCTTTTAGAATAGGTACAGTACGACTGATTAATAATCTGGTTGAACAAAGTTTATGGGACAATATGGAAACATGGGTTAAAGCACACCTAAAGCCTTATAAAAAAGTGAATATTTTGGGAACAGGGGGAAACATCAATAAGCTTCACAAATTAGCTGGTTTAGGGGAGGGGAAGCCTTTATCCTACCTTAAGCTCTTTACCTTTTATCAAGAACTGAGTTCAATGGATTACTTCCAAAGAATCACCAGGTACAAATTGAACCCAGATAGGTCCGATGTAATCATTCCTGCCATGCAGATATACATGAACATTTTGCTATGGTCAAAAGCAAAATCAATCTATGTACCAAAAACAGGATTATCCGATGGCATGATTCGGGAATTAATTCTTGAGGACGGGAAAAAACTACTCAAGATTTAGCTCTCTGATGAGCTTTTCCAAAGCTTTATTTTTTTTGATAAAGTATTTCACTTTTTCCTCATTGGACATTGGTTTGTCAATGGGTTTCTTGATACCAAGAGTGCATTCCAGTCTGATGGTTTGAGAATTAAAATAGTTTTTCATTGCTAATTCAAGTTTGGGTTGAATTTTCAGAAACTTATTTTTTATCATGTTAGACCCATTGGCTGAAAAAGTGATTAGGTTGTTATGATTTATTTCAAACTCTCCCTTTTCCAGGATTGCTAGTTGAGACAAATCTGGATTAGAATTGCAATGAGACTTCATATCCTTTTTAAATTGATTGATACCTTCATTATCTAAAACCTTTTGTTTTCCTTCATAGGTTTTACTACTAAGAAAATCCAAAGCTGAGACTAGATGCTCAACCTCTTTTTTATTCCCTATCGTACTATCTATCTCAGGTATGGCAAGAGTATCTTTATTTACCGTGGCAAGATTATCCGGGGTATTAAATGAGGGTTTATCAGGTGTTTTAGACGTCTGAATTTGGCTAATTGGACTATGAACTTTTTTTACAGCTGATTTGGTCTTTATACCATTAGAGGATTCATTTCCAGGTATGATCGGATTAACTGGTGGCTTTTGGTCAGAATTCTCTTTAGAAGTTTTTGTTTCAGTTTTACTATGATTTTGATTTTCTAATGGAGGTTTATCTTCTTTATTTAATGGTAAACTACTACTTCCAGTATTAGTTCTATCTATCTGGGATTCAATACTTGGTGATTTAGTATTTCGAATATCCTCTACCGGAATCAGTTTATTGGGGGGTTTTTTGACAAAGTCTAAGGATACCAATTGGAGCAAACACAGTTCAATGTGGAGTTGTTTGTTATGACTAGTCTTATAGGTTAACTCACACTGGTGTACAATTTGTAAAGCCTCTAAAAGCCAAGTAACTTTAATTTTTTTTGCCAGTTGTTGATACAAATCAATAATGTTTTCCCCATAGTCTAATAGGTTAGTCGTTTTGGGGCTCTTGGTAAGTAAAATGTTTCGTAAGTGCTGACCTAAACCTAAAACGAATTCATAATTATCAAAACCGCTATAAAACAGATCATTATATTTCAATATCACTTCAGAGGTCTTGCCGGACTTGATGTTATTTACAATTTCAAGATAACTTTCAGTGTCGAGAATGTTTAGATTCTTTGCCACTAGTTTGGTGGTTAGCCTTCCATTGGTGAAACTGACCATTCGGTCTAAGATAGAAAGTGCATCACGCATTGCACCATCTGCTTTCTGGGCTATAAGGTATAAAGCATCTTCTTGGTAGAATAGAGTTTTATCTTCAGTAATCTTTGAGAGATACCCAACGATTTCTTTGACTGAAATACGCCTGAAATCATAAACTTGACAGCGGGATAGAATAGTGGGTATTATTTTGTTTTTTTCTGTTGTTGCCAGAATAAATATTACATTTTTTGGAGGTTCTTCTAAGGTTTTTAAAAAAGCATTAAATGCTTGTGTGCTCAGCATATGAGCTTCGTCAATGATATAGATTTTATGTGTCCCAATATGTGGAGGGATTCTTACCTGTTGGTTTAGTCTTCGGATATCCTCAACTGAGTTATTCGAAGCTGCATCCAGTTCGAAAATATTGAATGAAAAGTCTTCTTCATTTTTTTGATTATCAGAGGATTCGTTAACTTTTTTTGCTAAAATTCGGGCACAGCTGGTTTTACCAACACCTCGTGGACCGCAAAACAGAAGGGCTTTGGGAAGTTGATTTCTATCTAGAGCATTTTGAAGTGTCTGGGTAACTAATTCTTGTCCTACGACATCTTGGAATCTTTTCGGACGATATTTAAGGGCTGAAACAACAAAATTTTTCATTTCAACAAAGTTAAGCAGATGATCTTCCGAATATCTACTTCTGGAAAATGAAATTCATCTAATTTTTAAACTTCATTGTTATAATTTTACCGGTGGCAGACTAGTCTACCGCTCAATTCAGTTGGGAGGAAAGTCCGGACACCACAGAGAAGCATAGCGGGTAACACCCGTCACTTAAGATAATTAAGTAGGACAAGTGCAACAGAAAGAATGTACAACACGGTTGTAGTGAAATCAGGTAAACTCTATGCGGTGCAACATCAAGTATACTCACGTTTGAGAACTTCTCGTTCGATGTGAGAGGGTAGATGGCTAGAGTTCGTCAGTAATGGCGATCCCAGATAAATGGTAGATCTCGACAGAATCCGGCTTATCGGTCTGCCTTTTGGTTATAAAAACTAAGACAAGAATTACCATATTTTCTATTCTCGGAGAACAAATTCTCCCCAGAGAGGTCTGTTTTCTTTTCGTGCTCAATAATCAAACTTCCCTCAGGTTTTAGCAACTCTTTTTTTTCGATGCGCCTGATTAATTGATGATAAGATTTCTGATTAAAATTATAGGGTGGGTCAGCAAATATTAGATCAAATTTTTCTTGACAGACTTCTAAATAGTCATAGGCATTCATATGAACTACATTGATTGACATATTTAAATCACGGCATGTTCTGTCTAAAAAATTGGCTGATTTATAATTACCTTCAACAGCAGTAATTAGCTCTGTTCCTCTTGAAGCGAATTCATAGCTAATATTTCCGGTTCCAGAAAATAAATCCAAAACTGAAATTTTTTGGAAATCAAACATAGAATTAATAATATTAAAAAGAGCCTCTTTTACACGGTCAGAAGTAGGTCTAGCGTTTAATCCATGGGGAAATCTAATTTTTCTTCCCTTATGAGTTCCAGCAATGATTCGTATCACCTCAACTAAACAAATACCATGGATAATGGTAGATACTATGGGTTGCTTCAGTTGGGATTATTTCATTGTTGAAGTATTCGATTTTGAAATAATCTTTTAGGCTATTATATATAGGGACATATTTTTCTTGTTTTCCTATTGGAACTATTGCAAGATTTCTGTATGATAAATTATTTGCTTCAATAAAGCAAAGTAAAATATAAATCAATTCTGTCTCGCTCTCATATTCAAAGCGATTTGCGCCGCAAAACTTTTTGCCTTTAAAAAAAAATAGGTCTAGATAACGAGATTGAAAAAAAACTACGAGTTTATTATCTGAATGGATTTTTCCTATGTTTCTGGTAAGAAAGTGGTAGATCTTATCCCAGGCATGAACAGATTTTAATTCGGTTTTTAGCTCTTCACTTAGACTATCTAATCTATCTGAGGTGTAAAAAACATTAATTAGGTTATGTTTTTGAATTAGGTTATAGCTGCAAGAGTAGTTTGAAGGTTTTTGACAGAAATTTTTGATATAATCAATGGGTGTACTTTGGCGAAAGTATTTGTTTGGAACAAACACTGAGGGATATTCAAAGGCGATACACTCAATCTGGTATTGTTCATTTCTTTTTTTTGGAATATTACTAGAAATCAAGGAACCCAATTTGGAAAAATCGGATTGTACTCCAGAAATTAATTGGTTTGATTTACTAAGGAAAAATTCATCCAAGAATAAATGGATCGAAAGTTTCTCTGGTGATGTCAATTCAATTATTCTCTTTGGGCATCAAAAATTGTGGGCCAATTTCCATTGGTACTGACATCAGTGAGGGATCCGAGGACAATATCTGGACCATTTACTCCATCCACAGAAACCAATTCCTCTTCTTGTTTTAGCAAGCGTTCGTTTTGGTCGTGGAGTATGATTTTTTTAGGAACTTTAACTTCGAATACGGGGACCTTAAATCCGTTTTTATCAATGATTTTGGCTTTTAAATCAAAGGTTTCATCCACATCTTTTATGGGTATCGCAGCCATTTCTAAGAACCTTAGATCATTTCCAAAGAGTGAATCTTTCACTGAAACAAATCCTAGAGTATCAATGATTATTACTTCTTGTAGCATATCAATTTGATAAATTGGATCGTAGGCATAATAGGATGAATCTCGTTGCTGGGTTATGGTGAATATTCCTCTATCCACAAAAGAGATCAGACTATCAAAATCTTTCGCAAATTTTCCAATAACATCTTTGTGAGCTATCTGAGCAATACGGATATCTTTCAGCCGATCAATAACAACTGCATATCGTTGATTTTTGATTTTGTTGAACCTGATGGGATCATTGATGGATTGATAAATTTTTACGGTAAAAAAAATTGACAGCACCCATAGGACCACAACGCTAACTGTCTTGGTTTTTTTGTTCATTTAATTCAAATTATTTTCAATTTTAACAAATTTACATTTTCTATGTTCATTTTTCCCATCTACAAATTTAAACTAACTACATTTATTCCGAATTTCTTATGTGAATTAACTAAAATTATTCTCCAAAAGGTTCAATATTTGAAATAATTACCAAACTTTGTTGTTCATGAAAAGTAAAGTTATACTATTGATGATGATGAATCAAATGATATTCACTCAGGTACCTAATAGAGGTTTTATCTGATGAGAGCAGTTTGTTTGATTCCTGCTCGATTGGCTTCTAGTCGTTTACCCCAAAAACTTTTACAGACTATCGGGCAGAAATCCATCATTGAGCATACGTATCTCAATGCATTAAAATTCGATATTTTTCATAAAGTAGCTGTAGTTACTGACAGTATTAAAATTCAAAAAGTTATCAATGATATCGGTGGTGAAGTTATATACAAACCTTTGAATTATGAATGTGGTACTGATCGAGTTGCTGATGTCGTTGATTTGTTTGATGGGGAGATTATATTCAACATTCAGGGTGATGAGCCATTTCTATCGAAATCCTGTATTATGGATATGTTGAACGAATTCAAGGATGATTCTAATGATGATATTGATATCGTTTCATCTATGGTATTATTCGAAGATGGAAGAGAAATAGAAAATCCAAACAACGTAAAGGTGGTTACAGATATCTACAGTAATGCCCTTTATTTTTCTCGTTCAGTTATACCTTACCGGAGAGGAAAGACAGGATTTAATGCCTTTTACAAACATCAGGGAGTCTATGGATTTCGAAAGGCAACACTTCAAGATCTCAAAGACCGTCCAAGATCACCCTTAGAAAACGAAGAGAAAATAGAAGCAATAGGTTTTTTAGAAATAGGGATGAAAATTCGTATGGTAATAAATAATACCAACACAATAGGAATTGATACCCCCGAAGATCTTATTAGGGCTAGAGAATTTTATCAAAAAATAAATAAGAGACTATCGTAAAAAATGTACTAATAGAAATCAGATGGCACTAAAAGACTCGCCTGATTTTTGGAGTGCTATTTGCTTGAATGTAAAATAGATAGACTGCTGAAATTTGACTATCGTTTGATTATACTTCAAGGTTATAAAACACTTGTTGAACATCTTGGTCATTCTCTAGTTTGTCAAGTAGTTTATAGAATAAGTCCTTTTCTTTTTGATTCGCTTTTACTTGTTTTTTGGGGATTCTTTCAAAACCTGAAGAAACGATATCAATTTGTTGGTTTTCCAAAAAACTTAGGATTGAGGCAAATTGATCAAATGGTCCAACTATGGTCAGTAAATTTTTATTCAAATGTAAATGTTCAACACCAAAATCAATCAGGGAAAACTCTAATTCGTCAAGAATGATTTCCTTTAGCTGAATTGTAAAATGACAATAATGGTCAAATAGATATTCCACTGAACCTGAGGTAGCTAAATTTCCACCAACCTTATTGAAGTAGCTTCTGATGTTTCCAACAGTCCTATTATTGTTATCTGTAGTGGTCTGAATAAATAGAGCGATTCCCCCTGGTATATATCCTTCATAATTGACTTCTTTATAGTCTTTGTTTTCATTTTGTGTTGCTTTTTTTATTGCCCGTTCAATATTTTCTTTGGGCATATTTGCTGCTTTGCAATTTTGGATTATAGCTCTGAGTTTGGCATTGTTTTTTGGGTCGGGGCCACTTTCTTTAACTGCCATATAGACATCTTTAACCAATCTGGTGAAGGTTTTAGCAATTGCACTCCACCTTTTGAATTTTCGTTCTTTCCTGAATTCAAATGCCCTTCCCACTTATTTAGTTTTTAGATGCAGTGACAATAAAAATTTATGATTATCTCGTTCAGACGACTTTAGCGTTTAATAAAAGGTGGCTTAACCACTTCAGCTTCTATTATTTTATTTCGAATTTTCATATTTACCAACTGACCAATCTCAATACCCCTATCAACAAACCCGAGAGCGATTCCCTTTTTAAGTACTGGCGAAAAGGTACCCGAAGTAATGTGTCCAATACTATTTCCTTCGGAATCAATAACTATATTTCCTTGGCGGGGAATCCCTCTATTTTTAAGTATAAAGCCAACAAGTTTTTTTCTGGGAGGATTGGCTTTCTGATGGGTTAAAAATTGATGGTCAATACATTTAGTTTCAGGTTTTGCTACCCATCCAAGACCAGATGATATGGGTGAAATAGTTTCAGACAATTCTTGTCCATATAGACAGAATCCCATTTCAATTCTAAGGGTATCTCTAGCGGCTAACCCTATGGGTTGTATTTCATATGCTTTTCCCGCATCCAGGATATTTTTCCATATTGTCGTTGAATATTTAGCTTCAAAGTAGATTTCTATACCTCCTGACCCTGTGTAACCTGTGGTGGCTATCAGCACATCATTAATTCCAGCAAACATCGCTGACTTATGGTGGTAAAATTTCATGGAACTTAAATCAACGCTAGTTAGATTTTGCATTGCTTTGAGTGCTTTCGGCCCCTGAATGGCTAAAAGGCTTGTTTGAACAGACCTGTCGGTCAGCTTAACTTCAAATCTTCTTTTATGTTTGTCTAGCCAGTTCCAATCTTTTTCAATATTTGCTGCATTAACTACTAGAAGATACTTTGAATCTTCTAGCTGGTAAACAATCATATCATCAACGACTCCTGATTGACCATTGGGCATAAAATTATATTGTGCTCTACCTTTGTAGAGCTTGTTGATATCGTTACTGCAAACAAATTGTAAGAATTGTCTTGCTTGCTGTCCTTCGACGATAAATTCGCCCATATGAGATACATCAAAAACGCCCAAATGATTTCTAACCGTTAGGTGTTCTATCTGTACTCCTTGATATTGAAGAGGCATCAAAAATCCTGCATAAGGAACCATTTTGGCATTCAATTTGACATGAGTATGATAAAGAAGGGTTTTACGCATGAGAGTAAAATTATAAACTTTAAGCATAGTCTAATATTTAGTTAGTAAATTGACCGAGAATACAAAGCATTGGATATGAAAAAAATTCTATTACTGATTATTAATCTGTTATTTGGTCTGAGCTCTCATTTGGGGGTATTTGGCCAAGAAAAAGATCAGCTACCATTTGATTTTCATAAGGAAAGGAGAGAATCATTGCGAAATTTGATGCCGCATAATTCCGTGGCTATTCTATTTGGGGCTCCAATTAGAAATAGATCAAATTCTGTTGATTATCCTTATCATCAAGATCCCAATTTTTATTATCTCACCGGGTGGCTTGAACCACACTCGGTATTGATTCTATTTTCTGAAAAACAGTCAGATAGTATTGGAATGTATAATGAGGTGATATTTGTTCAAGAATCAGATCCATATATGGAAATGTGGGAAGGTCCAAGAAAGGGGGTACAGGGAGCTTTATCAATGGGGTTTCAGAGAGTTTTTCCAAAAAGCACGTTCCTTGATTTTCAGATGGATATTTCCAGTCTTGATAGAATTCTCTTCTTCGAATTCAAAAACGATATTGAGGACACTCAAGATTCAAGTGATTTATATGATTTGGTTGAGATATTTAAGAGCAAAATAAACTACCCACAGCATTTTGACATTGAATTGTATGGTCTATTGGAATCTATCAGTGTTGGCCATCCTGAAGATTCTCTTCAATTAAAAAATAGACTAATAAAGATGGTACAAGATGATTCCAAGCGGAGCCAGAATGAAGTTGTATCTTTTTTTCTGGGGTCTATCAATAGAAATATTTTGGATATCAAACAAGATTCCCAAGACTATATTCGGAAATATAGATATGATTTTCATTCGTTAAGACAATATTTAACCCAACTCAGAGAAATTAAAACTGATCAAGAAATCCGATTATTAAAAAAGGCAATTCAGATTACTGTTCAAGGTCATCTTGAGGTAATGAAAGCCATCAATGAAGATATGACTGAAAGTGAGGTTCAAGGAATGCACGAATTTGTTCACAAAAAATATGGTGCAGCACACCAAGGATTCCCTTCTATTGTAGGTGCAGGTGGTAATGGCTGTATTCTTCACTATACCTCAAATAACAAAATCAATATCAAAGGAGAACTGATTTTAATGGATATCGGTGCCGAATATCAGTATTATACTGCCGATGTTACTCGGACTATCCCTGTCTCGGGGAAATTCAATGAACAACAAAGGGCTTTGTATGAAATCGTTTATCAAGCTCAAGAAGCTGGAATAAATGCTGTCCAAGTTGGAAATTCATTCAGCTCAATTTACCAAGCCAGTAGTCAAGTAATAAAAGATGGGCTATTGGCACTAGGAATTATCCAAAATCCAGAAGAATTCAGTCGATATTTTCCTCATGGAGTTACCCATCACATTGGGTTGGATGTCCATGATTTGGGAGAGTACGGGGTTCTCAAGAATAATATGATCATCACTGTTGAGCCGGGTATTTATATTCCTTCTGGTAGTAATTGCGATCCCAAATGGTGGGATATCGGGATTCGCATTGAAGACGATATATTGGTCACCAACCATGGACCTGTGAATCTTTCTATTTCTGCTCCGAAACACTGGTCTGAAATTGAAAATACCATAGCTGAACCCAGTGCTTTTGATGATTTTGAACTTCCCGTTATAGACCCCTAAAATCAAAACAAAATAAGGCTATATTCTCCCTTTCTAGACAGGATATATTGACCAAATAATTTTCTAAGATAAGCAGACCAAAACAGTTCAATTAAGAGGACTTTGTTGTAGTGGATAGAATTACAAGTAGTTGAATGTCAATACTATAATGTTGTTATTGACAAACTTGCGTATAAAAATAAGCGTATCTATTCCCAACGTTTATTGAATAGTTCCCTAAATACATTTGGATGAAGAAAGAAGGTAAATCTGACATTGTTTAAATAGCCATGCTCTGTAATTGGTGTACTCCCTTTAGCAACAATCGGAAAATATAACTCAAAATAATCTGGAACTATATTTAACCGAATCCCACCATCCCAAAATGTCTTTGCCCTTGATTCCTTAGATTTTTGTAAGGCAAAATCTCCATACAGTTCAACAAATTTCCATATTCCAAAGTAAGCATTGATGGAGCTAAGAAAATTATCAGATATGCCATCTATAAAATCTGTTTTGAAACCACCATCTCCCTTGATGAATTGCTGACTGAAAATACCCGTATCGTCACTTCGGCCAAATACATTGTATCGAAATAAGTAATCCACTGGTTTGCTTAACCGAAAATGGAAGTAAGGGTCATTGAGTGAATTAATCAAAAATTTACCCATAAAAAATCTTAGCCCCAATTGACTTCCACTATGCTGAAGCCTTCGATAATCCAAGTTGAATGATGCCTTCGTAAAACCAGAAGAAAATTCGATGTTGCTCTCAAAAGTGAAGTAATCAATGACTTCTCTATTTGAAAACATATGCCTTAAACTCAAAATATCATAATTAGGCACTAATGAAGGAGTATCTCCCAAAGTGTCAAAACGAACAGAATACAATGAAATTTCACCAAGATGACCCTTACGAGATCTCAAATTAGATGGTCTGAAGAACCAACGAACGGTGGGTTTTATCACAGAATATCTCAAACCTGTGTTGTAATGAAACGTGTTGAAATAAATTGAATACTGATCTCGGTATTTTATTTTATTATCTCTAAAAGAGTTGAAAACAATTTGAGCATTTCCTACAAAAGTGTCTTCTTTTATAGAGTATAAGGGTTCAAAATCAAATTCAAAAGTTTGCTTTTTTTCTTGAGCATTAAAAAATCTTCCCCCAATTGTTACTCCATCATATCTATTATACTTGGTCCAAGGGTAGTAGAATATCTGAGTTTTTGTAGGATCATCAATATCAAACCCCAATTTCAATTTGATTGGTTTTATATCAGCTTTTGTTTTTATCTTTCTCCAATTATTTTTTAGATTGCTGTCCGCTAAGGTCAAAAATGGATTGACAGCTATGTATACACCATCATTAACAGACCAGGAGAAATTCCTAGGCTCGTTTTTGTCTAAATGTACCCATATGAATTCGATTTCTTCCTTTTCATTATTCAAAAACGAAACCTTAACAGGTAAGGACTTTCCGTTTTTTTCTTCAAGTGTGATCTCAAATTGATCTCGAGATTTTTCAAAATTTTTTATAGATAAGTCATAGTTTTGATCATCGTTCAAATAGGTGTCAAAAAACCAATCCAATTTTTTATCAGTTCGATCTTGAAAAAAACTAGAAAAGTCTCTTGATTTGTCCGTTCCAGATTTTCGAAACATAAATGATGTATACTCTCTGATGATGTGCCTAAAATCAACATCAGGGACATTTTCTTCGAAGTATTCCTCTAGATAAACTAGCCCTGTCCCAACTCGATATGGGGAAATCGTTTGTTGGTTAGTGCGCGTTAATTTTTCTTTGGATAAAGCATCGGGCTGAAAGCTTTGAGAGGCTTCAACTGCTTGAACAAAAAGCAAAAAACTGTCAACGAAATTTAAATTACCCCACTCATATGATTCAAACAGCTTAATCTTCGAAATATTACCTATAAATTTCAAATTTGGATAGTACTCTTCAACATATTTAATCATCATATAGGTCTGTAATCCACCAATAATCCAATGATTCTTCCTCTTATTTATTGGAATATTATGTAAATACGAACGTAAATGAGCAATTAAGAATTCAAGTTCGAAACGGAAACCATCGGGATACAAATCAAGCCACCTCGGCAATAAATTGAGACCTAAAAATGGATTTTTATCGTGATCTAATTGCAAAACCATTTGTTTTGGATGCCAGTGCATGGCCATTCGCTCAATGATGAAATTGTCAATTTTCTCCACCAGTCGATTTAATTCATCTTTGCTTAGTGAAGAAGGGATTATGTCGGTCTCAATGGTTCTCCCATTGATTAGTTTAAACTGCTCAAACAGTTTTCTATAACTAAAAACAAAATCTGCAGATGTTAGATTACTCCCAATAAATTTACATTTTCTATATAGCGAATCAGAAACTGAATTATCAAGAATTAGATTGCTAGCAACGTGTGTTCCTCTTGGAAGAGTCCAATTGATTCGAAAATCAGATGGTAATGTGCTGTTATCGCTCAAGTCTAATTCACTATCCAAAAGCCAATCCCCATCTATAAATGGAGCCAATGTTATATACCAATTTCTTAGGGTTATTCGCTCTCCATTTTTAATGCCAATTCCAGTGAATCGATTACTTGGAATTTTTATCTGATATTGCAAATTGATGATTAAACTCTGGTTAGTATGGAGAAAATCAGGAAGAAGAACCTTAATGATGTCCGGTTGATCTTTCAATCGTTGAAAGTCTAACTCTACACTATCAGAGACAATTGAATTGACGATGGTAAATCCTTTTGTATTAATGCTTGATAGGTAAAACCGACGATTAAAATCTTCTGCCAAATGTTTAGAAAGAGGAGTCTGGCTGTCCTTGTATGCATTGCTCCAATCCAATAAATAAATGGTATTGGTAGTTTCGTTGGTAGGATTAAAAAATCTAATTTTTTGATTCACAATAATCCGGTAATCACTCGCATTTTTTAGTTCAGCATCAATAGTATACTGGGTTCTAAAGGATTGGCTCCAAATAGGACTTATGAGGACAACTAAAAAAAAACCTACGAGAAAAAGAAAAAATGCTTTAGTGTTCACCATTGCCAATGAATTACTCCCACATATTGGCTCTCAGAAATTGGGACGATAAATTCCTTTTTTATGGAATCCTTTTAACTCGGCAATTACTTGATCTGCAGTGTCAACTATACTAAAGAGTTGTAAGTCATCAGTGCCGATTTTACCTGTTTTTTTTAAAACACCCTCCATCCAATTTACAAGACCTTTCCAATACTCAGAACCCACCAAAATAATGGGAAATCGATTGATTTTTTGGGTTTGTATTAGCGTAACTGCTTCAAAAAATTCATCAAGGGTACCAAATCCACCTGGAAGAACCACAAATCCTTGAGCATATTTTACAAACATCACTTTTCGTGTAAAAAAATACCTGAACGCAATCAACCGGTCTTTGTCAATATATGGATTACTAATTTGTTCCGCAGGAAGTTCTATATGAAGCCCTACGGAAGTTCCATTTGCTTGGTAGGCCCCTTTATTAGCTGCTTCCATAATTCCTGGTCCACCACCACTTATTATTCCAAATCCAAGTTTTACTATGGCTTCAGAAATATCAACTGTTAGTTTATAGTCTGAGTGGTCAGGATTTGTTTGTGCCGAACCGAAAATTGATACACAAGGTCCTATAGATTCCAAAGAGTCAAATGCTTCTACAAACTCACTGATTACTCTAAAAATCATCCAATGATCTTGTGTTTTATGCTGGTGCCAATTAAGGGACTTTGGTTTACTCATGGTTTAATTTTTTTGATTTTCCTTGTCGAATTTCTTTTGAAAGATATTGAGCAGTATAACTACTGGGGTTTGAAATGATTTTTTCCGGTCTGCCGAAAGCTACAATTTCACCTCCGTCTTTCCCCCCTTCTGGACCAATATCAATGATATAATCCACCTGTTTGATTACATCAAGGTTGTGTTCTATTATCAGAATGGTATTTCCTTTATCCACTAGTGCATTCAACACCTTCAGGAGAACTCGAATGTCCTCTAAATGCAAACCAGTCGTTGGTTCATCTAAAATGTATAAGGTTTTGCCAGTGGCTATTTTGGTCAATTCTCGAGCTAATTTGATTCTCTGTGATTCTCCTCCAGAGAGAGTGGTAGACCGTTGTCCTAAAGTCAAATATCCCAGGCCCACATCCCGAATAACTTGAAGTTTCTTTTTAAGCTTAGGTATATTCTCGAAAAAATCGCATGCTTGATTGAAAGACATATTTAATACATCACTAATTGTTTTGCCTTTGTATTTGATTTCCAAAGTCTCAGCGTTATACCGTTGGCCTTGACATACATCGCATTCGATTTCTAAATCAGGAAGAAAATTCATGGCTATTTCATTAACTCCTTTGCCCTGACACTCCGCACACCTTCCATCTTTTACATTAAAGCTAAAGCGTCCTATCTTATAGCCTCTAATTTGGGCTTCAACCGTTGCTGTAAAAAGAGCACGTATATCAGAAAATACATTACAATAGGTTGCTGGATTGCTTCGGGGTGTTTTGCCGATAGGGGATTGGTTGATATCGATCACTTTATCAATATTATCCACACCAGATATAGATTCATATGGTAGGGGAATCGGTTCGATACTTTTGTAAATTTTATTTTTTAGGATAGGGTAAAGGGTATCATTTATTAGAGTAGACTTTCCACTTCCAGATACTCCAGTGATCCCTATCATTAATCCAAGGGGTATTTTGATATCAACCTTTTTGAGATTGTTCCCGGTACAACCTCTCAGGTAAATGGCTTTCCCATTACTCTTTCTTCTTTTTTCGGGAATTTCTATGTCCAATAATCCAGCTAGGTATTGTCCGGTAAGGGTTTTGTTGTTTGCGATTTCAGAGGGCTTTCCATACGAAACTATTTTTCCGCCGTTTCGACCAGCTCCCGGTCCCATATCTATAAGATAGTCGGCTTGCAACATCATTTCTTTATCGTGTTCAACTACAATAACTGAATTTCCCAATTCTTTTAGATTTTTGAGCGAGTGAATCAACTTCTGGTTATCTCTCTGGTGAAGTCCGATGCTTGGTTCGTCTAAAATGTAGAGTACACCAACAAGTTGGGAACCGATCTGGGTGGCTAATCGAATTCGTTGGGACTCACCTCCTGAAAGACTTCCTGATGATCGATTTATCTGGAGATATCCCAATCCAACATCCAATAAAAATTTAAGCCTCGTATTAATTTCTTTAATGATTTCGCTCCCTATAAAGTTTTCGCTTTCCGATAAACGAGACGTTAATTTTTCGAACCAATCACTTAAAGTAATCAAATCCCACTGACTGATTTGCCCGATAGATTTACCATTGACTTTGTAGTATTGAGCCGACTTGTTAAGCCGATTTCCATTACATTCGGGACAAATTTTTTTGGTATGAAATTGCTGCACCCATTTCCAGACCGAAGGAGAAACATCTTCTTTTTTATAGGAACTAATAAATGGGATAACTCCTTCAAAATCGATATGTACCCATCTGCTTGTCCCAGATTCAAATAAGTATGATTTCACTGTAGTATCACATCCATAAAGAATTGCTTTATAAACTCGATCGGGTATCCTTTTTAGGGGATTAGAAATGTCAAAGTTGTAGGCTGTAGCTACATCCTTTATTTGTTGATACATCCATTTGTGCCTTTGGAAGTTAATTCCTGCTATTGCTCCATCTTCAATGGACTTTAGCAAATCTGGAACTACTTTTTTTTCATCAATCTCTGACAATTCACCGATTCCTTTACACTGAGGGCACATTCCTTTGATGGAATTAAAAGAAAAGGTATTGGGTTCAGGTTTGGGATAGGACAAACCTGATGTCGGGCACATCAAATCTCGGCTAAAATATCTAATTTCAGAACTGCTATATCCATAGACAATTATACTTCCTTCCCCCATAACCATAGCCAATTGAATGGCTTTATGAAGCCGTTCTCTTGATTTATTGTTCGGATTTGGTTTTATAGAAAAACGATCAACTACCAATTCAATATCGTGAGATTCATATCTTTTGAGTTGCATATAGGGTTTTAAATCCACTATTTCTCCATCTACTCGAACCTTAGTAAAGCCTTTTAGAATCAGTGTGGCAAATAACTGTCGATAATGCCCTTTCCTTGATCGAACCAAAGGGGCAAGTATGGCTATTTTTTTGTTCTTATATTCATTTTCAATTAACTCTTGGATATGCTCGTCAGTGTAGCTAACCATTTTCTGGTTCGAAATATAACTGTAAGCTGTGCCAATTCGGGCATAAAGCAGTCGAATAAAATCATACAATTCGGTTACCGTACCAACAGTGGAGCGGGGATTTCTCGAGGTAGTCTTCTGTTCAATAGCAATGACAGGGGATAACCCTTCTATCTTATCCACATCAGGTCGTTCAAGTGTCAAAATATGATCTCTTAAGTAGGAAGAAAAGGTTTCTATATATCTCCGTTGCCCTTCAGCATAGATAGTATCAAATGCAAGAGAAGATTTTCCACTTCCTGAGAGACCGGTAACCACCACGAGTTTGTCTCTTGGAATCTGTATATCAATGTTTTGAAGGTTGTGTTCTCTTGCTCCATAAACAATGATAGAGTTTTCCATGGTCTTCCGTAAATGTTTGATTTTAAGTGAGTTTTCGATTTGTTTTACCGAATTACAGCAGCATGGTCATCTCCCCTTGGGTCTGCTCCTGTGGTGATTATCCCCAAACTATCAACTCTTATGGCATCTACTCGTCCCATGATTCGGGTGTACTTTTCATTGATGCTGTAGCCTTTGTCTCGAAGGGAATCTATTAACTTTTGTTCGAATAAGTCAGGTTCAAAAATGATGTAGTCAGGGTACCATTGATGGTGAAATCTTGGGGACTTAACCGCATCCTGAATGTCCATTCCATATTCATAAACATTCAGTATAGTTTGGACCACCGAAGTAATGATTGTTGGTCCTCCTGGAGTGCCGACAATCAGTCCTAGTTTTCCATTTTTTTCGACAATGGTTGGTGTCATAGAACTGAGCATGCGTTTTTGTGGTTCTATTGCATTGGCATCTCCACCCAGAAGACCAAACATATTTGGTTCATCAGGATTTATCGCAAAATCATCCATTTCATTATTCAAAAATGTACCCAATTCTTCAACATAAACTTTCGACCCATAAGCTCCGTTGAGTGTTGTAGTTACCGATACGGCATTACCTTGGGTATCTAGAATCGAATAATGTGTGGTTTCAAAGTTTTCCCTAGTTTTCAAAACACCTGGTTGAATTTCTTCTGATTTGGTTGCTTGATTAAAACTCATTGAATTCATTCTAAAAAGCAAATAATCATCATCTAAAAGGCTATCTATGGGAATTTCTACGTAGTCAATATCCCCTAAGAATTTCGATCTGTCGGCAAATGATCTACGTTGGGCTTCAACCAATACTTGTATGCTTTTAAGGGTATTATGACCATATTGTTCTAAAGGATAAGGTTCAGACATTTTTAAAATTTGTCCTATGCATATACCACCAGATGAAGGAGGCCCCATGGAATAGATTGTCAAGTCGTCATAATCAAACACTACCGGATTTCTCCAGACAGATCGATATAAATCAAGGTCTAATTGATTGATGATTCCTCCGGTCTCTTGTATTCGGCCGATTAGTTTTTCTGCGACTTCCCCTTTGTAAAAACCATCACGTCCTTTTTGTTGAATGATTTCAAGGGTATTGGCCAATTGAGGATTTTTTATTCGATTTCCTCTTTTGTATTGATGACTATATAATGAATTGTCCCCATTAATTTTTCTGATTGTTTCCCGATGCCTATCAAGAGTACGAGCTTGCTTCTTGGTTATTTTATATCCATTATTTGCTAGATCTATGGCTGGTTGTACAAGTGTTTCCCAAGGAAGGCTACCATATTTTTTGTGCATAGATACAAGTCCATCAACTGAGCCGGGCACCCCACTTGCGAGCCCACCTACTAGTGAAAGATCTGGCACGGTATTGCCCAGTGAATCAAGAAACATATCTCGATGGGCTTTCCATGGTGCCTTTTCACGATAATCCAAAGAACCTGTCTTTCCTTCATTTGTTCTGTAAACCAAAAAACCGCCACCAGCTAAATTACCTGCAAAGGGATGGCATACCGTTAAAGCAAAACCTACTGCTACTGCTGCATCAAATGCGTTCCCCCCTTGTTTGATAATGTCAATACCAATTTTGGAAGATTCTTTTCTTGCAGAGACTACAGCAGCTTTGATGGGCTTTTTCTGTTCACAACAAAGAAAGGTTATGCAACCGAAAACCCATATGTATTTTAGATATAAAAAACTGAATTTCAAATTTTTAAAGATATTTATTAAAGAATGGAATTAAGTCTGTTAAAAAACTGAAAAAATAGGCCCTCAAAGTAATGATAATTTGTCTTTAATTCGGTAACGCTGTTACTTAGATTTGAATTATATGGTATTCTTTGTTCCATTTGTAATAGTATCAATTTCAAGTCATCTAAATCTCTGTATTTATTTAACCATTGGTGCTGTACTAATCTTTCGATAAAGCGCTGAATGTTTGGCGGAAACAGTGTCTTATTAGCCAGGGCGTAATCACTAAAATTTTCAGTAAAAACATGGAGTTTTTGTTGATGATATTTCTCCCAATTGTTTGACAGAAAATGATCAAAATACATATCGATAATTACTTTACTAAAATGCCTGTAAGAAGGGAAGAGTATTTGTGTAGCTTTATAGACTATTGGACTAGAGTCGGTCAATGAATCTATTTTTCTATGTAGAAGCACTCCTTGTTGAACCTTTTTAGGATATTGGAGGTATTGCTTACCCTTAATTTTATCGGCAACAAGATTGGATAATCCCAATAGTTTATCATCTCTTGAGAGGTAAATGTGGGCTAAAAAATTCATCTATGATGTCTATGACATTTTGTTAATTGACATCGGGAGGCAAATTAGTTATTTGGAAAAATACGGATTCTATTTTTACTGTTCTTTTCTAACCTTAGATATATATCTAAGAAAAAACGGCAACATATCATCAATGGAAATTGATAAAAAAGTGGAGGATAGAAAATTAATTGGTATCTTTTTAGTGAAAAAGAAAATAATTGATCATATCAATATCCACTCAGGAAAACTAATTTTAGAAATGAATAAAGATTAATTTTCCAGCAAAAAAGGATTATGACATTAATTAAATCCGTTTCGGGTTTTCGGGGTACAATCGGAGGTAAGCCTGGCGATAATTTAACCCCTTTGGATGTGGTAAAATTTACTTCCGCTTTTGCTACGGTATTGCTTGAAGAGTATTCAAACCCAGTGGTAATCATTGGCCGCGATGGTCGAATATCTGGACAGATGGTTCAAGGACTTGTCATTCATACCTTAAGTGCAATGGGTATAAATACAATTGATTTGGGTTTATCAACTACGCCAACGGTTGAATACATGGTATTGAAATTAACTGCCCAAGGCGGTATTATCCTTACTGCGAGTCACAATGAGCGTCATTGGAATGCCTTAAAGATGCTCAACCAACATGGTGAAATTATATCTATAAAATATGGTCAGCGAATATTAGAAATAGCCAAAAAAGAGTCATTTGAATATGCACAGGTTAATCGGTTAGGTAAACTCAGCAGTTATGATGATGCGATTTCAGACCATATTCAGGGGATCTTAAAGCTTGATATTATTGACACCAACAAGATAAAAGAAAGGAGCTTTAAAGTAGTTGTAGATTGTATAAATTCTACTGGTGGTTTAGCTTTTAGGCCATTGTTGGAAGCTCTTGGGGTAGACTATTGCTTTATAAATGACGTAATAGATGGGAATTTCAAGAGAAATCCAGAGCCTCTGTCAAATAATTTATCTGAACTATCAACAAAGGTAACTGAGGTAAATGCTGATTTGGGAATTGCCGTTGATCCGGATGTCGACAGGCTGGTTTTAATTGATGAAAAAGGCAAGCCATTCGGAGAGGAGTACACCATAGTATCTTGTGTTGATTATGTATTGTCCAGAATTAAGGGTAATACTGTATCTAATTTATCAACTACAAGGGCAGTGAGAGATATAACCAAAGAATACGGAGGCAAACATTATGATTGTCCGGTTGGAGAGTTTTTTGTTGTCGACAAGATGAAGCAAGTAAACGCAGTTATCGGCGGCGAGGGAAGTGGAGGAGTGATTTATCCAAAACTCCATTATGGTCGCGATGCTCTTGTTGGTGCGGCATTGTTTTTAAGTTTGCTGGCAAGCCGGGCTCAAACTGTATCTGAACTAAAAAATAGTTACCCAATCTATTTTATGTGCAAAGAGAAAGTCCACCTAAGCTCTAATGAAGAAATTGAAAGCGCACTAGTATTGATAAAGGAAAAATATGGAAAATACCACCCTATTTTAACTGATGGAGTAAAAATAGATTTTGAAGAAAGTTGGGCTCATATAAGAAAGTCAAATACAGAGCCCATTATTAGAATTTACACCGAGGCTAAATCTCAGAATGAGGCTGATCTGTTGGCTAAGAAAATCCGAACTCAACTCAAGAATTAGGGAGATTTTTGCTGTATTTAAATCGGTTGTGGGTCCATAGGTATTGTATAGGGTCTTGAGCTATTTGTTTTTGGAGCAAATCCAAATACTTCTGTGTGATATGATTTATAGGTTCTTCCTTGGGACTTTGAGAAATAAGTTCAAATTCAGCTTCATAAAATCCTCTTTTGGTTGTTTTGATGGACATATAGATTACTGGAATATCTAAAATTCGGGCGATTCGTTCGGCTCCATTATGTACTGGAACAACTTGATTTAAAAACTTTGAATACAGTGTTTTGGCATTAGAAGAGGGCGATTGGTCATTAGCTACGATATAGAGTCCACCATTGTTGTTCTTTTTTTGTCTTGTAATATGGTTTGCAAATTCGTATCGCGATACTAATTGACAGCCGACTTTGGTTCTGATTTTTTTGATGAGACGATTTATAATTTTATTGGAGATTGGTGTGTAAAGAGCATAGGTCGACCAAGAACTGAATTGACTGATAGTTGGGGTTAATTCCCAGTTAGAGTAGTGTGAAGCCAAAACGATGATGATTCTATTATCTACTTGTAATTGTTTGATCAGATTGGAATTTTTAAATCTTATTCGGGTAGATGCCCAACTAGAAGGTCTTGCCAAAGGACGGATAATTTCTATGAGAATATCACAAAAATGTTTGTAAAACTTTTTTTCAATTTCTTTTTTATGCTTGGCATTTACATGGGGCAAAGCGAGACTGAGGTTTTTTCTAACGATTTTCTTTCGGTATCCTACTATTCCATATGCAATGAGATATAATATATTAGAGAACCAATAAAATAGCCAATGGGGTAAAATTGATAATACGAATAACAGAGGATATAATAGTACTGAGAAATGTTTCATCAGTATTTACAAAGATAGGTTCAGATTTTATTATTTGTAGATTCTTACAAGTCCGGATTCCTTATCAGGGTCATCTAATAGTTTGATTACCGTCAAGAGACTTTATTTTGAAGAATTATAAGTTATTGTAACCTCAAATGTGAAGACATTATATCCTTATGGGTAGCTCTATTCTTGATTGGCATTCTTACTAAAAATTATGGGTAATTTATTTTTTAGGTTATTTGGAAGTACCAATGATAAGTTATTGGGCATTGTATTATTGTTTTCATAAAAAGTTGTTTTACAGTCCAAAGTTAAATTTTTGCATAAAGATCTGCACTTGATTTAAGCATTCTCAGTTGCTCTAATTCCTTTTCATTCCATTGGTTATCATCATTTTTTTGAGGCATTTGCACAGACGATTTTATTAATTCATCCATAGAAAAACTATATTGATGTTTCTCTAAGTGTTTTTCTAAAAAATCTGAAAAGCCAATTAATTCCATTTATTTGATTTGATATTGCAAATGTAGCAAGTCTATTAGAGACATGATTTAAAAAATAAAATCATGGTTATTGGATTTATCTTAGGCAAACAATTTTTTAGGGGAGGGAAAATCTAAGAACACACAAATGCATTTTGGTGTTCACCAATCATAACAATAGTACAATCTATACCATCAATTATATGAAGAGAAAAAGAAGAACAACTCCCTGGTTATTACCTATGTTCATGAAATAAAGAAATTTTGTTATTGGTTACAATAGGATCTAATTCCCTTATTTGTATGATGTGTAAGATGGGGTAGGGGAAAAAATGTGGAGTCGGCGGGAATCGAACCCGCGTCCAAACAAGCGACAATCGGTCCTCTACAAGTTTAGTTTCATTTTGGTTTTCGAGAAATTTTTGGAAAGAAACATCCATAAAATCTCCTTAGCACTAAAATTTTCGAACAAGATTCGCGCTATTTTGTTCTATGTTGACTTTGAATGGTGCCTCATTGAAAACCGCCGCCAACAAAGGCTATTTTCTGAGACATCCAGCTTCCCGATCAGTTCGAGAGAGGCTTAAATTTTAAAGTGTTTAAGCAGCTAGAGCGTAATTTTTTTCGCCAATTAATTTTTTGGAAAATCAGATTTACGAGCTATTATCCAATGCTCGACTTGCAAACTGTCATAATCAATCCTGATGTCAAAACCAGTCGACCCCAAATTTCAATGAACAATTGGACAGAACGAAGTTCTGTCCCGGCAAAGTTAATCATTTTACATGCAATTAACTGACAACTGACAAGTACGAATAATTTACTTATAAAATAGATTGAAAAGTTGCATTTAAGAGATGATTGTATGGAGTAAATTGCCTAATCAGTAATGACAATAATTTTGGAAGTACTTTTATCGTCCAAATTAAAAACTCTTGATTCCAGAAAATTCCATAGTACTGATAATTATACTTCTGAATGTAATCATAAGCTTTATAGGCTTTTCTAATCCATATTTTTTTTCAAAATATAAGTTTACAATATCCGGTATAGACCAGGGTCAATATTACCGTTATTTCTCTTCTGCTTTTCTACATGTTGGGACTAGTCATCTGCTGTTCAATATGTTGACCTTTTATTTTTTTGCGCCTATAGTTTCGAATGTATTTGATAATCTCCAGTTTATTTTGATATATGCCGGTGGGTTGTTTGCCGGAGGTTGGATGTCCTATCGGTTAAATCAACAAAAGAAAGGCTACTCAGCTGTGGGAGCTTCTGGTGCGGTAATTGGAATTTTATTTGCTTCAATAATCATACGTCCGGATTTAGATTTATATATCTTTTTTATACCCATACCCATTAAAGGATATCTTTTTGCAATTATCTATATCATATACACTATAACGAGTATGAATAACCAGCGGGATTCAATTGGTCACTCAGCTCACTTGGGTGGAGCTATAGGAGGTTTGGCTGTAACCTTATTGCTTAAACCAGAACTACTGAAAGATTCAGTGGAAATAATTCTGCTGATGCTTGGAGCAATTGCCGTCGGTGCATTAATAATCAAGCGAATATCCAATAAGCTCCAATCCTAAGGATGATCTAATTTTTGTTGCCTAGTTGTAGTTCAATTTCTGACCGAATAGCATCTAAATCGTGTCCGATTTCAATGATGGATCCAATAGAATCTAATACAATTAGATAGGGTATTGCTGATATGTTGTATGCTCTAGCTATCGGTCCTTCATACCACTCTAAATTCGAGATATGATCCCATGAGCCGAGTCCATCGTCTTCTATTGCCTGAAGCCATTTATTACGTTCTTGATCTAAGGAAATGCTGACTATATTGAATCCACTTGAAGCGTAATTTTTGTATAATTCAACCAATTCTGGACTCTGTATTCTACATGGTTTACACCAGGAAGCCCAAAAATCTAAAAGTGTGATTTTCCCTTGCAATTGTTTTAATGAGACAACTTCTCCATCGGGTCTAGGTCCAGAAAAATTTGGTGCAATTTCACCAACTTTGAGATCTTCTGTTCTAATTCCCAGAGCATCACTAACTTGTTTGTTAACCGAACCTTTTTTGATTTTTTTTGACAATTGATCATATAATTTCAAGAGAGAATCATTGGGAATAGTTTGAGTCAAAGAATGGCTTTGAAGAATTAGAAGCGAAAGAAAAGATTCTGGATTGTCTTTGACAAAATCTATATCGTATTGAATAATTTTTTTTTCAATATCATAATACTGATCGTACAAATCTTCAAGTAAAACAGAATCTCCGCTTGATTGTGCTTCATATCCTTCATTTCCAATAGACTCTAGAGAAGATCGGAAGGATTCGATGTCATTTTTGTACGTATTCAAACCGATATTAGAGTAGGTTCCACCCAATGTAAAGTGAGGTAAATCGTCTTTTTTAATCTCCATTGTGATTTTTCCTTGTTCAGCAATAAACAGAAAATACTGAGGGTAGTCTTCAATTTGCAAAAATGAATTGGAGGGGTAGTCGATTTTTCGATTGAATTGAATTGTTCCTTTTTCTATAATTGCAGTATCAATAGTTGCTGGCTGATTATTTTGGTCAATTTCTATTAGGTATGCGGATTTTCCATCTCCGAGATCAGTAGTCACTATGAGTTCATATGATTTTTTCTTTCCACAGGATATAATTATAAAGACAAGGAGTAAGAAAGTTATATAGGTGGATTTCATTCAATATTAATTTTACCAAAAATATCTATTTCGTTAATACCTATTTTGCATTAACCTTTCTAAAGTGAACATCAAAACCAAACTAAAGGATTTAAGTAGTACTATTTCAGGTGAACTACATACAGATTATCTAACACGTACTCTATATTCTACCGATGCTTCGGTTTATAAGATGATGCCAACGGCTGTTTGTTATCCGAAGAATACGGATGATATTAGACAGTTGATTCTATTTGCTCGGCAGCATCAAGTAAGTCTGATTCCACGAACAGCTGGTACTTCTTTAGCCGGACAGTGTGTTGGTCATGGAATTGTTATTGATCTATCAAAACACTTCACCAAAATCATCAGTTTTAATAAAGCAGAAAAATCAGTTATTGTTCAGCCTGGTGTGATAAGAGATCAGTTGAACCTTTATTTAAAACAACATGGTTTATTTTTTTCTCCTAATACTTCAACTTCAAATTTCTGTATGATTGGAGGTATGGTTGGAAATAATTCATGTGGAACAACCTCTATTCGTTATGGGGTAACACGGGATAAGGTCATCAGTTTGGATGTACTGTTGTCTGATGGTCATCTGGTACGTTTTAAAGATTTGTCAGATAAAGAATTAATTCAGAAAAAATCCCAAAAAACCTTAGAAGGCAAAATTCATCGATTTCTAATTCAAAGACTTTCTCGTCGTAGTGTAAAAAATCAAATTCTACGGGGATATCCTTCTCAAAAAATTCATAGGAGGAATACCGGATATGCCGTAGATGAGTTAATCAGGCAGCGACCATTTGAACTAGAAGGCGATCCGTTTAATCTCTGTAGTCTCATCACAGGAAGTGAAGGGACATTGGGCATTGTCACCCAAATCGAACTCCGATTGGATAATTTACCACCTGAACATAATGGGATGGTCATTGCTCATTTTGATAGTGTTATCAAGGCTTTGAAGGCTGTACAAGCAGTCATGAAGCACCAGTTATATGGATGTGAGTTAGTGGATAAAAATATTTTGGATTGCACAAAAAATCATCCTTTGCATCAAAAAAATCGGTTTTTTATCAATGGAGATCCTCAAGCCATTCTAATGTTAGAAGTGAGGAGTCATACAGAGGAGGATCTTCAAAGTAAAATAGACCAACTCAATTCCACACTAGGTGAAATAGGTTTAAGTTATGCAGATGTAGCCTTAACTGGTTCTGATGTGGATGCTGCTATATCACTTAGAGTATCAGGACTTGGACTCTTGGGAAATATAGTTGGTGATAAAAAATCAGCAGCATGCATTGAAGATACTGCGGTGTCTCTTGATGTTTTACCTCATTACATTGAGGATTTTCAAGAAATTGCTCGAAAATTCAATCAACAAATTGTCTATTATGCACATGCCGGTGCAGGGGAGTTGCATTTACGTCCACTATTAAACCTCAAGACTAATCAAGGACGTAAAGAGTTTAGGAATCTTACCAAACAAGTTGCTCAATTAGTCAACCGATATAATGGTTCTTTAAGTGGTGAGCATGGAGATGGAATTGTCCGCAGTGAATTCATTCCATTAGTTTTAGGCGAAAAAAATTATTCACTACTTTGGGAAATAAAACAATGCTTTGATCCTCAAAATATTTTTAATCCGGGTAAAATTGTCGATTCTTTTCCGATGGATAAGAATTTACGTTTTGATTATGAGCAAGATCACTCAAGTATTCAAACCAAATTTGATTTTAGTGATGACAAAGGTCTTCTGAGGTCACTTGAGAGATGTAACGGTGCTGGAAATTGTCGCTCCATTGGTCCATCCGGTGTTCTATGTCCTAGTTATCGTGCGACTAGAGACGAGGTTCATACCACACGAGGAAGGGCAAATGTACTGAGAGAGGCTTTAGGTAATCCTTTGACTTTAAACCCTTTTGATTCAAAAGAAGCCAAGGTAGTATTGGATTTGTGCTTATCCTGCAAAGCTTGTATTTCTGAATGTCCAAGTAGTGTAGATATGGCTACCTATAAGGCCGAGTTTACCTATCAGTACAATAAATTGAATGGCATTCGCTTGAGAGATCGACTATTTGCGCATTATACAAATGTAAACAAACGGATTAGACCCATACGTTGGTTGTACAATACATTGATCAACAATAGTTTAATCTCTGGCATTATGAAGCGATCAATGGGTATTTCGCCGGAACGTTCATTGCCGAATCTTTACAGAAAGCCAAGATTTACAAAATTTGAAGCTGGAGAGAACTCAACTAAAAAAACGGTTTGTCTTTACATTGATGAGTTTACTTATTTCAATGAACCTCATATTGCACATCATGCGTATGAGCTTTTGATTTTGTTGGGTTATAATGTTATTGTTCTTCCTTTTAGGGAAAGTGGTCGAACTTTCATATCCAAAGGCTTATTAGATCAAGCTCAAAAGCGTTTAGAAGTGATATTTGATGAGTATGCACCGATAATGGGTCGAGATAAGGTCTTGATAGGAATAGAGCCTTCAGCTGTTTATACATTTAGAGACGAGTTACCTAAAATTCTAAAGAAATCAGATCAATTAATTTCTTTTTCAAGACGTTGTGAACTGATTGATACATTCTTGGCCAATGAATATAGAGAAGGGAATATTGGGAGTAGTTTTTTTTCGAATGAAAATAGGACAGTGAAATTCCATGCTCATTGCTATCAGAAGGCTTTAGGGAGTGTTGTAGATACTTTCGAAATATTGAACCTTCCTCAAAATTACCAGGTTACCATTCTGAACACTGGATGTTGTGGAATGGCCGGTTCCTTTGGATATGAAAAAGAGCATTATGATATCAGCATGAAAATTGGTCAGGATCGTCTTTTTCCGGCGATTGAGAGCTCCTCTGATGAGGTCATTATTGCTGCAAATGGAACGTCTTGTCGGCACCAAATTTTTGATGGGACCGGACGGAAGAGTTCGCATCCTGTGAGTATTCTTTGGCAAGATATTACGAAGAAAACATCTTTGAAGTAAAAAACGATTTCTTGCATTGTTGACTTTTCAAAAAATAAAATTATGTATAGGGTTAAATTTTATTGACAACATCTTAATGGGGAATGTTTTCTAGTCCATGTTGGATTTGAATTACATATTGTGTCGAAAACCTTATAAATAGACTAAGAGTGGTTAATTTTGCGTTTAGCAGATGCGTGGAAATATATTTGGGACCCTTTTTCAGTTAAGTACTTTTGGTGAATCTCATGGACCAGCTATAGGAGGTATAATCCAAGGTTGTCCTCCCGGAGTTTCCATTGATTTAGATGCCATCCAAAAAGAATTAGACAGAAGAAGACCAGGTCAATCTAAAATAGTTACCCAAAGAAAAGAACCTGATAAAGTCGTCTTTTATTCTGGTTTGTTTGAAGGTAAAACAACTGGATTTCCCTTAGGATTTCATATAATCAACTCGAATCAAAAATCTAAAGATTACGATCACCTCAAAGACAAATATCGTCCTTCACATTCAGATTATACTTATGATAAAAAGTATGGTATAAGGGATTATAGGGGTGGTGGTAGAAGTTCTGCGAGAGAAACAGCAAACTGGGTAGTTGGAGGTGCTGTTGCTAAGCAGTTTTTAAAGCCAACTTCGATAAAGATTACGGCATTTGTTTCAGCCGTTGGTGATTTAAGTCTCGAAATACCATACCAGAACCTTGACTTTTCTAATATTGAAAAAAATCTTGTTCGTTGTCCTGATTTTGATACTGCTAAAAAAATGGAACAAAGAATTAAAGAAATTCGAAAGGAGGGAGATACTATTGGTGGGATAATACAATGCGTTATACAGGGGGTTCCAATCGGCTTAGGTGAGCCAATATTCAATAAACTACATGCTGAGTTAGCTAGGGCAATGTTGACTATCAATGCATCAAAAGGATTCGAATATGGGAGTGGTTTTGGTGGGACTTCCATGAAAGGTTCCCAGCACAATGATTTATTTGAATCCGATGGAACTACCTCAACCAATTATTCTGGAGGAATTCAAGGAGGTATTTCAACCGGAATGGATATCTATTTCAATGTTGCATTCAAACCTGTTGCAACCATTATGCAGAATCAAACTAGTATTAATAAAGACCATCAGAAAATAACTATTCAAGGAAAAGGGAGACACGATCCTTGTGTGCTACCTCGAGCAGTACCCATCGTTGAAGCTTTGACAGCCTTAGTTTTAGCAGACTTTGTACTGATGAAGAGGACTTATAGCTAAGAATAGTTTATTAACCGCACAACCAACACATAGTGAGAAACAAACTTAACTGACGATTACATGGAAATGTAATAATCCTCATCGTTTTCTTAAGTTTGAGACGACATATTTGAAATGTGATGAAATTCTATTTCAAGAACTAATGATTTATAATTTTATTAGAAGAAAATTCAGTTACCATATTACTTCCATCCAAAAAGTAGTTTTTCTTTTTATTAAACTTACCTTTGTCCAACTCCCAACTATTGTGCTTGTCAAAATAAATCAATTACCGAGACTTCATTAAAAACGTATAAATCTACTGTATAGAATAGTTATCAAACATAAAATACCGCACATCCAAATAGGAAGTTTCGGCAGCAGCAATGGCTGATTTAAGAAGAAGCATTGTATGGATAATCTAAAAATGTACCAACAATATTAAAATGAATAATCAGGAAAACTCAACAAGTAAAATCAATTCTAATCGTCCTTGGTACCTAATTCTCCATTGGCAAGTATTTATGGCAATGGCTTTGGGGGTACTGATAGGTTATTCGCCGGTAGGTGAATTTTTTGCCATCTATTTTGGTTGGCTTGGGGATTTATTTATGCGTCTATTGAAAATGATTATCGTTCCGTTAGTAGTGGCATCCATAATTTCAGGTGTAGCTTCTGCTGGGGGCGGACGTGTAGTTGGCAGGATGTTTGGTAAAACACTACTATATTACCTAGTATCAAGTTTTTTAGCTGCCTTAACAGGGTTATTATTGTTTAACATGATCAATCCTGGAAGGGGTTATCCAGTGACTGACACGGGTACTGAACCTCCTGATTTGGCAACACCTGAATCACCAATTGACCTTTTATTGGATATTGTACCCACGAATTTTTTTGCATCAGCTTCAGCTGGAGATATGCTGGGCATCATCTTTTTCTCTATTGTTTTTGGGATAGCTATTACTACTCTTCCAGATCAATCTCGAACGAAGATCACAAATGTGTTTGACTTGTTATTCAAGGTCATGATATCATTAACATCTGCTATCATTAAGTTTTTACCAATTGGGGTTTTTGGTTTGATGGTAACACTTGTTGGAAAAACTGGGCTGCAATCTTTTGGGAACCTTTTTCAATATGTTTTGGCTCTAGGGTCTGGTCTTTCAATTCACTTTTTAATTTCCATACCTCTTTTGCTCTACTTCTGGGGACGTGTTTCCCCTTGGAAGCACCTAATGAATTTGCGAGAAACTTTATTGGTTGCTTTTACCACTAGTTCATCAGCAGCAACTTTACCGGTAACTTTATCAGCAGTAAGGCAAAAAGTAGGGGTATCTGATCGAGTATCTTCATTTACATTACCCATGGGAGCTACAGTGAATATGGATGGTACTGCTATAATGGAGTGCGTAGGAGCTTTATTTATTGCTCAAGCCTTGGGTGCTGAAATTGGATTCATGACTCAGGTAGCTGTTGTAATTACTGCTTTATTGGCTTCGATAGGAGCGGCTGCGGTCCCTTCAGCCGGTTTAGTGGTCATTTTTATTATTCTCAATGTTATTGGAATTGGTGATAACCCTGAGGCTCTTCTAATTGTGGGTGCTATGCTTTCTATAGACCGTCCTCTTGATATGGCCCGTACAGCTGTAAATGTATATAGTGACTCATGTGCAGCAGTGGTTGTAGCCAAATGGGAGGGTGAGACTCAAATCAATAAAGAGATAAGATAATATTTTTGGGCACATTAGTCAATTTAATCGAATGAACCCCAACGGTTAATACATATGGGATTATATATTTCTTTTAATTCACCAAATAGAACTTAGAACATATCCACAAATGTCTGATTGTATGGCATAATACTTTTATTGAATCGAATTATAAAAAGCAATGGTTTTTGCCCAGGCATTATAATGGTGCAGCAAGGTACTTTAGCTTTTGCATAATTGCTTCACATTCATAGATTGGAATAATGGATATGATCTTTAATTTATATCAATATGAAGTTACATTGGAAAATTTTGCTAGGTCTATCTTTTGGGGTTCTCTTTGGGATCCTGATGACTTTTTTCAGTTGGGGAAATCATTTTGTTGCTGATTTTATCAAGCCATTCGGGACCATTTTCATCAACCTGCTCAAGTTAATGGCTGTACCTATAATATTAGCTTCTCTGGTTAATGGTATAGCTAATTTGTCAGATCTAAATGAGCTTAAAAGTTTAGGAATAAGAACAATTTTATTGTTTGTTGTGACAACTGTATTTGCTGTTTCTGTTGGGGTTCTTTTGGTGAACACTATTCAACCGGGTAATACTATTAGTCCGGAGTTGAAGGAAAGCTTAATTGATATTTATGCTGATGAGACTAGCTCAAAACAAGAAGTCGCTAGTCAACAAGTTGACAGAGGTCCTCTTCAATTTCTGGTTGATATTTTTCCCGAAAATATATTTGATGCAACTACTGACAACAGGAGAATGTTACAGGTCATCTTTTTTGCCATAATGTTTGGTATCGGTATCATTTTTATACCTGAGAAAAAGGCACGTCCGATGCGTGAATTTTTTTCTTCTTTCAACGATATAGGTATGAAGTTGATTGATTTTATTATGATTGTTGCTCCTTATGGAGTTTTTGCGCTGATGGCTACAATAGTTACTGAAGCCCCTAGTTTAGAATTTTTTGGAGCTTTAGGTTTATACGCTTTAACTACTGTTCTCGGTTTAATTATTTTGATTGGAACGGATACTCTTTGGGTTACTTTGTTTGGAAAGAAAAGTCCTTGGTTTTTCCTCAGGGGAATAGCTCCTGCTCAATTGGTAGCTTTTTCTACGAGTTCTAGTGCAGCTACTTTACCCATTACAATTAAACAAGCAAAGAACAAACTGAAAGTTCAAGATCATATAAGGAGTTTTGTTCTTCCGATTGGAGCAACAGTAAATATGGATGGCACTTGTCTTTATCAGGGTGTTTCAGCCATTTTTATTGCTCAGGTTTTTGGAATTGATTTGTCATTATCTGCTCAGCTAGGAATTATATTGACATCAACCTTAGCTTCTATTGGTACAGCTCCTGTTCCAAGTGCGGGTTTTATCACTCTGGTAATTGTTTTAGCCCAAGCGGGGATACCTGAGGCTGGATTGGCATTGGTTATAGCTCTTGATAGACCATTGAATATGTGCCGTACTGTGAAAAATATAACCGGTGATGCAGCGGTTTCTTTGGTAGTGGAAAATTCTCTCAAAAAGTCAAAATTTAAGTCCTGACGTAGGTTCAATGAACTATAAATGTCGAATCAATATAAGAGACCATTGTACCAAATCTTTGAAATTAGCATTAGAATATGTGATTTAATCTAATTTAGAAATCTATTTAACAAATACTTAAATACTTATTAAAATTTAATCTCCTTTTTTAAGATCTCTATACATTTTTAAATCCGTGCAATTAATACCCTTATTCCAATTTTATGGAATGAATGATATAGGTTAAAGGCATTGTGTTGATCTTCTCAAACCAAATATCAACCATTTATATTTGATAATTAAGGTATTTGTTATTTTCGTCCCTGACTTAGATAAGGGATCTACGCAAGTTTGTCAAAAGGGCATTTTTTTCTTTCATAAAAAATTTTTTTAGTCATTTTATTGAATAATTTGGGAATTATATGCTTTTGTAACCATTGATATTAGGTGTTGATGAGGCATCTCGTGTGTGGGAAAAATACCAAAACAAAGCAGAAAAGTACATTTGGATAATGATTTAGTTTTTCCTGATTATGTATTTGATGATTTAGTTGAATTCCATACTCATTAAAGTCAATATTAAACCTGTTATTTTTGTATTGAACAACAGATAATTTTTAAAAAATGAAATTCATCCACTTTATAGAAAAGAAAATAGCACGAAATGAATTAACCTTCACTTTGGATGAGGTAAAGAATGCTTGTAATAAATCTTCAACCGATATAAAAAAAGAAATTGAACTTTATGCGGAGAAAAAATATGTTTTTCCCCTATTAGAAGATTTTTGTGTCATTGTTCCAGAAAAAGAAAAAAGAAAAATAGCAATGAGAATTTGTTATTACATTGAAGATCTAGGTCGGTTTTTAGATAAAAACGGAAAATACTATGTCAGTATGCTAAGAGCATCAGCCATGCATGGGGCTAGCCATCATGCTGTGTTTGTTGATTTTTTAACCGTAGATAAACTCAACTACCCCTTCTCGAAATTTTATAAAAAAGAGGAGTTCACTAATCAGTTAAAACATTTATACCGGACAAAAGATAATACCATTCCATTGCATAAAGGTTATTATCGCACTGACATCATGATTAACCAATACTTTCCGCCAAAACATGATGTCCCCATACCGGAGAAAACCAAACCGGCAGAAGTCACTCATTCCCGTCAATATGATTTTGAATGGGGACCATCTAAAACGATATTTCAACAGCACCCTAATACATACAAAACAAACCGCAAAAACATCTGGCGAAAAGAATTTCCTGATGAGAAAAAAGGATTTAATTTCTCTAGCCCTAGCTTAACAGCAGTAGATTTGATTTATGAACATGCTCATTGGGGGTTCATGAGTAATGTCTTACATAATATCGAGGAATTATCCGAAAAAATGACTCCCGAGGATATTTGTGAATTACTCAGTTGGTACCCCAATAATGAAGTGATCCAAAGACTAGGGTTTTTGATAGAACTTTTATACGGAGAACGAACTTTATTAGAACCCATTGAACATCATTTTAAAACAATAGGACTTAAAAAAATAAGGTTATCAGATATAAACCCCGGTGATGACCCAACAAAATATATAGATAAAGAAAAAAACGAAAAAATAAAGCGACTTGCTGAAAAATGGAACATAGAAATCACTTTCGTTTTAAATAATGATTTGGATTTCCCTGATTATACATTAGATAATTTAGTTGAATTCCATGCACATTAAAAAAGAACAAATTGAAGAATGGGCAGCGAAAAAGCATTTTCAAGAAGAGGCACATGCAGAAATAGATTTGCGTTTAGAGTTTCTTTTAAATGCCACTTATCAAAAAGAATGGTTACGAAAGCACCTGATATTTAAAGGGGGAACCGCATTACACAAAATACATTTAAAAGAAAATCTTAGATTTTCTGAAGATATTGATTTAGAACACAGACAAAATCAGAAAATGTTCGAAACTATAAATCAAATATTGCACTTATTTGAAGAATTGGATATGGAAGGAAAAGGTATAAATCAAAAAAACAATTATAAAATTCTATCTTTCTATAATTCAGAAATAACCAATCAAAGAGAGCGAGTGAAAATGGAAATTGGGTATAGAGAAGATTTCAGCATTTTGGGTTATACCCAAAAAATTCTTGACATCAATAATGTCTGTTTTGCATCTAAGGTATTAGTGAACACTTATGATATCAATGAAATACTAAGTCAGAAAACACGTGCTTTGTATCAACGGATTAAAGGAAGAGATTTATATGATTTGTTCGTTTCTCGTTTGCATCCGGATTTTGATATAGAAAAAATAGCACAGTGTTTCATTCAGCATATGACTGATCAAAAATCAAGGAATAGTATTATGCCTACTGAAAAGGAATTTATATTGAATATAGAAAAAAAAGAAAAGAATTCTGATTTTATTAATGACATTTATCGTTGTTTGAAAACCAATGTTGAATACGATCAATCGGAGGCTTTTGAATGGGCGAAAAAGGATTTTGTTCCGGATTTAATTCAAGAGTGAATAAGGCAACTTGGACCTGACCCTGGTACAGGTTATTGATAAAAAAACTTGAAGTCCTTATATTTGTCGAAACTATAATTTAATCTTAAAAATGAAATTCATCAATTTTATAGAAAAGAAAATAGCATGAAACGAATTGACTTTCACTTTGGATGAAGCAAAAAAAGCTTGTAATATATCCTCAAATGATATAAAGAAAGAAATAGAATTTTATGCCAAGAAAAAATATGTTTTTCCGCTTTTTATAAAAATTTATTTTTAACATTGATAATTTGAATTGCGGTTACAAAAGCATATAATTCCCAATAATTTACAACTATCAATTTTTTCTATTGTCACATTTATACTCATAAATAGATTTCAATACTATATATACAATTTTGCTTTGAAATCTCCATTGTAGTGGATATATTATGTAGGTATAGGGTTTTTATTTTCTTAGACTCTGCAAAATTTTACTTCATGCATATACAAATAAAAATCAATATCCCCAAAATCAAAACAAAATAAGGTAGCCTTCTCCTTTTGAAGAAAAGATATCTTGACCAAATAATTTTCCCTGATGAGCCGATCAAAACAGTTCATCTAAGAGGGCTTTTTGTAGTGGATAGATTTATAAGTGGTTGATTATCAATGGACTATTGGTAGTCATTGTACTAGCACCCGTGTTGATTATTCTGATTCCCTTGTACCATGTGACCTTTAAAACTCCCAAAAATCGCTTCACCATACCTCTTTATTTGACAGGAGCAATTTTTTCTTTTTTCCTGGGTGTGAATCTAGCAATCATGGATGGTCAGAACTATCTCGAAGAAAATGTTTTTGACCTTAGGTGGACTAATTCAGAGGAACAAGAATTAGAAATCTACCGACTCTATTATAAAAAAGGCAAGCCCGTTGATATTCAAAAAGGGATTCAAACTAGATTTGAAAAATATATTAATAGTGCCAAAAAGGAATTTTATGAATTTCTACTAGAGTGATTCCTATCCCACAATAACTAAACTACAGAATTATCGAATTTAGATATCATAAATGGATTGTCAAGTAAATAGATATAGATTTGAGGAGAAGTACAACGCAAAAGAAGAACATCTGTCTAAAGAAAATCTTCATAAACGGGAAGATAGACTCCCACTGATTTTATCAACCAGGGTGAAGGGTGTATAGATGATGTAGCTGTGAAGTTTGAATTGTAGAATTTGGCATTTCCAAAAAAGGAGGATAAAGGAAATTAGATGCGAATCCTATTTCAGTTGTGACAAATAATTACAACTTTTAATCTTTTATATTTGCAACGTGGAATTCACTGTCCAAGAAATAGCCGAGTTACTTGGCGGAAAAGTAGTTGGTGATAAGACTTCAATTATCAATCAATGTTCAAAGATTGAAAATGCCAAAAGTGGTTCGCTTACATTCTTGTCTAATCCGAAATATGAAAAGCATTTTTATCATACCGAGGCATCAGCAGTATTGGTAAAACCAGGACACTATAAGATAAATTCAAAAAATACTTCCATAATCGAAGTAGATAATCCCTATTTGTCTTTCACTAAATTTTTAGAGAAATTCAATTCAGAAAAATCAGCAATTATCGGTATTCATCCGACAGCGATTATTGCCCCCAATGTGAATATCGGCAAAGATGTCTCCATTGGTCCTTATGTAGTCATTGAATCCGACTGTAAAATAGAAGACAAAACCGCTATTGGTAGCCATTGCTGGATAGGTGAGAAAGTCAAAATCGGATCGAATTCTGTATTACATTCTCGGATATCTATATACGACAATACAATAATTGGAAACAAGTGCCAGATTAAAAGTGGAACAGTTATAGGATCTGATGGATTTGGATATGCCCAACAAGCCGATAAAACATATAAAACAATTCCACAAATTGGTAATGTAGTAATCCACGATGATGTGCATTTAGGTTCTAACGTTACAATCGATCGGGCATCTATTGGTTCGACAATAATTAACCAAGGTGTTCGGATCGATAATCTAGTTCAAATTGCCCATAATGTTGAAGTAGGAAAAAATACAGTAATTGCCGCTCAGAGTGGGATTTCTGGTTCTTCAAAACTGGGAGAAAACTGTGTGTTAGGAGGTCAAGTTGGTTTAATCGGTCATATTGTACTAGGTAATGGCGTTAGGGTCCAGGGACAATCGGGCATCACAAAAAGCTATACTGACAATATGGATATCCAAGGAACTCCCGCAATTGAATTTAATGATTACTATAGAGCCTACGCCAAGTTTCGTCGATTACCAGAATTGGAAAAGAGATTAGTAGAAATCGAAAATTTATTAAAAAATGCTTCAAAAAACGGTTCCTCAACAAACCTTAGCTAATCAGATAAAAATAACGGGTAAAGGCCTCCACACAGGTCATGATGTGAATATGACTTTCAAACCAGCTCCTGTTAATACGGGAATTGTGTTTGTTCGAGTAGACCTTGACCCTGTCGTTGAAATACCTGCCCATATCAAATATTTAGCCGATACCAACCGTCGAACTACAATTGCAAAAGACGGTGCTTATGTCAATACTGTTGAACATTTGATGGCAAGTTTAGTTGGTTTGAGTATTGATAACTGTATCATAGAATTGGATGCTCCAGAAGTTGCCATAATGGAAGGATCGTCCCAATCGTTTGTCAATCTATTAAAAAAATCAGGGATTGAAATACAAAATGAACCAAGAGAGGAATACATCATAACAGAGCCAATAGAATTTTCAGATCATAAAACTGGCAGCGAAATCATCATTCTTCCCTCGGATACAACTTCAATAAGTGTTATGGTAGATTTTGGGACAACCGTTCTTGGCACACAAAATGCAAGACTGGAAAGAATTGAAGATTTTGGTTCAGATATAGCCTCGGCAAGAACTTTTTGTTTTTTGCATGAATTGGAAGAAATGTTGGATAAGAACCTGATTAAAGGTGGAGATTTAAATAATGCCATTGTCTATGTAGACAAAGCCTTAACAGAAAATAATCTTAAGAAGCTCCATAAAGTTTTTGGTAAAAGTGATTTGCAAGTCAAGCCTAATGGAATTCTAAATAATCTGACTTTACATTATCCAAATGAGGCTGCTAGACACAAACTACTTGATTTACTTGGAGATTTAGCATTGATAGGAATTCCCCTAAGAGGGAAAATCATTGCCTCTAAACCTGGTCATCACATCAATACAAAATTTGCTGAAAAGATTGCTAATAGCATAAGGATTGAACGGCGATTGAAAATACCGAAAATCAATTTTGATACCAAGCCCTTAATGGATGTGAATCAGATAATGGAAATGTTGCCCCACCGGCCCCCTTTTTTATTTGTGGATAAGATCCTTGAACTTTCTTCACAACATGTAGTAGGTGTGAAAAATGTGACCATCAACGAATATTTTTTTGAAGGTCATTTCCCCGGGGCTCCAGTGCTACCTGGCGTTTTGCAGATTGAAGGAATGGCCCAGGCAGGTGGAGTATTAGTAATGAATAACTATGAAAATCCCCAAGAATACCTTACATTTTTCGCCAAAATTGAATCAGCTAGATTTAAACGTCCAGTTTTTCCAGGGGACACAATGATTTTTAGTCTAGAATTGGTACGTCCTATTCGAGGCGGTATCAGTCACATGAATGGACGTATATTTGTCAATGGAAAAGTAACTACAGAAGCTGAATTGTTGGCCAAAATTGTACATAGAAATCAAGCTCCAATAACGTGATTGATTCATTAGCTCGAGTGCATTCCAATTCCGTTATCGGTGAAAACGTCCAAATTGGTCCTTTTTCAACGATTCACCATGATGTGGAAATAGGAAGTGGGACAGTTATATATTCAAATGCAACTGTTATGCCCGGTGCTAGGATTGGAAAAGATTGTCGAATTTTCCCAGGAGCCGTTATATCTGCAATCCCTCAGGATTTAAAATTTAAAGGAGAAAAAACAACAGCAGAAATAGGAGACCGAACCACCATTAGGGAATGTGCTACCGTCAATAGAGGAACCTCTGCTCTTGGAAAAACTGTTGTAGGATCAGATTGTCTAATTATGGCATATGCCCACATCGCTCATGATTGTGAAATCGGTAATCACTGCATATTTTCAAATGTAGCTACCCTCTCAGGACACATACAGGTGGGGGATTATGTGACAATTTCTGGTTTGACTGCTGTTCATCAGCATTGCCGTATAGGGAATTATGCGTTTATAGCTGGGGGTTCACTTGTTCGAATGGATGTGCCACCATATGTAAAAGTAGCACGTGAGCCATTAGCCTATATGGGAATCAATTCTTTACGCCTTGAACGTTTAGGTTTTACCCTTGATGAAATAAATGAATTACAAAACGTTTACAGAATTATCTATCAGGGAAATCTAAATCTCAAAAATGCTCTTGAAAAAATCAAACAGACAATTCATATAAGTCCCAAAATTGACAATATCATCTCATTTTATGAAAATTCTTCACGTGGAGTTATTCGTTAAAATCCTCAATGACTAATTATGGTCTCAACTTCAGAAATCAGGAAAGGTCTTTGTATTCGTTTCAATAACGATATCTACAAAATCGTTGAATTTTTACATGTAAAACCTGGAAAAGGGCCTGCTTTTATCCGTACCAAACTTAAAAGCGTTACTTCAGGAAGAGTAATTGACAATACTTTTACTTCTGGACATAAACTGGATGATGTTCAGGTTATTACAGCGCGGTATCAGTATTTATACCGTGATGGTGATACCCTTCATTTTATGCATGCCGAAGACTTTTCTCAAATCCAAGTGCTTGAAAATTCAATTGAAAATTCTAGGTTTTTAAAAGAAGGTTCTTATACCCAAATATCTATTGATGCTTCAGATGGCACTCCACTTTTGGTTGAATTACCCCCCTCTGTGATCATTGAAGTTATTCAAACAGAGCCTGGAGTCAAAGGAAATACGGCCACAAATGCCCTTAAACCAGCTACCTTGGAAACTGGAGCTCAGATTAATGTTCCATTGTTTATCAACAGAGGAGATAAAATAAAAGTGGATACATCAAAGGGAATTTACATTGAGAGGGTCAAAAGATAGATTTTCAACGAAATGAGCATATTAGTAGATAAAAGTTCAAAAGTAGTCGTGCAAGGATTTACAGGAAGTGAGGGTACATTTCATTCTAAACAGATGATAGAATACGGAACGTGTATCGTGGGAGGAGTTACTCCAAAAAAAGGGGGTATAACTCATTTGGACCGGCCAGTATTCAATACTGTAGAACAATCGGTTGTTAATCTCGGGGCTAATACCTCAATTATTTTTGTTCCTCCACCTTTTGCTTCTGATGCAATCATGGAGGCAGCTGAAGCTGGAATCAAAGTCATCATTACCATTACTGAAGGAATTCCAACCCAAGACATGGTTCAAGTAAAGAATTATTTAAAAGATTACGATGCTCAATTAGTCGGACCTAATTGTCCAGGTGTGATTACACCTGATGAGTCCAAGGTCGGTATTATGCCTGGTTTTGTTTTCAGAAAAGGCAATGTGGGTGTTGTGTCAAAATCTGGAACATTAACTTATGAAGCAGCAGATCAAATTGTTCGAGAAGGTAATGGAATATCAACTGCGATAGGTATAGGTGGCGATCCCATAATTGGGACATCAGTAAAAGATGCTGTAAAACTATTTATGGAAGACAAGGAAACGGAGTCTATAGTTATCATCGGTGAAATTGGTGGTCAGATGGAAGTGGAAGCAGCCCTTTGGATTGAACAAAATGGAAATCTCAAACCTGTAGTTGGGTTTATTGCCGGTGAAACTGCCCCTGAGGGTAGAACAATGGGGCATGCCGGTGCAATTGTGGGGGGAAAGGATGATACCGCTGCTGCAAAAAAATCTTCAATGCAGCAATGCGGGATACATATCGTGGATTCACCAGCTAAAATTGGATCAACAGTCAAAAAGATAATGAATAAATAGATGTTACTTAATAATCAAACAGCTCTTGTTACAGGAGGTAGTAGAGGTATAGGACGTGGAATTGTCCAGGCATTCGTGGATAATGGAGCTAATGTGGCTTTCACTTATAACTCTAATTCGGAAGCTGCACATAGCCTAGTTGATGAACTAAAAGGGGATTTAAATAGAATAATTAAATGCTACAAGTCAAATGCAGCTGATTTTAATCAGGCTCAAGAATTGATTTCTCAAGTATTGAATGACTTTGATGGGTTAGATGTATTAGTAAATAACGCCGGAATTACCAAAGACAACTTGCTTCTTAGAATGAATCAAGAAGAATTTGATAGTGTGATTGGAGTAAATCTAAAATCTGTATTCAACACAACCAAAGCGGCTCTTCGAACTTTCTTAAAGCAGAGAAGAGGTTCAATTATCAATATCAGTTCTATAATCGGCGTAACAGGTAATGCTGGTCAAGCTAATTACGCTGCATCAAAAGCCGGAATAATTGGTTTCACTAAATCAATGGCTCAAGAACTAGGATCCCGAAATATTCGATGTAACGTAGTTGCGCCTGGATTTATTGAAACTGATATGACCAAAGAGTTGTCCCAACAAGCAAAAAAATCTCTCACTGATCAAATTGCTTTAAAAAGGACGGGGCAACCAAGCGATATTGCAAATGCTTCAGTATTTTTGGCCTCTAATCTATCCGCTTATATCACTGGACAAGTGCTTCTTGTTGATGGGGGAATGCGAGGATAATATCAATTAAATATAAAAAATTTTTAAATTATGGATAAATTACCTAAACTCGGATTACCCTTAATATTGGGGTTAATCGTACTAATAATTTTCATAGCCAAATCTTCGGTAAATATCGGATATGGCGAAGCCGGTGTTTTATTTAGAACATTTGGTGGTGGAGTAGTAACAAATAAACAACCTTTGGGAGAAGGTTTTCATTTGATTTTTCCTTGGAATAAAGTCTACATCTATGATGTCAAGCAACAAGAAATCTTTGAAGGCAAAATGCAAGTTCTATCCTCAAATGGTCTAGAAATTTCACTTGATGTTTCTGTATTATTTCAGCCTATTTATGGATCTTTAGGAAGATTACATCAGGAAAAAGGAGAGAATTATGTCAATGTTGTACTGATTCCTCAGATTCGAGCAGTAGCTCGTTCTGTAGTTGGAAGATACACGCCTGAACAATTGTATTCAACCAAACGAGACGCAATTCAAAATGAAATATTTGATGAAACTAAAGCCAAAGTTGAAACCCAACACATCCAATTGAATGCGGTTTTGGTTCGTGATGTGACTTTACCTACTGCCATTAAAGAAGCAATAGAAAGAAAACTAGGACAAGAACAAGAATCCTTGGAATATGAATTTAGAATTGAAAAAGAAAAACAAGAAGCAGAAAGAAGAAGAATAGAAGCAGAAGGTAAAGCTAATGCCAACAGAATTCTTAATGCATCATTAACTAGGAATATTTTAAGGGACAAAGGAATAGAAGCAACTTTACAATTATCTGAGTCACCTAATTCAAAGGTGGTAATAATCGGTTCAGGTGAAGATGGTCTACCCTTGATACTAGGTAATAACTAAACAAGTTTTTCGCTTTAGTAGATAGTTTTAGAGGCTCTTATTAACATAAGATTTAAGTTTTTCTTGTACTAAAACCATTATGATAAAGTGGGAACGATAGAAATGAAACGTTTCGATCAAATGCATTTTCCTGGACTCTTTAAATATAGCTTGCATTGATTTAGCGTTAGAAACACAAGATCTGATAATATTTACTCAATTTTAGGATTTATTTACCTTTGCATCCAATATATAAATGATTGAATTCTATTTATTCGGAATTAGCTAATAGAGATAAATTTCCCCCACATTTTTCATTGGTACTATATCCCTGGGTTGATTCGGTAACTGTATGAGTTACTCGTGTTATTTATCCATATTACGACGTATTCTTTATCCAAACAGCTAGTTGGCTTTCAACAAATCATACAAAAAGATGAATTTCACATTCCTTTTAATTAAAATCATTGACAGAATTTTCTGGAGTTCCCTAGTATTTTTCCTTATTCTCTCATGTTCTAAAGATGTAGCTACACCTCCAAAAGTATTTCCAGGTCTTCTTGCCCCTGTTTCTCCTCCTATTGAGCTAAACGTTTTGACATCTGTCATTGGAAATGGGAAAATAACAGATAGTCAAGAAAATATAAAAAGTGGACGGTCAGTCACTATTACGGCAACCCCTGATGTACACTATAGGTTAAAGGAATGGAGAGGAGACTGTGGCTCTTTTGATAAGAATAATCTTTCTATAAGTTTAAAAGTTACTGATCACTGCTTTATAGTTGCAGTTTTTGAAGTGATTCCATATGTAATCATTGCCGAGACCTATGAGGGTGGTTCTGTGAGTGAAAGTAGGGTATTGAAAAATTATAATCAAAAGGTTAGCATCGTAGCAAAGCCACAAGAGGGTTATGTATTTGGTAGTTGGAAAACAGCGGAAGAATCGAGCTGTCCAACCCTAAGGGATGCTTCTAATCCAATTGCTGAATTTTATGTCATTGGGGATTGCAGTCTTATTGCTATTTTTTTGAAATCCCCACGAACGATTACCACCACCTTTATCACTGATAGTGGCGAAGTCATACAAACACAAGAAGTAGAACATGGGGACCAGGTTGATATTACCGCCAGCCCTGAGAAGCATTATAAATTAAAACAATGGTCTGGTGATTGTGGTGATTTTAGTTCGGATGAATCAACCATTTCCTTTACAGCTATAAAAGATTGTGATCTTAGGGTTGTATTCGAAAAAATACCTTATACCGTTTCAGTAAATGCATTGGAAGGGGGTTCTGTGTCAGAAACAAGTGAACTCATCAAGACCGTTGGAGAGAAAGTCACTATAGAAGCCAAACCGGACAGGGGTTTTAGATTTGTTCAATGGAGGCCATCTGAAGATTCCATTTGTTCGATAGTAGAATCTCTTTTTGACCCAATCATAACCTTAACAGTAGAAGGAAATTGTGGTTTTGAAGCCCTTTTTGAAGAAGTACAATACACTATAATGGCTACTGCTAAGACCGGGGGAGTGGTTAGTCCGGAAATGATATTAGCTAAAGAGGGAGAAAGTATCATAATCACGGCTGAATCCAATATTGGTTATGTCTTTGATCAGTGGAGCATATCAGGCTTGGGATGTCCACAGAAGTTAGATAATTCTGTTTCAACTATTGAGTTCATAGCAGAGGGGAACTGTCAGCTGGAAGCATCATTTTCTTTAAATACAGATTCAGGGTTAGAAAACTCTGATATTCCCTCTAATCCTCTGTACTTGGATGATAATGGAATCACTGTGAAAGTAAAGAAAGAATTGTTAGATTTTGCTACATCCCTAACTGAAAGAGAAGGTTGGATAGACTATAAGGATTCAAGGGGCAGAGTTGAGTATATAATCGTAGATGACGACACATTGAGAAATCTTGTAGATGAAGGGCAAAACGTAGAAAACCTATGTACTACTTTCGTCGAAGATATGAGTGAACTGATAAGTGAGAAGCCGAATTTTAATCAGGACATTTCTTCTTGGGATGTCAGCAATGTTACAACGATGCAGTCAATGTTTTATAATGCAAGTAGTTTTAATCAAGATATTGGTATGTGGGATGTCAGCAATGTTACCAATATGCAATCCATGTTTTTTGGAGCTAGCTCTTTTAATCAAGATGTTGGTAATTGGAACACTAGTAATGTAACGACGATGCGTCAAATGTTTCGAAATGCCGAATCTTTTAATCAGGATATTGCTAATTGGGATTTGACTAGAGTAATTAGTATGCGTTCGATGTTCAATAATGCTCAAAGGTTTAATCAAGACATCAGTTCGTGGAACGTGAGTAATGTTAGGGACATGGGATGGGCATTTTTTGATGCTGAAGCATTTAATCAAAATATTGGTTCTTGGGATGTGAGCAATGTAACTAGGATGCGATCAATGTTTTACAATGCTGCTGTTTTTAATCAAGACATTGGTTCCTGGAGTGTCGGTAATGTAACAGACATGAGACAGATGTTTAGTGATGCCATTTCTTTTAATATAGATATAGGCTCTTGGAATGTGGGTAATGTGTTTACAATGTATGGGATGTTTCAAAATGCAACTTCATTCAATCAAGATATAAGTACCTGGAACGTGAGTAGCGTAGCAAATTTTGGTTTCATGTTTTATCAAGCTATATCATTCAACCAGGCAATAAGTTCTTGGGATGTTAGCAGTGCTACAAACATGGAGGCAATGTTTACGGGTACTTTATTTAACCAGGACATTAGTTCTTGGGATGTCAGTAATGTAGAAAACATGGAGGCAATGTTTAACGGTTGTCGTGTATTTAATCAAGATATTGGTTCTTGGGATGTTGGCAGCGTGACCAACATGAAACAAATGTTTAGTGAGGCAATTTTATTTAATCAAGATATTGGTTCTTGGGATGTCAGTAGTGTAATGGACATGAGGTGGTTATTTAAAGATGCGTCTCTTTTTAATCAAGACATTAGTTCTTGGGATGTATCGAATGTAATCAATATGTATTCAATGTTTTGGAATGCCAATGCGTTTAGATATGACCTTAGTGAATGGAATGTGAAGAATGTCGTTGATTGTCGCTTATTTACTTCTTCAGATACAATTTTCACTCCTCCTAAGTTCATTATAAGTTGTAATAGTGAATAGAATTGTTGTGAGATTTCTCACTTATTTATATGAGGCCTTTGTACTAAGTACTTCGAAAATAGCATTAGAAAAGGTTATTAATGAATTTATGAATTCAATTGACAGCTGCATGTACTTGTATAGTTTAATTTCGTATTTTCGGAAGACTATACATACCAAATCCTTTAACTACAAGACCGAGGGGTTTTTTCGAACCACATGAAACTAGGACCATCTCTTTCATCATGCCAACCTTTGATAGTACGTGGGCTTTGTTTTCTTTCGCTTCGCTTTGGCTGGTATTCTAACTTTGACTACAAGAGGCATATAGCAACGAATGATGATGTCTTGATTCTGGGTGTACATACCGCACTTGCTAATAAGCATGATATCCAGGGGTTGAAGAGTTTAATGGACATGGAGAAGGTTTTGAAATCTGTCTCAGAGCCAGAAGATGAGTTTACAGTGGTCATGGGGGACAAAGGGTATAAGTCTAAAAAAGATGATCAGTTGCTGGAAGATATAGGCAGAATGTTTTTGATTAAGAAATGGGGGGGGGGATTTAAACAACTGACAAAGAAGCAGAAAGGGATAGCCAGATTAGTAAGAAGCGTAGGAGATTGGAACAGACCATGGTGGTTTGCATCGCATTTTTGGTTCTCAGGTCGCCAGAATGAGGGACGTAGAGAAAGTTCATCATCAGCATATTTTTTAATCTTGGCATACACCTGAAGATTTTATCAGTATATGAAAAGGAAGAAAATAAGTCGGTTATGATTATAATGACATTACCTTTTGCTTTAATATGTTTGGAAGATAGACAATTAATGGTAAAGATAGCATCAACTTTTAAATGTAAATCACCCAGTAATACTGGATTTTGTGAAACTAGTTATGCATAGACATTCTTGTTTAATTAAAATCATTAGCAGAGTATTGTTGATTTTTGCGGTGATTTTCATCATTAACTCATGTTCTAAAGATGTAGTTACACCTCCAAACGTATTTGCAGGGCCCCTCGCTCCTGTTTCTCCTCCTATTGAGCTAAACGTTTTGACATCTGTCGTTGGAAATGGGAAAATAACAGATAGTCAAGAAAATATAAAAAGTGGACGGTCAGTCTCTATTACAGCAACCCCTGATGTACACTATAGGTTAAAGGAATGGAAAGGCGACTGTGGTACATTTGATAATAATAGTCTTTCAATAAGTTTAAACGTTACTGATCACTGCTTTATAGTTGCAGTTTTTGAAATGATTCCTTATATAGTCACTGCAGAGACCTATGAGGGTGGTTCTGTGAGTGAAAGTAAGGTATTGAGAAAATATAATCAAAAGGTTAGCATCGCAGCAAAGCCACAAGAAGGATATGTATTTGGTAGTTGGAAGATTATGGAAGAATCGGGTTGTCCAACCCTAAAGGATGCTTCTAATCCTATTGCTGAATTTGATGTCATTGGGAATTGCAGTCTTGTTGCTATTTTTTTAAAATCGCCACGAACAATTACCACTACCTTTATCACTGATAGTGGGGAAGTCATACAAACACAAGAAGTAGAACATGGTGACCAGGTTGATATTACTGCCAAGCCTGAGAAGCATTATAAATTAAAACAATGGTCTGGTGATTGCGGTAACTTTAGTTCAGATGAATTGAACATTTCCTTTACTGCAGTTAGAGATTGTAACATTAGGATTATTTTTGAAAAAATACCGTATACATTTTCTGTTACTGTAAATGAAGGCGGTTCAGTAATCAAAACTAGGGAGGATGTTGAGTTAGAGACAAGCGACCCTGTGGTTAATTCTGGTGAGAAAGTTACCATTAAAGCAAATCCAGAAAGGGGTTTTAAATTTGTCCGATGGAATCCGTCTGAAGAATTGGATTGCCCACAACTTGACTCTCTTCTTGATCCGATTCAAACCCTAACGGTAGAGGGTAATTGTAGTATTGAGGCCGTTTTTGAAGAATTGGCATACACTATTGTTGCTGATGCTGAGACCGGCGGAAGTGTTTCACCTAGAGGAGAATTTAAGGTTAATCATGGTGAAACAGTGTCAATTCAGGCTAAGCCTGACCCTGATTTTTTCTTTGTTGAGTGGGATGTAAAGGGTGCAGGATGTTCTCCAAGGCCTTATGACACTAATGCTCAGTTTTTAGCAAAAGGAAACTGTCAACTAAAAGCTGTTTTTGCTGACATTGTAGATTACATTTCTAGTGTTGAAGATAATGATGATGGGGATCCGACCAATCCGGACAATGAAAATGGGGATCCGACCAATCCGGACAATGAAAATGGGGATCCGACCAATCCGGACAATGAAAATGGGGATCCGAACAATCCGGACAATGACAATGGGGATCCGAACAATCCGGACAATGACAATGGNGATCCGAACAATCCGGACAATGACAATGGTGATCCGAACAATCCGGACAATGACAATGGTGATCCGAACAATCCGGACAATGACAATGGTGATCCGACCAATGATCCTCCCCTCGAAAGCACTACCATAACTTACAGTATAACCACTAGTGCTGGAACGGGCGGGAACATTACTGGAAATAAAACTGTTAACCAGGGTGACTCAGTGAGCATAACTGCCACCCCGAGTACGGGTTATCAAGTACAATCGTGGGGAGGAACTTGTGGAACCTATAACAAAAACACCAATCCAGTTTCTATTACCCCAACCCAAAGTTGTTCTATTAGTGTCGCCTTTCATAAGGTATCCTATACGATTACTACAAATGCAGGTACAGGTGGATCCATAACTGGAAATCAATCTGTAAAACATGGAGAATCGGTAAGCATCACTGCTACACCAAGTACGGGTTATCAAATAGCATCCTGGTCAGGAACTTGTGGAACCTA
>JGI24797J26694_1000023_pt1 | contig 81295 bp, 65 predicted proteins | sample PinacodermPK_FD_26694 | JGI IMG/M metagenome (IMG submission 26694) | reverse complement strand
GGGGCGACTAGCCTGTTATCCCCGGAGTACCTTTTATCCAATGAGTTACGGCCTTTCCACACAGCACCGTAAGATCACTAAGCCCTGCTTTCGCATCTGCTCGACGCGTCCGTCTCGCAGTTAAGCTCCCTTCTGCCTTTACACTCTACGCGCGGTTTCCAATCGCACTGAGGGAACCTTAGGGTGCCTCCGTTACATTTTAGGAGGCGACCGTCCCAGTCAAACTACCCATCTGACACTGTCCTCGGCACGGATTCACGTGCCGGAGTTAGAATTCCAATGCAACAAGAGTGGTATTTCAAGGGCGACTCCACTGAAGCTGGCGCCCCAGTTTCAAAGTCTCCCACCTATCCTACACATGCAACATTAAAACCCAATATCAAACTATAGTAAAGGTTCACGGGGTCTTTCCGTCTTGGTATGGGTAACCGGCATCTTCACCGGTATTACAATTTCACCGAGTCTCTCGCCGAGACAGCGCCCATGTCGTTACGCCATTCGTGCAGGTCGGAACTTACCCGACAAGGAATTTCGCTACCTTAGGACCGTTATAGTTACGGCCGCCGTTTACCAGAGCTTCAGTTCGGAGCTTCCAGTTGCCTTTCACTCCTCACCTTAACTTTTTGGCACCGGGCAGGCGTCAGTCCCTATACATCATCTTGCGATTTAGCAGAGACCTGTGTTTTTAGTAAACAGTCGCATGGGCCATTTCACTGCGGCTTTTTTCAGAAACCCTACTCAAAGCACCCCTTCTCCCGAAGTTACGGGGTAATTTTGCCGAGTTCCTTAGCGAGAGTTCTCTCGAGCGCCTTAGGATTCTCTCCTCGCCTACCTGTGTCGGTTTACGGTACGGTCACCACGAGTTGTCAACTCGAGGTTCTTTTCTTGGCAGACAGTCGGGACAGTTTGCATCCTTACGGAATCCTGTTCACCGTCAGGAGTTTGTTGCACCGGATTTGCCTGGTGCGCTCCATCGGGCTTAACCCAGCATATCCATCAGCTGGTAGTCCCTATTTTCCGCGTCTCCCCTAGTTTCATCCGTGTCATGGTGGTGCAGGAATATTATGCCTGCTTCCCATCGCCTACGCCTTTCGGCCTCGGCTTAGGATCCGACTAACCCTGAGAGGATTTACCTTGCTCAGGAATCCTTAGGCTTTCGGCGAACAAGCTTTTAACTTGTTTTATCGTTACTTATGCCGGCATAATCACTTCTAATTCGTCCAGAGCACCTTACGGTTCTCCTTCAGTCCTACTATAGAACGCTCCCCTACCACACCCCTGCGGCAACCCTGACGGGCCGCCGACGGAATATCCACAGCTTCGGTAACACGCTTAGCCCCGATAATCTTCGGTGCAAAGTCGCTTAACCAGTGAGTTATTACACACTCTTTAAATGATTGCCACTTCTACGCCAACATCCTGGCTGTCTCAGCAACAAAACATCCTTTACCACTTAGCGTGTATTTAGGGACCTTAGCTGGTGGTCTGGGCTGTTTCCCTTTCGTCAATAGAGCTTATCCCCTACTGACTGACTCCCATGCTTAGGACAATGGCATTTGTAGTTTAACTGGAGTTGCTAACCTGGTGGGGCCGCGAGTCCAATTAGAGCTCTACCGCCACTGCCAAACGCATAAGGCTAGCCCTAAAGCTATTTCGGGGAGAACCAGCTATCACCAAGTTTGATTAGCCTTTCACTCCGATCCACGGGTCATCCCCCAATTTTTCAGCATTGGTGGGTTCAGGCCTCCACATATTTTTACATATGCTTCACCTTGCCTATGGATAGATCACTTGGTTTCGGGTCTACTCCATGCAACTAAACGCCCTATTCAGACTCGCTTTCGCTACGACTCCACATCAAAGATGCTTAATCTTGCTACACAGAGTAAGTCGCCGGCTCATTATGCAAAAGGCACGCGGTCATGCATGTCACTTACGTGACTTAGCACTACCACAGCTTGTAGGCTATACGGTTTCAGGGGCTTTTCACTTCCCTAATGGGGGAACTTTTCACCACTTCCTTCACAGTACTTCGTTCACTATCGGTCGCCAGGGAGTATTTAGCCTTAGGAGGTGGTCCTCCTGGATTCCTACAGGTTTGTCTATCCCGTAGTACTTGGGGTACCCATCAAGAAGTGCGCCACCGCTTTCGCTCACGGGACTTTTACCCGCTCCGGTTGCTCTTTCCAGAGACATTAAGCTAGCGGCACGGTCACTTCCGGTGTGTCTGAACCCACACCCAACGGACCCCACAACCCCCGATATACAACGCGTTCAGGCTTGAACATATACCGGGTTTGGGCTATTCCCTTTTCGCTCGCCGCTACTGGGGGAATCGAGGTTTTCTTTCTATTCCTCAGGTTACTGAGATGTTTCACTTCTCCTGGTTGTCCCTCGTGTAAACACGAGTAGCAGGGATTAACCTGCTCGGTTGCCCGATTCGGAAATCTCCGGATCAAAGCCTATTAAGCGGCTCCCCGAAGCTTATCGCAGCCTGTCACGTCCTTCGTCGACTCCTGGCACCAAGGCATCCACCGTAAGCCCTTAGTAGCTTGATAAGTAATATCTATCATTCTACCGATTTACCCTCTATATACAATTGTCAAAGAACAACGCCTATTATTGAAGCGCATCACGCTCATAGGCGATGGAGCTGAACGGAATCGAACCGTTTTCTGCCACTTTAATGACAGACGCTCGCCTAACCGAGCTACCCACATTCACTGCTAAATTGAGCACGTAACAAACACTTTGCCCGTCGCCCAATTCCGGACACCATAGAGACGAATCCCCAGTCCCGGATGGAGATGAGCGGATTTGAACCGCTGACCTTCTGGTTGCAAACCAGATGCTCTCCCAACTGAGCTACACCCCCATGTGGCACGTCTTTAAGTATACCACAATCACGATACACATGTCAAATTTATTTTCAAAAATGAACCAGGGAGGAGTTGCACCTCACCTTCGGTTTTTTCAACCGACACTCCTAATTGAGTCACTGGCATTCAAGACGCTTTTAAGTATACTACAAATATCCGAAAATGTCAAATTTATTTTGCGAAAACTTGCCAAAAACGTGAACTTTCGGAATTTCACCCAATTGACGTGAGATTAAGTATACTACAAAATCCCAGAAATGTCAAATTTATTTTCAAGCAGAAGTTAAGTATACTACAAAAAACGGTAAATGTCAAATTTATTTTGCAGTTGCTGAATCTATAGGCACTCCCGACTGGACACCGACCCGTTCTAAATAGAGATATGTTGTGAGAATCGCCCATATTGGTAGCAAAAATGTCTTCATTAAAACATCAATACTAAGAATTGCCACCACAACCGAAGGGTTTAGGATATGCGGCAGTAGGACTTGAATGTCAGCCCCGATGAAGAGCGTCAAGAATTTGAGTGGCGATAGCGCGCCTTGGATCGCCGCCAGATCAGAGATAAACAGCGAAAATCCCCACAATACAGCACCCATCAAGACAGAGTCAATCACGGAAATTATCCAACCCGTCAAAAGATAAATTCCGATGAAACGCCATTTTGCACCGTGGACTAAACTCCAACTCCTCCGAAGAACACCTACAACGGACCTATTGTCCTCAAGGATAAGACACGGATTGCAAAGGCTAATCGCCACGAGAAGGTAGAGCGTAAGGGCAGTGAATATGTAGTAAAAGGGAGTCATTAATAATGCTATAGACAAGGAATCTATAGGTATTATTGACCAACGCGCTATTTTTCCAATCACAAATTCGTTGGAATAGTCCTGGGCGAGCGAAATGACAAACATAGCCAAAACAACGAGTATCAATATCACTAAGACTGTCCCTACCTTCCGTCCTGTCTGCCGCCACGCCTCGCGTGCCGTGAGTTGCTGCTGCACTCTGGAGTCGTCTGAACGGCGCAATATGTGTCCGACAGCTAAGGAGAGTGGGCAGAGCGTGAGGAGTAAAAGCGTCATAGGATTTCGGGGCGAGGTTGAGGGTTGGTCAAAACTTAACCGCCACATCCATGTTGCCATTCCCTCGTCATCGGTTAAGTTAATCACCGGGATGGGAAGAAACATCCACATACGCTGCCCAGGTGGGAACCTCAAACTTACCAACGCATCGGTCTGAGGTTCTTCAGAAGCATTTTCTGAAGAACCGGTGTTAGGCTTCCAGTTCAACCGGGAAAAGTCCATAGCCTCGCTTTTAGGGACTAAGAATTCATAAGACACCCCAAAGTCCGTTCGAACTTCGCTTGTGAACTGTGTGTCAAATTTGTTTTCAGTAATTTCGTTAACTTTATCAGTATAAGCGCGCGTAGACCATAAACTCATCACCAGATATGCTGGGATGGCGATGATGGCGACAGGAAGTATGATACGCCAGAGAACTCCACAGTGAGAACGGTACACTGAGAAAACTGTTCTTAAGGTTCTGAGAGATTCAGTCATCATAGTGAATATTAGACCTAATGAGTCCCTTTCCATGTAACACCTTCTACCGCGCTGAGCTCTTCTCCAACATACACACCGTTTTCGACCTTCCATAGCAAAAACACCTCGCCAGCGGCGGAGCGGGGTTCATTGGCTAAGCAACTGTCAACATATCTTCGGGCTTTACTATAAAGCCTAATTTCCACCCAGTATCGCATCTTGTTCCGAATTTCTGGGATTTCCAAGCCAAAGTTTGATAGCAGGACTGCTTGCTACAATACGTTGGCCGACCGAGGCGTTGATAACAAAGGTATACGGAAGCGTTTGCTGTGTACCGACGAAGGGGTTACGGCGTAATTGATTGCCGGTGGTGCCAGTCGTAATAATATTCGGCATAAGCTTCAAAGTGGTTTCGGTCTCATGCTTTCGGAGGACAGTCGTTCGCCGTTGGAGCCGCACGCCAAAGGGTAAACCCACAGCAGTGAGGTTTAGGTTCTGTCGGTTGCCACTCTGACGTTTAACCTTGACGGTGATGTCAATCCGGGCATCGGGGGTTACTACGACCTCCTCCAATCCCGTTGATAATATAATAGGAGGCGTCTCCGTTACGCTGACCACAACGTTTTTCCGCTGGACAGTTTGGTCATTGTTTTGAATGCGATAGACCTCAACGGGTGCCGCGACGCGACGGTATACACTACCAGTGGCAGTTGTGACAGCACCCACGACTTGAACAACCCGATGCGCCAACTCGGCATCAGGTGTAGCGGTAAGGGTTATGTACCCCTGTGTCACACCCGTCCCCGAGAGAATTGCGCTCTCGCTGGCAGCAATGTCGGGTGGTAAGTTTTCAACAACGAGTCGTATCGGTTCTGTAAACCCAACGCGGCGTTGCAGGGTCACCTCCAAGAAGGCAGTTCCACCACGTCCGATATTCGGGTTATCGGGTGTTACGGAGATAGCGAAATCCGGGATTGTGGGACGGGCATCTACATGGTAGACGTACCCTGGTCCGCCATTGCCAGCGATGTCCTCAATGCGAACAGCATACACACCGGGTTCATTGAAACTGTAATCAATGATAGCGTTGCGTCTTCCACCGACCCCAGCATTATTTGCCAACACCTCGCCACGGGCATTGAGCAAGGTAAGTGAGGGACTCAGCGGCGACTTGAGACGTTCTGCGGAAACAGTCAACGAATAACCGCCTATATCTGCGAAAAATCCCCACGGTCCATACCCATTCGTAACTTTCACCAGAATCTTGTTTCTGCCCTTAGAGACCGGCAGCTGGATAACATCATCGGCACGGCGGAGCGGTCGGTGGACGTATTTGCTAAAAACAAGCTCATCGTTCACCCATATTTTGATCGTATCGTCAGAACCGAGGGACAAAAGATAGTTCTGGTCCCGGTCAGATTCGAGATAGGTTAAGGCATAGCCTGTGACATCGTCTTCGGGAACATTAGAGAAGACATTTTCGCCTCTACTCTCGGTTTTATACCATCCGATCTTTCGTCCCTCTTTGCCAATGTACTCTTTATCGAAATCTATCTCAGTTTCAGGCGGATAGACGGTATCAAACCCCTTTTCGTCAATGTTATCAAACGGAAAAATTACCCACCATGGACCGAGGCTTGTTCCTTCCGAAATAGTAAATCGGTAGTAGTCCACCTCACCGGGCTCTGAGATGCGTCCGCTGAGTCCGCCGGGGGTCGTGAGATGTTGTGCATGTTCAAACTGACGTGCGACGAGTCCGGCTAAACGTTGCGATTCTTGGGCAACAAAAGCAATGATACGATCGCGCTCGGTGGGTGTAATGTCGGCGTTTTCCTTATTCGACATCCGTGTAATGGTGCGTTCCCATTCCTCGGCAGAGAGTGCTCGATTACTCGGTGAACGGAGTTCATGGCACGCCGCACATTTCGCCTCAAAAAGTATTCTTCTAATTTCCCTTGCGGTTCGATCAGGTAGGTGTTTTTGCTTGGGTGTTTCGCCAGGATTTTGAGATGGCTTTCCGTCGAGTCGCCTTCCACTACGTTTCAGGCTGCGCGCTTTGGATGTTTCTTCTTCGACGGTTTCCGGGTGCGTGTTGACGATGAACGGAAAAATGCCGTAGCGTGTGCGAATCTGCTTGAGTCCTGGCTGTTCATTTGCGGTCAATTCAACCTGCCATTCGGTTTGAGGAAGGTTTTCGCCTCCAATAACACACTGGACGATATTGGCATCGGGAGGCGTAGGCGGCCCGTAGAAGCGTTCAGCTTCCTCTTTCGACAAGCGACCTCCGTTAGGGAGCGTGCCACCAGCGGGGAAAAGATAGGTATTGTAAGGAAGAACACCGCCTGTTAAGCGATACACGGAATCCGGATTTCCGCGATGCAACAAATCCCTGATGCGCAACACATAAAACGCGTCAGCAGGAAGTGTAATATCAAGAAGGGGATCTAAACTGTAGAATCCGTTACTCCGTGCCAATTCAACCCCTTTTGCATCGAAAAGAGAGAGTGTGGGATTGAAGAATTGCTGACTAATGTTATTAAGGCGATACGCGTTGACACTGAACACACACCGTTGTCCCTTCGCGCCTTCAAAAACGTAATAATCTTCATCTCCACCGGGATTAATCAGCCCATTGATGAGACTCGGCAATTCAATAATGGTAGCGGTTTCTGGGGTGTTATTCGACTCTGTTTCAAGGACATCACGGGTTTGGCTAACCTCAAAGGGCCACGCCGTGGAGGTACCATGCTTACCGACGACCCGAATTTCGCGCATCCCGATAGGGACATCCGATGCGATTGACAACTCAGCAGCTAACCCCCCACTGGAAACCCTCGCTGCTGATGTCAGATAAGCGATAATTCGGGACTGCGCTTCTGCATTGATCTCTGCACCTTTCTCTGTAACCATCCGTCGGACAGTGGTTTCCCACTGTGCGGGTGTCATTGATCGGTTATTTGGAGATCGGAGTTCGTGACATTGCCCACAATTCGCCTCAAAGACGGGCTTATGCGTGTCATCAACCGCGCCTCCCCCAGGATGCAGTTGGGCAGTAATACCGGGTTCACCTTCAATAATAAGGGTGTGTGCTCCTTCTAAATCGGAACCTTGGATGGCAACCTCGATAGTCGTTCCGAGTTGCCCCCCTGCTGGAAACAGCGAATTGAGCCGTGGAACGCCCTGCGCAAACGTAGGTATAGCGATTGAAAGGAAGAGCCATGTGAAAAATGGTATGCAATACGAAGGTAAATCGCGCTTCAGAAAAGGGAAGGTCCTGGTCCGCATCGTGAGCCTCCCAAGAATAGTCGTCAGCAGTCGGAAACTATCGACAGTCAGCAAAAACGCAAGTATGTCAGAAATGTTTCTTTTTTGTTATTACTGCAAAGTAGACTGGCAGTCAATTCGCCGAAAACCGATGGCTATTCCTTAAAGAATTCGTGGGTTAAGGCGCGCTTCCGGAGATTATAGAGTCGGACTTTGCCATCACGACCACCCGCTGCGACAAATTCGCCATTCGGACTGAACTCGACAGCGTAAACAGCATCCGTTGATTCATTGAAAGTCTCATAACGGTTGCCGGATCGGAGGCTCCAGATAACGACCGAAGTATCCGCACTACCGGACGCAATCATTGTCATCCGATTATTTGCGGCTCTAAGTGAAACAAGCCCGGAATCAACACTATAGACAGCACCTTGATGCCCGTTGTACTCACGAACGAGTGTCCCTGTCATCTCCAGCGAACTTCGCCGCATGGCAACTTCACCGCCACTTCCCGCCGATGTAACACGCCACGTTCGAACAGTATTATCGGCAGAACCAGAAACAATCACACCTTCTTCGGCTGAATACGCGAGACTATAGACGGCATCATCGTTGGCATCCAAGTTCACCAAAACGGAAAGACTGTTGGGATCCCATACCTTTATGGTTTTGTCCTCGCTACCGGTGACAAAGTAAGTTCCGTCTGGATGATACAAAGTACAGAGGACCCTGCCAACGTGTTGGGTGAGCCATTTGGATACCTGTGTATCTATCGAAAAGTCGGCATCCTCAAGTCGTGTTAAGTCGATGACAGCACTATACTCATCCATGCTCGCAGTGACCAATGTCGTGTTATGTGGGCTGAGCGAAATGGATTCAATGGTATCGCCGTGAATTTCAAAACTTTTAATGAGTTTTTCAGAGGAGACATCCCAAACTCGGACTTCGCCGCTTCGAGAAGCGAGACCACTGCTTGTATAGAGGGTTTCACCATCTGAAGAAAACGTGAGGCTCCGCACCTCACCGGCATGCGGCTCATACGTGTAAATGACGCGCTGCGTTTCCAAGTCCCAGATTTCAACCCACTGATATTTCCCGACAGCAAGTGTCTTACCATCGGGACTAAATTCAAGGGACCAGATCGGGGATAGCGGAGCTGCTGCAAAACAGAGAGAGGTTACGAAGATGATGTAGAACGCTACGAGCAACATTCCTACGTTGCGAAGTCTTTTACTCATGTTTAGACCTCGTGAACGGCTGTCAGCGTTTTAGCCACCAGCAGTCAGCGGTCAGCAATCAGCAGCAAGCGGCTTTTCTAAAGCCCGTCAGTTTTCTGTTTAATTTCAGCACTTTAGGACACCGAAAGGGTGTCCATTGAAAGCCGAAAGCCGACAACTGACCGCTAATTACGCGAGAACGCCGCGAATGGGTTTGCCACCCCGTGAGAGGACAATGCGAACCCCGTCAGGCGATTCCAGGTGCTGATTATAATCAATACCGAGGCATCGATAGAGCGTTGCTGACAAGTCTTCTGGACGTACAGGTGTTTCTGCGGGTTCCATACCAAGCGGATCTGAAGCACCAATGACTTGTCCGCCTTGAACGCCACCGCCAGCTAACATAATCGAGAAAACACGGGAATGGTGGTCTCGACCGCCGTTGCGGTTAATGACAGGAGTTCTGCCAAATTCACCCATAGCCAAAACGAGAGTTGTTTCCAACAATCCTCGATCGCCCAAGTCTTCGATTAAGGTAGCCATCGTCCGATCAAAGGCGTTGAGTTTACCGGGTAACGATGAGAAGATGTTGTTGTGGTTGTCCCATCCACCGTTACTGACAGTGACGAAGTTAACACCTGCCTCAACGAGCCTTCTGGCAAGGAGACAACTTTGTCCGAAGGTGTTACGTTGATAAGCATCGCGCGTTTTGTTTGGCTCGTTGCCGAGATCAAACGCAGCACGTGCATCGGTGGAACTCATCAGGTCGTAAGCGGAGGTATAGAAACTATCAACGGCTTCGGCAGCCGGATTACCTGCCTCATATTTTTTGAAGGCGGCATCAACGGCTTGGCGTAACGAACGACGGCGTTCAACGCGTTCAAAGGAAAGCTCCGTGGGGGGTTCTAAATCCCGCACCTTGAAGTTCCGACTTGCCGGATTTCCTCCGGGTGAGAAAGGTGAAAGCGACGCGCCTAAAAATCCGCCGCCACCATAAGCGACCGGGGCAGGCACAGCAATATAAGGAGGTAATGCACTCCGCTGTTCTTTGAGCTTAGAGACCACAGCACCATATCCTGGGACAGCAAAACCCGGTAAGGGTTGATAGCCTGTCATCATATAGTGCGTTCCACGCTCATGTGCCGCCTCTGGAGAGGTCATTGAGCGGATAATGCAGAGTTTATCGGTTTGTTGGGCAAGTCTGGGGAGATGCTCGCTTACCTGAATACCGGTAACGTTTGTCGATATCGGTCTGAAAAGCCCACGAATTTCTTCAGGGGCATCCGGCTTGAGATCCCACATATCAAGGTGGCTTGGACCGCCTCCCAACCAGACGAGAATAACGGAGGTAGCGGTTTCTTTCCCTTGAAACGTAGTTGCACTGTGCGCTTTGAGTCGGAAGAGGTCTGTGAGGCTGAGACCGAACAAACCGAGGGCACCGGCTTTGAGAAAATCTCGGCGGTAAAATCCCTCACAATCTGTGTGTACGCATCTGTCTTCTGCCATGGTCCTTCTCCTTTCATGGTTATCAGTGCGGGTTTTCTGCGAAAACCCTTTCGGTTATCAGTTTTCGGTAACAATTCACCTCTCCCTGGAATATTCCAAGTTTGCGAAAATTGTTACAAAACGCCTCTTAACTCTCACTGCGAGGCAAACTGATAACCGACAACCATTAAAAAATCAGGTTCGAGTGGGTCGCTTCCGTAGCCGTTTCATCCATCTTTGCGCCTTCGTGATGTTGGTGTCAAAGGGTTCTTTCATCTCAAAATATTCTGTATGTCCTGCATATATTTGATGCCAATCAACGATACAAGGCATTCGGTTTTGGGTGAGCGTACGCATCAGGAACGCCCGAACCTTGGCACGGGTATCTTGCGGTGCGTTGGCAACGGCGTGCAGAATATGTTCATCGGTGACAACCCTTTGCACCTGTCCCTGCTCCTGAAGTGCGTAGTAAAGTCCACTCTCAGTATGGATGTTATGATATTCTAAATCTTGACTTTTAATCCAAGGATCTTCCCAATCTAATTTCTCTTCATCAATGAAAGCTTCAAGCAGCCATTTTTTTGCTGCCCAATCGACACGATCAATAACATTTAGCCAATCACCTTCAAGGTCATCAAGGATAGTCTCCCATGCCGCAAGCACCCACTCGGTTTCTTCGTCTCGTTCGGTAACCAAAGCCTGAACGAAGTTAAGATACTCCCTCTGCAAATCAATAGCAGAGATAGTCTTTCCGGATTTCAGTTCGACGCGCCACGTGAAGGTACTATCGCGTGAGACGTGTCGAATCGCGTAGACGGGATCAGCGAGTTCAAAACCGGGAAGCGGCAATTTTTCGCCATGCATCTCGTGGAATATTTCAATAGCGGAAAGCAAGAGTGCAGTGGTGCCTACCTTCAATGCGGTTGCGTACTCTGACATATTGGAATCCCCAACGAGAAGATGGAGACGACGGTATTTGGTGTAATCGCTGAGTGGTTCGTCTCGTGTATTGATGATTGCGCGACTGAACTGGATCCATTCATAAATCTCAGTGACGATGTGATCGGCACGTTGTGAAATCTGATAGTACTGTTGCTCGCCAAGTTCATCTTGAAAATCGCCGAATTCAATCATTTCATCATAAGCCCCGACTCTGCCCGCTCCTGCGTAAATCTGGCGCGTAACGAAGAAGGGCATAAGCGTCGGGATGACAACACGGTAAAAAGGAACGTCTCGACTAATTTGGAAGTTTTCATGACATCCGAAGGTGGCACCTGTGAAATGATCAATATTATTTTTGAAGAAAGCTGTGGGCAACCCTGTATCCGTAAGGATATTGTTGATGACATATTCAATGGCTTTATCGTAAGCGATAAGGTCAAAGAGCGTACCACATTCGGGGGTAGCGTACTCCAGATGCCCCATATCGATGTAGAGACGCCCTCCATTGAAGAGGAACCCGCCGTTCCCCGGTGGTTCGCCCCAGTCTCGGTAGTGAATGTCCCGAAGACCGAGTTCCAATACATCAAAGACATAATCGCGAACGCGTGCCGCGACCCCTTCAGAGGTACCACGAACTCGCTCGGCATCCGTCATGCATCCAAATTCAGTTTCGATCCCAAAAATTCTTTTCTTCATCTTTTAATTTTACCTTGCGGAGGAACGACGCGGTTTGGAAGTTGAAGGTTTTCGCTCAAATCTGAAGAAAGGGAACGCCCTATCAAAAACCCCTCCATTTCATTACGGGCTTGCGCAATATAATACAAGGAAAAGAAATTATGGGAGGGCAGTTTCAATTTCTTGAGAAGTCAACAGACGAAACTTACCTGCCCCGCGCTGTGTGGTTTCCAAAACCCCTGCTTCAATTTCACCGTCTTCCCGTGCAGCGTTAATAATTTCGTGCATCTGCGCAGTATCTATCTGGGTTTCCTCTGATTCAGCGTCATCTGGTTCTCGTGAACTCAATTCTCTACCAACTGCCCACGCTTCTAAACCTAACTGGAGCGCAGCGGCTAAATCTCTGTCGGTACCTGTAGAAGTAGTAGCGAGGTAGTTTTGCATCCCCGTTTCAATTACTTCTGTACCGCCGATAACAGTAGAGGTTAGGTCTGTTCGGACATTCCCGTCGTAGTTGATACAGGTAAAACGGTTTTTATCATCAGTGCTGCCGAGTTCGGCGAGCAACATTTTGATGATATACGCTTCACCGACAATGGACTCAAAAGCCTGTTTGAAGGTATGTGCTAAAACAAAGTTCGTGAGTCGGTGTAGGTTTACATCCTCGGTGGCATTTTGAAAACCTTGGACGCTGGCAGTGTCAGTAACAAGCATTCGGAGCCGTTCAATATCAGCAGGGTGTCCGATTGCGGAGAGCGCAATCCGGTCATGCACCTCAAAAATTTTGCGCTGTCCTCTACCAATAGTGAGTAGCACCATGCCTTCGTCATAGGTCAGCCCTACAACAGGGCTACCGCCTCGGAGCTGGTCTTCAATGTAATCTCGTCGGTCCTGAATCGCTTCTATCCAGCGATACGGTTCATCTCGCATTTTTTAATTATTCCTTGCGGTTTTTTAATTATTCCTTGCGGTTAAACATCGCGGGTTTGAACTATCAGCTGCCTTTCTTAAATCTGAAGAAACACCCAAGCAAAAACCCCTCCATTTCATTACAGGCTACAGGTTTTGCGGTTATCTTAAGAGGAACCCTCTGTTAGACCAAAACCTCTGAACCGACTGCTAACCACCATCTACCGACTGCTGACGGCTATTCCTCGGCATCTGGTTGTGCTTCAGCGTAACACGATTCCAATTCATCATCGGAAATATCTTCAACGCCGATGCGTGTCACAGTCTTGATATTTGGAAAAATTTGCGCTCTCGCATTGTAACCGCTTGTCGCCGCATCGTACTCACTTGCGGTGTCCAAAAGACGTAAGATAGTGACTGTTGCCTGCCGTTCATCCATCTCTTGCAAACGCGTATCACCGAATCGAGAGAGGTAACGTAAAACACCGCGAATCCAGATAGAGCCGGAACCGGTCGTGGCAAAATTGACGTTTTCAAAGTGAGCACCGAGTGCGTCATAAAAGAAAATCTTACCGCCATTCTGGTCATCAGCGGCACTCAAATCATAGAGGGAAAAGATCGGGATAACACCCCCGATCCCTTGGAGTGCCATCGGCAGATTCTCCCGGATGAGTCGCGATAGCATTCGGAGCTTACCTTCAAGACTCAACTCTTGGAGCTGACTGCGGCGAAAGTATTGAAACGAGTGCTCCAACATTCTGGCGATTTCATAGGCGATTGCGGGTGACCCTGAAATAGCAAGCACAGAATGTCCATCAATCTGCAAAACTTTCTCCGCCCGATCATAGATGACAGAGGTACCAGCAGTAGCACGCCGGTCCCCTGCGATCATGACACCGTCTCGGTAACGAACAGCGACGACCGTCGTACTGTGTGCTATCTCAATATCAGTACCGCGCTGTGCCGTTTCCGATGGCAAATCTATTTTTAAGGGGTAGTTTGCGTGTTTTAAAAGGTTCAGGAAGTCACCTTTATGGTTCATGACTCCCTGTAGCGCAAATTTTCCGGACTCTTTAGGGAAGCCACCTTTATCGTTCATCACTCCCCCGTTCTTTGGCGGTAGCGTCTGGACTGATCTTTGTCAACACGACGCATCCGTTTGAGCAGTTCTTGCGTATCGGGCCGACTGACTTTCTGTCGTTTGGGTCCTTCGTTATCGCCATCGCCATCACCGGGTCCGATGGGTTTGGTGTCTCTTTGCTTACGTTCAAGCTGAGCAATCATCTTGGCAGCCATGCTGTATCTCCTTTTTTTATAGATGCAACTTTTCAATGAGCGTCTCAACGTCCGGCGATTGATCGAGTGCCTCGTTATATTGACGTGCGATCGCTGCATCCGCGAGGGCATTTAGATTGATTTCGCGGGTACGCCCGTTTACAATGAAGGTAATACTATCCCACTGGATAGCCTTTATAGAGTTACTGAATCGATCTACAGCGCGCCCCCGGAAGTACGCCCGCGTGTCAGCAGGCGGATTATGGAGCGCAGCCTCAACCTGTTCGTCCGTGACGAGACGTCGCATCGGAATCCCATAGTATAGCCCCTCATCAAGATCGATGTTGTGATATTCTAAATCCAAACTTTGGAGCCAGGGGTCATCCCATGCGATCCCCTCTTCCTCAGCAAACGTTTCAAGCAACCACTTCTTCGCGACCCAATCAAGTCGGTCAGCGAGGGACATTGGATCCGCCTCAAGGGCGTTGAGGGTATCCTCCCACTCAGTGAGCACCCAGTCNGTTTCAGGTAGAGACGAGGTAGCCTCGTCCGTACTGAGATACTTCTGTGCGAGTGCGAGATACTCACGCTGATGGTCNATNGCGGACATCGTTTTNCCTTCTGTCGTCATTACTATCCAACGATACGTCTGATCATGCGATACAGTTTTGATGGCATCAATTGGGTTAACGAGTGCCAAACTTTCTGGAATCCTCCGTTGTTCAATCAAAGCAATCACGAGTGCAGTTGTTCCGACTTTGAGTGCCGTCGCATATTCGGACATATTTGCGTCCCCCGCGATGCCGTGCAACCGACGGTATTTAGAGGCATCCGCGTGCGGTTCATCTCGCGTGTTGACGATAGGACGATTGTGCATGGTATCCACACTCGCCTCTACGTGAAAGAAATCGGATCGTTGAGATAACTGGTAGTGTCCTGGGGTTGCGAGTCCGGCTTCCGTTTCAATGCCGATTTTCCCTGCGCCTGCGAAGATCTGGCGTGTGATAAAGAACGGCATGATACCTTGCTTGAGGGTTTCAAAGGGTACTTCGCGCGCCATCAGATAGTTATCGTGGCAACCGTAACTATGCCCATGGAAATCGGTATTATTCTTGTACAAAAGCACCCGTTTTCCGAGTTTCTGGCTGCGTGTTTCGGCGCATCGTTGAAGGATACGTTCGCCGGCTTTATCATGTGCGACAAGGTCAAAGAGACTGCTGCATTCAGGTGTTGAATACTCTGGATGTGCGTGGTCGTTGTAGAGCCGTGCGCCGTTGACGAGGATGTGATCGCTTTTGATTTCAGCAAAAGAGAGCCGTTCTTTAATATTGCGTTTCTTGTCCCGCTTCTCCTCTTCCTTTTCATCAGGATGATTGGAAAGCGAGCTCGCTCGAAAGCCGCGTTCATCTCGAAACGGATCCTCGCCTCGGTAGTCCCACACAGGTCGAAAATCTTCTTGTCGGTAGCTTTTTACCAGCTCAATTGACTGCTTGACGGCATCAAGGTGTGCTTCATTTTCGAGTGTTATTCCGTATTCAGTTTCGATTCCAAAAAGTCTTTCCATATTTTAAAGCGGTCAGCCGTCAGCGGTCAGCCATCAGCAAAGAGGCAAGCGTGTCGAAAAAAGTCATCTCTTTGCTGACTGCCGATAACCGATAGCCGATAGCCATTCCTAAATGACGCGTGATTCGGAGGTTCGGCGTCGTTCCTGTTTTTCAGTCTTGATAGGCGTAACTTTGACAACATTCGCCGGATCATAATCAAGGAGCTTGAGCCAGTCTTCAGTCGCCTCGGTCGGTGGGAAGATTTCGCTTTCGTGATACTCTGCGGCGAGTGCGTCTAACAGATCGGCGCGTGTGATACCGCTCTCCTTCTCTGGATTCTGAATCGCACGTTTGAGTGCAGACTCCTTCGCTCGCTGCACAATCGACTCAATAATAGCACCGCTGCACAGATGCCCCTTATAGAGGATATCGCGTCTCCCGCTCCTGAGAGAAACTTCGAGGAATCGATTGTCCTCGTCTTCACGGAACATCTCATCAACGACCTGTGCGATAAGATCTGCGACAGCTTTCTCCGCCGGGATAACTTCGGGTTGCGTTTCACCATCTTTCGGTGCCGCTTCGTTTTTCGCATCAAGGAGTGAAGCAATAGGCAATTCAGGGGTGAGGTAGATGCGGAAGATATCCCTTGCAGCATCTGCATCTGGACGGGTCACTTTAATTTTTCTATCAATACGTCCTGGACGTAAAATGGCAGGGTCAATCAGGTCAGGACGGTTTGTCGCCAAGATAATAACGACATCCTGTAAAGATTCAATGCCATCCATCTCTGCACAAAACATCGGGACGAGTGTGTTGGAGATGCTATGGGATCTGAGGGCACGCCGTGTGCCTAATATCGACTCCGCTTCATCTATAAAGACAAACGCCAGTTTGCCCTCTTCCTTTTTCTCACGGGCGATCTGAAAAATCTCTCGGACCTTCCGCTCAGATTCACCGAGCCACATGTTGAGAATCTCAGGTCCCTTGATGTGTAGGAAACAGCCTTCAACATCCTCGCCGCTTTCCCTTCGGAGACGTTGGGTTAAGTTGTAAGCGGTCGCTTTGCCGATGAGAGTCTTTCCGCATCCCGGCGGTCCGTGGAGGAGGAAGCCTTTCGGCGCACTATACTGGAACCGTTCAAAGAGTTTGGGATGTAGAATCGGAAGTTCGATAGTGTCCTTAATACGTTGGATGGTATTGTCAAGTCCGCCCACTTTGGNCCANGGTATATTCGGCACCGCCTCAAGCGCGTAAACGTCCGTCTCCTTCGTGGCGATATGTTCAACAGCGACCCGNAAGTTGGAGTCGATCCGAACTTCATCACCNGGTTTCAGCTTCGTATCTATGAGGTCTGTGGAGCGTTCAAGGATGACATTTTGAGCGTTCGGTTCTTGACCGATACGGAGACGGCCATCAGGCATAACATCGGCTATCTTTGCAATAGGACCGGCATCGTTGTATCCGAGTTCACCAACAACGACAAAAGCATCGTTCAATAGGATACTGAACCCCTTTTTAAGGTCTGATGTCTTTAGTTCAGAATCAATATTCGCGTAGTATTCAGAGCCACCGACGATGACACGGGCAATGTCCTCTTTAGGTAATCCGAGCAAGGTTCCGATCCGATTCGCGGGTGCGGTGAGTTTCTCAATTTGCTCCTCCATTTCCGCGTGGATACGAAGCGCCTCCTGCTGAATCGTGCGGACTCTCTCTTGGAATTCACCTTCGTCATTAAGGATAGAACGCCGGAGCTCCAAAAGCCAACGACGGCGCCGATCGTCCACCGGGGTCTCGGCAATAATGTGATGAATTAACTGCAATGAATAGCCAGAACTCATTGCCTCCTCTTCGGGAGTGAGTTCCTCTTCAAGTTCCTCGTCATCTTCAATAAACAGGTCGTTCCCATCGGGGCCTGGACCAGCAGTTCTACGATTCTTCTTATCGTACATTTGAAGGTCTCCTCAGACAGCAGCGGATGACTTTACGATAGAGTTTACCACATTTCCCACAATTTTACGAATATTTATTCAGTTCTTGTTTAAATTGGGGTCCACTGCGGTAATTTTCAATAGTTTAGCATAATTCGTAACACAAAAGCAAGAAAAAAACAAGTTTAGGTAGAATCTCGCCTGCGGTCGCCAGAAGAATAGCAGTCAGTTATCAATATGCTTCGCAGTGAGAATGGTCAGATGTAGGGATTCGGAGATCCCTCCTACCGGTAAGAGGAACGATTAACTTGACTTTCGTCAGTTAGTACGTTAGGATAGCGTCGGGATTCGGAGATCCCTCCTACAAGAAATTTGCGAGGTAAATAGGAGAAGCACTTTTATGACACTCATATCTCTTTTAGAAAATTCAATTCAGCACTACGGTAGTAAACCGGCATTGGCACATAAACCGAAAGGTGGCACTTATCAAGACATCTCTTACACTGAACTCGGCGAATCGGTGGACGCTTTTAGCAAAGGGTTAACTGCCTTAGGGGTGCAAAAGAACGATCGGATCGCACTTCTCTCCGAGAACCGTCCCGAATGGGCAATCACGGATTTTGGTAGCCTCAAAGTCGGTGCGGTAACCGTCCCGATGTTCTCAACGCTGACTGCGGCACAGGTCGGTTATATCCTTAAAGATTCCGGGTCAAAAATTATCTGCGTCTCCACGGGTAAGCAGTTGGAGAAGGTAACCGCCATCCGAGACGAGGTGCCGACGCTTGAACAAATAATTGTCTTTGATCCGATTGAAGGTAAATGCCCAGAGGGTGTTATCCAGTTTGAAGCAGTCTGTGAACTGGACGGGCAAGGAATCGAGGTTAGAAACCCTTCCGACGCGAGCGAAGAAGACATCGCAACGATTATCTATACGTCAGGGACAACAGGAGATCCGAAGGGGGTCATGCTGACACATGCGAATTTCATTTTTAATTTAGAGGCGTGCAAATCGCTGATTGATGTCAGTGATACAGACGTGTTGTTGTCGTTCCTACCTTTATCGCATGTGTTTGAACGGCTCGGCGGACACTACGTGCCATTGTTCTCCGGTGCAAAAATAGCTTATGCGGAGAGCGTCCTCACAGTTAGGCAGAACATGCAAGAGATTGCTCCGACAGTGATGCTCAGCGTGCCGAGACTCTATGAAACCATGCATGACAGAATTCTGCGTGCCGTGCAGGAAGGCTCATCACTCAAACAGAAGATTTTCCACTGGGGTGTTTCCGTTGGTTCATCCGTCAGTTCAGCAATTCAAAAGGGGAAAAAACCGTCTGCAATTTTGCAATTACAGCAGAACATCGCCGACAAACTGGTTTTCGCGAAATTGAAGGCAGCGACGGGGGGTCGGCTACGCTTTTTCGTCTCAGGCGGTGCGGCGTTACCACAATCGATCGCCGAATTTTTCCACGCGGCGGGAATACTGATCTTGGAAGGATACGGCTTAACAGAAACCTCACCCGTCATTAGCATGAACCATCCAACACAATGGAGGTTCGGAACCGTCGGGGTGCCCGTCCCGGGTGTAGAGGTACAAATCGCTGAAGATGGGGAGATTTTAACCCGAGGTCCGCACGTCATGAAGGGATACTTCAACAATGAATCGGCGACAGCAGAGGTTATTGATGGAGAGGGCTGGTTTCACACAGGCGACATCGGCATCATTGATGAGGATGGGTTCGTTAAGATTACCGATCGGAAGAAGAACATTATTGTGCTCTCCAACGGCAAGAACGTCGCACCGCAACCGATAGAGAGTGAATTGGTGCAAAGTCCGTTTATCAACCAGATTCTGTTGATCGGCAACGAACGCAAGAATCTTGCGGCACTGATCGTTCCCAATTTTGACGCACTCAAGGCATGGGCAACCGAGAATAATGTTACGACAGATGATCTTGCGACACTGCTTGAAACGCGCGAGGTACAACAACTCATTCAACGTGAAATTCGGAGCCGTTTAACCGATTTCGCGGACTTTGAACAGGTGCGACGGTTCACGCTGCTTGATAAAGAATTTTCTCAAGAAGCCGATGAAATGACACCCACGCTGAAGTTGAAACGGAACGTTATTATAGAGCGATACGGGGACGCGATTTCAGAAATGTATCCAGAGGACGCTTAGCATTGAAAAGTCGGGGTTGGAAACCCCTCCCACATAACGGGAAACCGACAGCAAGGAACTGCTAAAAGCCGCCGGTGTTTCAGTCTCTGGGTTGGAAACCCCTCCCACATAATGGGAAACCGACAGCGTTCGCAGGGCACTTACAAGAGAATAAGTAGCATCAACGGGGTGCCATAACAGCAAGCCCCGCTTTTATAATCTCAATTGTGACAGGAGTTTCGCACATCGGTTCGCCATCGGCATACAACAACATAGGTGTGTCGGTCTCAATGGTTAAAGCGCGGGTCTGGTGCATGGATACGGCAGGATGCGAAACATGTCCACCCCAGAAAAGCGTTACCAGTAGCCGTAACACCGTTAGCGAGGAGACTGGGCGGATAATACAGACATCGAAAAGTCCATCGTCGATACGAGCATTCGGTACAATCTGAAATCCGCCGCCATATCGACTTGTGATGCCTGTCGCAGCAAGGAGCAGGGGTCCCTCGTGGACACCGAAATCGCCTTCAAGACGCACAAACGGCGGTTCGTAATAGAAAAGTGTCTCCACTGCTGCGTAAGCGTAGGAGGCAGTGCCTGCAAACAGCGGTGTTCCTTTCGCCGCGCGGCGACTCACTTCCGTATCGTAACCACAGGTGGCAATGGTAGTGAAATATTTTTTATTTTTTCCTTGCGGTTCGATCAGTGCGGTTTCGACAGTGAAGCACCTTTCCGTAGATCCGCCCTCCATTTCATTACGGGCTACATCATTTGGATTAACAACTGACTGCTGACTGCCATTCTGATAGCAGCACCCTAAATCCACGTGGATAGGGGCACCAGATAAGAGGGTTGCGATTGCGGCTTCCGGTTTCAGCGGCACACCGATTGCCGCTGCGAAATCGTTGCCCCGACCACACGGGAGCACACCTAAGGTTACGTCTGGAACCGTCGCGATGCCGTTGACAACTTCGTGGAGTGTCCCATCNCCACCGCAAGCAATCACGGATCGAATTCCATCAGAGACGGCTTCCTGCGCGAAACGCTTGGCATCACCGGATGCCGAAGTGAACATCAATTGTCCCTGAGCCCCAGATTCGGTAAGGGCAGTATACGCCTGTTCAGCAACGCTTTTCGCGTGTCCCTTACCAGAAATGGGGTTTGCGATAAGGATGAAATTATTCATTTAATCACTGCGATTTTGCCGATTCTTTTTTCGGTATCAAATTCCAAGACATAGATATAGATACCAGTTGATACGTCTGCGGTGTTATTACTCGTAAGCCACCACTCTTTGCGGTTGTGATCCTGATCGGTCACATCCAATGTTTCAAGCAACTCACCGCCTGCGTTAAAGAGTTGTATGCGGGTGCCGACAGGCAATCTGTCGAAAGTGATTGCCCCTTTGTCAGCGAGGTTGGGACGCACCGGATTTGGATAGACCCGTACCTGGGTCAGATCTGACACTTCTGCTCCGATGACACCGAGTGGTATTTTAAGTGGCCGCGTAGCAGCGCGGATAGGGTTTTCATCAATATCGACGACGTTGGACACGGTAATCTCATATTGATCCGTTGTATCCGTAAGTGATTTTCCGAAGTGCCCAAGAAGGCTGTCTGTATCAAACGCCAAGAGTGCGCGTCTGCCCATCCGGTCCCGGATAGCAGACACCGGACTCACACCGCCAATCCGTTTCTCGGCTCGTAAAACATACCGATTCTCGTCCCCAATCCCAGGATCCATCCGACGGTCGAAGGTAACGAGGACCCAAAAATTCCCACCCATAGAAACCACATTCGGTATGGGAACCTGTGGTTCAGGCTGCGTTGTATCTATATCACTACCCGGACGGTGATAGGTTGCCCCGATCAACTGAGGGGGTTCTCTCGGTGTAGCAGAAACAGGGTCGGTGCGTTTCGTTTCGTTCCCTTTTTCGTCTTTCGTCGTGATAGCGTACCAGTAGGTATTATCCTTCGTAACACGTCTATCGAGAAATCTTGTGACGGTGAGATTTTCCGCCATCTTTTCATAAGTGCCAGATGCGGGTGCTTCCTTCTTCTCCCCTTGTGCGCGATAGACAGTAAAGTAGCGCGTCTGCCCCGACTGTTCGCCATCTGTTTCGTCGTTCTCCTCGGCATCCCATGTGACGTGAACCGCTTTCTGTGTCAGCGGTCTCGCTTCAACATTCCAAGGTTTGAGCGTATCAATGGCATCTGGATCTGTTGCGAAGATGGATTCAAAGCGGTAAATACCATCTTCAAGGTTAACGTAAAACTCGTCAAACCCGTTTTGATTGAGTTCCGCGGTAAGAAGAGCGGGGGTTTCCTCCATCTTTCGGTGCCAGAGGGGTACCATCGCCGTGCCATCCCACTGCACTACATAGAGATTCGGATACGTAGCGATGACCAACTTGTTGTGACCATCGCCTCCGAGATCTGCGATTGCGAGACTGTTCCCGGTTCGTCGGTGTGGTGCGATTGCGACAGTTGCATCACGCGTCCCATCAGAGAGCATAGCGTAGCCCTGTAAAGTGTGCGTAAAGACGAAAAACTTCCAGATGAGCGGTCCCGAAGGGTTATCCGGTAGCGACAGCAAACCACCCACAACAAACTCAGGTATGCCATCACCGGTGAGATCCCCTGCAGCGAGTTGCGTGACATCCTCCAGCGGAAGTTGCGTTTGCCACTCAAGGCGGAACGTGTTGCGGATAGAGGTAGATTCATAAACGAAAAGATCGCCTTCGCTATCCGCCGCCACCAGTTCTATGCTTCCATCACCATCAAAATCGTCAATAGCAAAGTTCTGCGCGAATACATTAGAACCAGCGGATTCGTTAATCAATACAGCCCTCTCGACATAGGTGTTTGCCGCACTGTCGTATTCAAAAACAAGGAGTCGGTCATTGTTGTTATCCGCGCCGATAATTTCCTTTTGTCCATCACCATCCATATCAGCGATTGTACCACCGGAGAGAAACGGCGTTTCCCAGATGATCTGGTGCGGGTATCCTTGTGGTGTAAGACTCTCCATGAGGAAGGTTCTCGCATCGTCGGTAGCCAGTACTTCGAGCAAACCGTCGTTGTCGGTGTCATCCACCGTCCATGTAATGAATTTTTCGAGATTAGAAAGCCCGTCCACACTTTCAAGGGTATGTGCCAGTTCATATCTTCCGCTTGGGAGACGTTCATAGACCGTGAGAATAGCCGCCTGCAACTCGGTGTCAAGCGTTTCCGAGGACAACGGACTTCCGACGATTTCGAGCTGACCGTCTCTGTCGAAGTCTGCGGTGACACTCGCGATGTGAAGTGGTGGGATATTGAGAGATTTTTCAGTGAATCCGCTCGGCGATATATAGCCAGCAACAGTATCAGCCGTATAAAACGCTCCGCCGTTATCCTCTCTCGTCTTCAGGTTTGTCGTATTCTCCGCTTCAACAAAAAACTGATAAGTTCCGCGCTCCAGACCTAAAAACAGGAAATGTTCTACTCCGAGATCGGTTGTCCCAATAGGAGCGAAAGGCGCGAGACTCCCCCTTCGCCGGTAATAGAGTGTATTCTGGGTAACATCATCCGTTGCCCATGTAAAAATCGTAAGGGGTCGCTCGCCGTAAAGTGTATCCGTTGCGGTAAGGGAAATAATTTGAGGGGGTGTCCGGTCTACACTCAACACGACTTGGTCGTGCACCTGTTGCCCATCTGTGGCTGTGGCTGTTAAACGGACAGTGTAAATCCCCTCTGGAACCATTGTGGTATCCCAAACATCCAACGTCTCACCGATTTTCTGTGTGCTGGAAGATTGCGTGAAAGGCGTAAATTCGACGGGTACTGTAGATGCGCCATAACTGAGCTGCCAAGAGTGGAACTTATAGCCGCCTGCGGTCCCAACGACGGTAATTGCATCCGCACCACCACTATTGGTTTCAGGTGCGAGGATACGTGCCTGTAACGCTCCGCTGGCGAGGAGTGCGCGCTCGGCATTGACAGTGCCCGCGCCTACAAATCTCTCGTCCAATTCATCGCTATCCTCTTGATAGACTGGATCAGCAGTGCTGATGAGTATGTGTCGTACCTCTTCATGTGTCAGCGCGGGACGTTTGGCGAGGATTAACGCGGCAACGCCAGCCACATGCGGAGATGCCATCGACGTACCCGTGAGGAGCCGATACTGGTTATTAATCTGTGTGCTGAGAATTACGTTGCCCGGAGCACCGATGTCTACAGACGCACCGAAATTAGATTGGTAGAACCGCTGTTGATTCTGTTCAGTAGATGCAACAGCGATGACCTTCCGATAGCCCGCGGGGAAAATTGCGGCAGGCTTTTGAGAATTGCCAGCAGCGGCGACCAAGACAGCACCGCGTGCATAAGCGTAGTCGATTGCGTCCTGAATAACGAAAGAGCGACGCTCACTACCCCAACTCATATTGATGACGCTCGCGCCATTGTCAACCGCATAAACGATCGCCGCGGCGGAGTCATCATCCTGCATTCGGGAACTCCCACCGAGTGAGAGTCCTGCGCGTATTGCCATGAGCGGACATTCCCACGCCACTCCGGCGATACCGATCCCATTATCAGGCATAGCACCAGCGATGCCAGCGACGTGCGTGCCGTGTCCTTTTTCGTCGATCGGCTCGTTATCGCCTTCAAGGTAATCACCCTCTGCTTGCAAATTAGGTGCGTCAGTAAAATCCCAACCATAAACATCATCAACGTAACCGTTGCCATCGTCATCTAATCCGTTATCAGGCATCTCGCCCGGGTTTATCCACGCTTTGGGTGCCAAATCATCATGTCTGTAATCGATACCGGAATCAATAATCGCAATTACAACGTTCCTGTCGCCTTTTTCGATCGCCCACGCTTGCGGCATCTTCATCAGTGGTAGGTTCCACTGCTCAGGATACTTCGGATCATTGGGAACGACGGCATCCGCGAGCATGGGACGGAGGTAGTTATACTCGACAGCCTCAATGAGTGGACTCTGTTCGTAAACAGACTTGAGATCCTCGAGCGGGGCATCAGGGGCAAATCGCAACAGATAGATACGTTTTAGGTTAGGATTCAGTGCTGGACGCGCGAGGTACGGAAACAGTGGGTGTAAGGATTCAACCTTATGCTGGACGTGCAGGACAGAGATTGGTGCGTTCGCTTGCAACCGCTCAACCTCTGACGCAGCATCAGGGGTCAAACGGATTAGCAACTCACCCGGGGTTATTTCGGAAGCGATGTCCGCGAAAGGCAAGTTCTCCGCTTTCATTTGAGAGAACTCGGAGCAGATTGCCATTATTAAAAGTAGGACAGTTATTAATAAAACCTTACAGTGTTTCATAATGGCTATTGGCGTGTTAGCGATCGGCTGTCTTGATGTAAAGAACTTACTCCCTGCCTATTATTCCATAGTTGAGCGTCATTGTCAACCCCAAAATTTTATCATAGGACTACTCAGTTTTCGGATTCTGTCGGTTCTGTAGGATAAATCGCGACTACAGCATGTCAATCAGCAGTCAGGGATCAGCGACAACGGGCGAGGTTAGAAACCTCGTCAGCGGTGGTGTGGGTTAGTTCGCTGAACAACCGTTTACATATTTTCGGGCTTTACTATAAATGAAAGAGCCTGTCACCAGTGTGAAACCGATGACAGGCTCTGTTTATATTCATCCAATGGTGAGATTATTCAAAGAGCTGAAGCTCCCCGTCCTTGACGATAAATACAGACGGGTCATACACTGCATCGCCATCCGGGTCGAAAGAGAAATTGCCCAAAATCGTTGGCAAGTCCATTGTCTGCGCTAAGGCATCACGAATCGCAGCGGAATCTGCCGATTGTGCGTTTGCGATGGCGTTAGCGAGAATATGGAGCGTCGCGTACGCTTCCGCCGCCCACCGTTCAGGCACATGACCGTGTTTCGCCTGATAATTCTGGATGAAGGCTTGGTTTCCGGGTGTGTCAGCCATCTCAAACCACCCACTAAAAGTTATCGCACCCTCGGCAGCGTCGCCCACTTGTTCGATCTCTGCTGCAGTCAAATCAGGAACAACAAAATGAACTGTGTCGGGAATACCGATTTCTCGTGCCTGAGTGATAATCTGAGTCATCTCCGGTGCGAGCGCAGAGATAAAGAGTGCGTCAGGCTCCATACTCATGATATTGGTGAGTTGCGTAGAAAAATCGGTATCGCCGGTTTGATGGGTTTCCACCGTCAGAACCTCTACACCGATTGCCTCAAGCGTTTTCTCAAATGCCTCGTTGCTACTCGTGGAGTAGTCATCCGCGGCATCGTATATCAGTGCTGCCTTTTCATAGCCGAGTTTCTCATGCGCCACCATTGTACCATTCGGATTTAGCACACCTACAGTGAGACCCGCGCGGAAGATATACTCCCCAAGTGCGCTGTAACCTATAGCGGAGGAAATCGGACTAAAAGCGACCACGCCATTCTCATTCGCAATCGGAAAAGCCTGCCCGAGCTGCGTTGAGATACCAACCCCGACGATGGCAGGTACGCCTTGATCGACCAATCCCTGGACGGCGGCAACTGCGCCCTCCACGGTGCTCTGCGTGTCCACAGGGACGAACGTGATGTTCGCATCACTGAGCATATTAATCTCATCTCGTGCCAACTCAAGCCCCCGTTGCATTGGGAGTCCATACGGTTCAGCAAAGGGTCCTGTCATCGCTACAGCGACACCGATGGGAATCTGAGTATCCATCATCTCAGAGGCTGTCATTTCCGGTGCTGTCGCTTCAAAGAGATGAAGTTCCCCGTCCTTGACCCTAAGGACGACCTCATCATATACTCCCTCACCGTTAGCGTCAAACGAGAAATTGCCCAAAACCGTCGGGAAATCCATCGTCTGTGCGAGTGTATCACGAATCGCAGCGGCATCTGCTGATCCCGCGTTCGCAATAGCGTTGGCGAGAATATGGAGCGTGGCATAGGACTGCGCCGCCCACGGTTCAGCTTCAATTCCGTATTTCGCCTGATAGTTCTGGATGAAGGCTTGGTTTCCCGGGGTGTCAAGCCCCTTAAACCACGTCGAAAAAGCGATCGCGCCCTCGGCGGCATCGCCCACCTGTTGGATTTCTGCTGGCGTTAAATCCGGAACAATCAGTTGAACCGTGTCGGGGATACCGAGCTCACCCGCTTGCATGATAACCCGCATCATCTCCGGTGAGAGCGCAGAGACAAAGAGTGCGTCAGGCGCCGCGTTCATGATATTGGTTAATTGCGCCGTGAAATCGGCACCGTCGGTTTCGATGGTTTCTTCTGCCAGAATCTCGACCCCGCCTGCCGCAAGTGCTTTCTTTATCTCTTCATTGCTACTCGTGGAGTAGGTATCGGCGGCATCATATATTAGTGCCACTTTTGTATAGCCGAGTTTCTCGTGCGTCGCCATCACACCCCTGGAATTCATTAGGTCTACAGCGATAGGGGTGCGGAAGACATAATCCCCAATCGAACTCAAACCCGCCGCAGACGAAACCGAACTAAAAGCGACCACGCTACTCTCTTGCGCAATTGGGAAAGCATCCTCAAGGAAATCTGAAATAGCGATCCCGACGATAACAGATACGCCTTGATCGACCAATTGCTGGACGGCGGCGACAGCCCCCGCTTCGGAACTCCGATCGTCCACAGTAACGAATATGAGATTCCCATCGCTGAGCATATTAATCTCTTCGCGTGCCAACTCAAAACCGCGTTGCATCGGGAGTCCATATAGTTCAGCATGTTTTCCTGTCAGGGATACAACGACCCCGATAGGGAGATCCCCATCCATCATTTCAGGCATTGTCGTTGTGTCGTCAGGCACCATCGGCGCGATCTTTTCGCAACCGGAAAGCCCGACTGTCAAAGCAACAATCGCGAATACACACGCGAATGTTATGATTCTTTTTACGTTCATGTTAAATCTCCTTTATTATTCACTATTTTCATTACGAAACGTTCAGATAGATCAATTAAAAAGCCTCCCTTAAACCAAATTCGTTGTCCTGAGAAAGAGCAAATTTTGCATGAATCCCCTACTGATACTCCAAAATTGCTTAATATTAAGCATTCTAAGACAACATTCTGATGTGAAAAGCTCAATAATTGCCAACTATTGTTTCATAGTTGGAAGTTGTTGTCAATGCAAAAAACGGAGAGATACGGTTATCGGTTTCAGTTATCATTAATAGTTAATAGAGAGTACAGCGTTTAATTCAGAATCAGGATTTCAGGACAGGATTGAAAAAAGGCGAGGTTATAAACCGCTCTTACTCGGAACGCACACGTCCAAAACTTTCATAGTCTTTGCGTCAATAATTGCAGTAGCAAGGTTCCCACGACTGTGGTTAGAGAAACTGACGATCCACGCGAACCCTTGAAATGACGGATATGCGTGAACCGCGCGCCGACCCGCTAAAGCGGTTTTGATCCGGGCATCTGACTTTGCGATTTGAAGGATTCTGCCCGCTCTTTGTTGAGAGGGAACGGTCTGTATTCCAAGTGAATCCAATATCCGTCTGCCTCTGTCTATCTCCGATGGTAATGCGTTCGGATGCTGCTGTGCGAGTTTTCGGAGGTGTGTCGCGTATTGACGATATGCGTCTCGGTGTTTTTCGTAATCCCTGAGTCCGTAAGCGATTGGAATTTGCTGATACTGTGCGGCGCACATCTCCGCAGCATCGGCTTCGAGACGCAAAATTTCGGCATAATTCCCCTCCTGCTCTGCCAACTCTCGACACTTTCTGAAAAACGTGGGATAGACACCAAACTCGTAAAATCGATTTGGGTAGCGTGGTAGCCATATCGCCATAAACTTTGCGATCTTTTCGCGCTCGGCATTCAGGCTATATTCTGATGTTTCCGATTGCTGCCACGCCGTTTCGGCACTTGTGCGGTGGTGCCGGTATTGTTTCTGAATTTCTTGTGCTTCTTTTTTAGCGCGTGCTGCCCACTTCTCGTAGCCGTGCCGCGCATAGTAAGCGTGTGCAATCTCGTTCATCGGAACAGAGATACGCGTGAGACATTCTGCGGCGGCTTCGTGCCAGAGGGCAAGTCTACCATAATCGCCGGATTGTGTGTAGCGTTCGATAAAGACCGCAGCGGTCGCTGTGCCTTCTCGGATTGCCATAGAGGGTTGCGCGGTTAGAATCAAAATCAGAAAAATCAATAAAGCACGAATCAAAGGCGGTTCCCTCATCTAAGGTTGTGCGCTTTCGGATGAACGGCACACGGCGTGTACCTACTACTTTATTTCGTGGACGGAAACCGAACGGAGTCTGTCTACTACTGCAACATAAAGCGGACGGTTCCAGAGAACGTTTCATCAGGCGCGAGCACAATCACGCCTGCAGGAATACCCCTTGCCTCTAAATTGATGGCATCCGTCGGGCAGGTGTAAGGCTCAAAACAGATGGCATCCCTATCAGGCGGTGTATAGACAACAAGCTCCCTGAACTGGGCATCCGATTCCATTACCATGCCGTACCCGGTATCTCGGTTCTCAATGAGGCATCGACTTACGCCATTAACCAATTGAACGTCTGTAAAGACATGGTCGAGTTTCAGTTTCGCAAACGGTTGTCCATGTCGCAGATCCAGTGTATCAGCGACATTGTGTTGTGCCCCAGTTGGCACGAGGACTTCGTCCAATTCCCAATACTTCGCAGCAGGGACGGTAATTATCGCTTCGGCGGCATTCGCCTCAGTGCCGAGATCTACGCTAAAATAAGGGTGGATACCGAACCCAACAGGCATATTCCGGTCACCGGTATTCTTGATAGCAATCCCCATGGTTAGCACGGCATCTTTGAGCGTATAGGTAATCTCAAGTCGGAAAGGGAACGGATACTGACGACCGACATCGGGGAAATCTTGAGAATTAAGGGAGCATACGAGCGTTGCTCCGTTTTCATCGGCGACATGGCTCTCGACCTGATACGGTAGATTCAACAACAAACCGTGAATTGTTGTTGGAGAGTCGGGTGCTTTGTCAAACTGATAGGTTTCCCCCTCAAATTGCCACATACCGTTTCGGATCCGATTGGGGAAGGGAAACAGAATTGGATTGCCGTAAGCGGTAGGACGTTCTTCCAAAGTGGCGAGATCCGGCGGTGCATCTATCAGGTTCAACCAAGTATCCCCATCTGCGACCTTGAAGGCGTAGCAGTTATTACCAAGTGCAGGCACAATCTCAGCGACAGCTTTTCCATCTTGCTGGATGTAGTAAACTTGGTATTTTGACCCAAGGACACTTACTGTTTCTACAACTACTGAATACGTTGTATGCGCCATCGTTTTCTCCCCATCTGCGTTTGTGAGTATCGTTGAAAGCCCGAAAAGAACACAACTTATTCCAATGCGGAGCGCGTGGTGCCATCTCCTTCCTCCAGATCGACGAAAAGAAAAAATACCCATTATCGATTAGCCCTCTCTTATGCTTTACGGCACGACGGAGCGTGCCTACTACTTTTGAGCGCACCAACGAATGCCGCGCTTCAGTACTTCTCGGAAGTTCGGATTAGAAAAGGTAACGTCGTCGTGTCCACTCTGGAAGCAGAAGATGCGAGAACTGCCGTATTCACGCGCCCACCCCAGCACATCCATACTATTTGGATGATCGACCGTCAACAGGATCGAACTATCATCACCAGCGGACTCCATGGTATAGGTTTCGTCACCCATCTCCCATTCGGTGAGNCCCTCTGTGATTGGATGCGTCGCATCAGCGATTTGCACCTGCAGCGTTTGTCGAGGATAGTAGCCAAAACCGCGTTCATGGATACCGCACATTTCAGAATAGGCATCCCATTCTGGGAACGCCAAGATGGCGTGATGCAGAATTATCATGCCCTGCCCACGTTCCGTTAAACCGAGAATCGCCTGTGCTTGCGCATCCGTCGGATACGGACGGTGAAAGTTATAAAAGACAACGGTATCGTAGTCTTTTTGGCTTGGGTCGTCTACAAAATCGTCCAGATCCTCTCGGACGAATTGAACGCCTTCCATACTTTCAAAAACCGCGTCAAACTGTTTTTCTTGGAAGCCGTGTTCTCCGGTTACGACTGCGATCTTCATAGTTCTTTCTCCTTTCAAGGTTTTTAGAGTAAAACCGACAATCAACCATACATGGGCGAGGTTAGAAACCTCGCCAGCGAAGGCGGAATTGCGCGGAAGACTGTAGATAGAAATTCCTAATACCGCGCCCATTGCCATAATTGCCTCAAGGTGGGACGTTTGCCGTACATTAGAATCCCAACCCGATAGATTTTTCCACTGACAAGTGTAACAAGCAGGACAGTCACACACATCAACAAGATGTTCAGCAAAATTTCCCACAAAGGCGGCATTAGCACGTTGATGCGCATGAACATGAGTATCGGCGAGAAAAACGGAACGTGTGAAAGCAACACACTGAGTGTCGAATCAGGGATCCTAAACAACTGGAACATCAGTATGAATGGAACAACGATGAGCATCGTGAGTGGCACACCCGTCTGCTGTGCCTCCTCCTCACTGCTGCAAATCGCACCCACAACAGCATAAAGCGTCGAGTACATGAAGAAACCGATAACGAAATAGACGAAGAAATAGGTAAGCACTTCGGCACTACTTGCTTTGATAGTCTCAATTACTCCGATAAGCTGCAATGGAAGGCTATCAATGCCAAAGATGCCGAGCAGTGGCTTTATGTTCATAACCAATAATACACCAAATATCACCCAGATAGCAAACATTGTCAAACAAACAGAGCACACACCAATGAGTTTGCCGAGTAGAAGTTGATGCGGTTTTATTGATGAAATGATAACCTCAACGATTCGGGTCGTTTTTTCTTCGAGCACACTCCGCATGATGGAGTTCGCATAGATGATAACGAACATATAAAGCACAAAAACGAGGAGGTACCCGAGTCCAAGCCGCGCCCCCGTCTCTAAGGGAGTTTCAACTTCTATACCACCGTCTTTCCCCTTGCTACTTTTAACAGCATAAGCGTTGAACCTGACGGAACGCATGAGTCGACTGACTTCACTCTGGGAATAACCACTCTCGGCAAACCGCTTATCACGAACGATGTCTGAAATGATTCGGCGGAACGCACTTTGTATCTCAAAATTCGTCGCTGTTCTGGCATAGAACCGGACCTCCCCGTTTGTAAAAACATCTTTCGGGATTTCAAGATAGGCGTAGAGATCTTTCGTGTTGACGCGCTCTCGGAGTGTGGCTCTTGCCTCCTCTGTTGTAGCATCCTCCTCATGGAGTTGATAGAGGAGTTCCCCTTTACGTTGAAAGGTCGAATGCCCTGCGATAGCTGCTTGCATCTCTGTAAAGATTTCACCCGTCTCATCAATTACTGCGAGTTTTCTCATCTCTTTGGTTCTGTGCTCCATGATTGCGAGAAAACTGGACAACACCACTAACCCGCACATCAACACCGGCATAAGAAACAGAGAAACAATAAATCCCTTAGATTTAACGCGCGTTGTGTATTCACGTTTAATGACGGTGATAATTTTATTCGGCATCTTGCACGACGCCTCCGTGCGCTTCAACGCTCTGGACGAAAATTTCGTGTAACGTCGGTTCAACTAATTCAAATCGTGTCACATCAATGCCCTTCTCAACCAGTTCACGGAGCAATGAACGGTAGTCTTCTGGGGTTCTCAATTTTACCTCAGCATACTGTCCAAAATCGTTGAATCCCTGAATCCACGCGGAATTGCGAATCAATTCGAGACTCCCTACGTATTCAACCTCAACAGAGTTCTTACCGAAAGCACGCTTCACAGCGCGGAGTTCACCTTCAAGCAACACCTCACCTTGATGCATAAGACAGATACGATCGCATAGTTTTTCCACCTGTTCCATCACATGGGTCGAGAAGATAATTGTACTGCCGTTATCACGCAGTTCAAGCATCATATCTTTGAGGAGCGTCATGTTAATGGGGTCCAGACCGGAAAAGGGTTCATCAAGGATAATCAACTCCGGTTTGTGAATCACTGTGGTGATGAACTGAATTTTCTGAGCCATCCCCTTAGAAAGCTCATCAATCCGCTTGTCCGCCCATTCCGACAGTTGCATTTTCTCCAACCATCGCTCAATCTCACCGAGTGCTTGCTGTTTGTATAAGCCTTTTAATTCGGCAATAAAAAGGATGACATCGCGCACCTTCATTTTGCGGTATAAGCCGCGCTCCTCCGGCAGATATCCAATCTGATCCAAAAAATCTCGGATGTGCCGATTGCCGCTGAAGGTAATACTGCCCGCATCCGGTGCGATCATATCCATTATCATGCGGAGCGTGGTTGTTTTTCCTGCACCGTTGGGCCCCAGAAGTCCGTATATACTTCCCTTCTCAATGCTGAAGGAAATATCCGACACGGCTGTGAAATCGCCAAACTTTTTATGGACATTTTCGAGTTGGAGGAGGTTCATCGTTTTTACTCCGAAATCTGACAAATTATGTTCACGGCACGCGGCGCGTGCCTACTACTTTGCAGATTTAGTCGGTAATTGCCTGATAGGTCAGCACGCGGAATTGGGCGTGGAATGGGGAATCGCCTATCAATTGCGTCATCAGGATGCCGATTAAATCTTCCACGGGGTCAATCCAAAATGTGGTGCTTGCGAGCCCACCCCAACTGTAAGTTCCTTCAGAACCGGGCGCGTGCGTCTCAGCAACATCCGTGACGACAGCAAATCCAAGTCCGAAACCGCATCCCGTTCTCTCAAGCGGATGCCACTCATCAGAGATATGATTCATCCTGATGAGTTCAACGGTTTTCCTTCCAAGCAATCGAACACCATCGAGTTCGCCATCATTGAGTAGCATTTGACAGAAGCGGAGATAATCCGCGGCTGTCGACTGTAGCCCGGCACCGCCAGAATGGAAAAAACTGCGCGGTCCGCTTGAAACAGGCGCGTTTTCGATCACCTGAATACCACCGTCCTCGGCGGGTTCATATAACGTCGGGTACCGATCCGCCTTTTCGTCCGGCACTGAGAAAGCGGTGTCCGTCATCCCCAACGGATCCAAAATCTGGGTTTTCAGGAATTCCTCAAACGGCATTCCAGAGACGACTTCAACGAGGTAGCCGAGTACATCGGTAGACATACCGTAATTCCACGCATCACCAGGATGGTGTAGAAGCGGAATATTTCCGAGTTCTTGCGCCATGTTGGCGAGATCTCCGCCGTAGAAATTAGCGTCTCTATATCGCTCATTAATTGGATGATCCCAGTCGCCACCGTAGATAAGCCCAGAGGTGTGCGTCAACAAATGCTTTATTGTCATCTCGCGTTCAGCGTCAACAATAGTCTCGCCGCCCTCAGTGTAGACCTGCATATCTTTGAAAGCAGGAATCAATTCAGAGACGGGGGTGCCGAGTTGGAAGTGTCCTTGCTCGTAAAGCATCATCACTGCGATGCTGGTAATTGGCTTCGTCATCGAATAGATACGGAAAATTGTATCAAATTCTAACGGTTTCTCGGTAGCAACATCCTGCATACCGAACTTTTCAAGATGGACGAGTCTGCCTTCACGTGCAATCATCGTTAGCGCACCGGGAATTTTCCCAGCGTCAACCCAGCGTTGCATGACTGGAGCGATGCGTTCCAACCGCGAGGTTGACATACCTACATCTTCAGGCACTGCGCGCGGTAATCCTTCATATCCATATCTTGCCATAAAAACCTCCCATATTAGCCGTCAGTCATCACCAGTCAGCAAAGAGACCTCGTGGCAGACATGTGACGTATGCCATATACTGAAAGCCGATTGTCATTATTAAATTAGTGTCTGATAGGTTAGTACCCGGAATTGGGCGTGGAACGGTGAATCAGCACCGACCAATTGTGTCATAAAAACGCCGATCAACTCCTCCACAGGATCGATCCAAAATGTGGTGCTTGCCATGCCACCCCAACCGCAAGTGCCTAAGGAACCGAGCGTGTGCGTTTCAGCGACATCCGTGACAACGGAGAATCCAAGTCCGAAACCGGACCCCGTTCTCTGATTGGGTTGCCACTGGTTAGCAATATGGTCCATCGTGATGAGTTCGGCAGTTTTTCTTCCAAGGAGCCGAACGCCATCGAGTTCACCATCGTTGAGTACCATCTGGCAGAAGCGGAGATAATCCGCGGCGGTCGATTGTAGTCCGCCGCCACCAGAATGGAAAAAACTCAGCGGTCCAGTTGCAGCGTGGACTTTCTCAATTGCCTGAAGCTTACCGTCTTCCCCGAATTCATATACCTTCGAATATCGGTCAGCGTTTTCAACGCGCACTGAAAAACCGGTATCATTCATGCCTAAAGGCTCAAAAATACGGGTTTTCAAAAACGTCTCAAACGGCATACCCGATACGACTCCGACAAGGTAGCCGAGTATATCAGTAGACATACCGTATTTCCATGCGTCCCCTGGGTGGTGAAGGAGCGGAATACTTCCGAGCTTATTTACCATGTTGGCGAGGTCGCCGCCGTAGAGATCTGCATCTTCATATTGCTGATCGATGGGATGATCTTCCCTATCGCTTTCATAGATAAGTCCAGCGGTATGCGTGAGTAAATGTTTTATTGTCACCTCGCGTTCTGCATCAACAATCGCACTGCCATCTTCCGTGTAAACCTTCATGTCTTTGAAAGCAGGAACAAATTCGGAGACAGGTGTGCTGAGCTGGAAATGCCCTTCTTCGTAGAGCATCATGACGGCGACACTGGTAATCGGTTTCGTCATTGAGTAGAGGCGGAAGATGGTGTCAAATTCTACTGGTTTGGCGGCAGCAATATCCTGCATACCACACTTTTCAAAATGGACGAGTTTGCCCTCACGCGCGATCATCGTCAATGCACACGGGATCTTTCCGTTGTCAACATAGCCTTGTATGACCGGCGCGATACGTCCTAACCGCGAGGTTGACATACCGACATCTTCGGGGATCGCTCGCGGTAATCCTTCATATATTGTCATTAAGTCTCCTACATTAGCCATCAGCGGTCAGTAGTCAGCAAAAAACATCCAAGCAAAACACTCTACTTTACCGGAACACCTCTTTACTGAAGGCTGATAGCTGAAAGCCAATAATCCTTATTCCGTGAGTGCTTCATAGGTCAGCACTTTAAATTGATCATGGGAAGTGGACACGTCACTGACTTGCGTCATGAGTAGACCGATCAACGCTTTTTCGGGGTCAATCCAGAAGAGGGTACCGGCGGCACCGCCCCAGCTGTAACTTCCTATTGATTCCGGTGTGTCTTTGGGTTCTTTATCATCGGTATCTTTCGATTCTTTATCATTTACGACAGAAAAACCGAGTCCAAACCAACCCTCGTGATGAGGGTAGCGCATGAGTTCAACCGTTTCCTTCTTTAATATACGGACACCCTCAAATTCGCCGCCATTGAGCAACATCTGACAAAACCGCACATAATCCGGAGCAGTTGAGACGAGTCCGCCACCTCCGCCTGGAAAGAAACGGATCTCACCGCTCGCGAGTCGTGGATCTTTATCAACACGTTCCAACTTCATTTTTTCTTTTTTATCACCTTTGATCCCCTTTCCTTTGTCTTTATCATCATCCATCTTTTTCTCTTTCTCTTTACCATCTTTCACCGCCTTTTGTGTCGTAAGTTGATACACTGCGGCAAACCGGTCCAACTTCTCTACAGGCACTGAAAATGCGGTGTCTACCATACTAAGGGGTTCAAATAGTCGTGCTTGGAGGAATTCTTCAAACGGCATCCCTGAAACCACCTGCACGAGGTAGCCGAGCACATCCGTTGAGACGCCATAGGTCCACTTCTCGCCGGGTTCATGAGCGAGCGGAATGTCGCTAAGTTTCTTCACCGTATCTCCGAGCGGCGTGCCGGGCTGAAAAAGGTTCGCCTGCCGATAGCGTTTATCGATCGATTCCTTGCCCCAGCCATAGACGAACCCAGCGGTATGTGTGAGAAGATGTTTGATGGTTACCGCTTTCTTGGCATCTAAGATTTCGGTTTGGTCCCCGTTGTAGACCTTCATGTTTTTAAATTCAGGGATGAAATCGGACACAGGCGTGTCAAGTTGAAAATGGCCTTCTTCGTAGAGTATCATGACAGCGACACTGGTAATCGGTTTCGACATCGAGTGGATACGAAATATTGTGTCCGCTTCAATAGGCTTGTTATTTTCAATATCTTGCATACCGATGGTTTCAAAATGAACAACCTTCCCGCGTCTTGCCACGACTGTCAGGAATCCCGGTATACGTCCATCATCAACATAATTTTGCATGATAGGACGGATACGTTCGAGACGTTCAGCAGAAAAACCGACCGCCTCCGGTACCGTCATTGGTAGTCCTTGTCCGAAAGCGAGTGTGGTGGTATAAAAAAGCAGTAAACATGTGTAGGTTAATAATTTCAATCTATTTTCCTTTTTCTTTTTTTAGGTTTGTTGGGTTTCGCTATATTATCTGTTATGGCGCGGTTGGAAACCGCGCCTACCGGTTTTGAGCTGTCTTATGGGACACGCTTGAGGTAACCCCACCGCGTTGCGAGTTTGCCACCGGGTTCAACGCTAAGAATTGCAGCTAATCCGACATCCATCGCTTCCTGAATTTCTGCTTCGGTTCGTGCGACATTGGAGATGCGTATCTCATCAATGACACCTTTCAATCCGTTTGCGTTATTGAGATTCGGCACGCCGATTGTAATCGGATCGGCACTCTGAAACGTGGTGCCATTGGGAGCTTCAATTTCCAATTCACCATCAACATAGGCGCGTCCCATCTTGCCATCATAGGTAAAAGCGAGATGATGCCATTTGTTGTCAGTGATGTCGGTTGTGGCATCCATACTAAATCCACACGCCCCATTTGCTCCGATTTCTGAATGTAACACATGTTGATCTACATGAATCCAGATACCATAGTTCCGATTGTTACACCCTGCCTGCTGTTTGCAGACAATGCCCTGCCATTTCCCTGTGCCCTCTTCCACTTTGACCCATGCTTCAATACTCAGCGTTTCCAATTCCAGTTTCTTGGTAGACTCAACAACGACGTAACCACCGTCATTCCCGGGAAATTCCAATCCGCCTCCGAATTCTGCCTTAACCCATTTAGGTTTTCCTGCGAATTTACCATCGTGTCCGTTTCCGGAAACGTCTTTCACTACATCGCCGGCACCTTCGTCAAAGAGCCAGACGGCGACGGTATTTTTGTCAACCGCTGCATGTGTAGATAGACAGACAAACAAGGTCAAAATCGCTATTGTGGTGAAACAACACTTGATGCTATAGATAGGTTTTGTATCTGTAGTGTGCATGGTCATATCCCCCTTTATTGCGGTATTCTACCAGAAAACGAATGTCAAGTCAAGCATTTGGTGATATGCCGAGATGCCGAGATAAAAATGTTGACACGAGATTACGCATCGCATATAATTTCGCATGTTCACTTGTCGGCGTGTGTTGGACACGCGTGAATCACGAGGGACACATAAGGAGGCTTACTTTATGGAAACCGAACGAATTAAAATGGGATTAGTCGGATGCGGTGGTATGTCCGGTGCGCACATGGGGGGTTACCGTCAACTCTGGTCGAAAGGGATCAGGAATTTTGAAATTGTGGCGGCGTGTGATATTGAAGTGGAACGCGCTGAAGAACGGGCACATCAGGCACACGAGTTCCAAGGCGGAACGAAGCCCGCTGTCTATACAGAACTCGATGATATGCTGGCAAAACACCCCGATCTGGAGTGTGTTGACATTTGTGCCCTCCACAGTGCACATCATACGCTCGCTGTGCCTGCGCTCGACGCCGGAAAACATGTTATTATCGAAAAACCGTTCGGTATTACAATGCGGGCATGCAAACTGATGATGGAAGCCGCGGATCGAAACGACAAGATTATTTCCGTCGCTGAAAACTATCGTCTGGCACGTATCCAACGTACCCGTAGCTGGGCAATCGCTCAAGGACGTATTGGTGATCCGCGTATGTTCTTCTGGGTAGAGGTCAGCGAAGGCTTAGGGAAATGGGGTTGGCGCAACTTCAAGATGGACGCAGGCGGCGGTTGGGCATTAGACGGCGGTGTACACTTTACGGATCTGATGCGCTATATTCTCGGTATGGAAGCCGAGGAGGTCTATGCAATCAACAAGGCTTACGAACCTTTCCGCTACGACAATCCTGCGGAAAGAGAAGGCGGATACGCCGTTGACGTTGAGGACGCGATGATCGCCACTATCAAGTTTGAGCAAGGCGTTACAGCACAGTGGACATGGGTCGGCTCNGCACCCGGACATCATTTTAATCAGCACACCGTTTACGGCAGCGAAGGCGCGCTTGATTGGAACAGAGGGTTGGTGCCGCGCGGCGGCGAACCGATCTCCAACGATGAACTCATGCAGGAGTTTACGAATAGCCTCAGCAACTCAGAACGGGAATACTACTTCCCGGGCGGTGTGGAAGATACCGTCGCGATTGAACTGAAATACTTCGCCGATGCCATTCGGAGCGGTGGCAAACCGGAAGTGGATGCCGTTGAAGGTATGCGGTCGGAAGCCCTCTGCATGGCAGTCTATGAATCGGGATGGTTCGGTCGTCCGGTGACAATTGAAGAGATCGAAAACTGCGAGTTAGAAGGCTATCAGAAGGAGATTAACGATAAATTAGGCATCGGCTAAAGGCAAATTTGTAGGCAAACGGAGTAAATAATGGATCGATTGAATGGAAAGGTTGCGATTGTTACAGGTGCCGGCAAAAAAGGGGAAGTCGACGGCACCGGCTATGCAACATCAATACTCTTCGCGAGAGAAGGTGCGAAAGTGTTGTTGGCGGACCTCTCCCCTGAGAATGCCAACGCCACGCTTGCAGAGATTGAAGCAGAAGGTGGTGAAGCATCGGTATTCATAGGAGATGTGTCCACAGAGGAAGCCTGTGCCGGGATGGTGGAAGCCGCCGTCGAACGTTTTGGTAAAGTGAACGTTCTCTTCAACAACGTCGGGCTTGGTGGTTCTGGGATGGTCACGCAGGTGGACGAGGCGAAATGGGACAGAGTGATGGATGTCAACCTCAAAAGCATGGTTATGGCGTGCAAACATGCCGTGCCTCGGATGGCTGAGGCGGGGGGCGGTTCAATTATCAACGTCTCGTCAATCGATGCATTGCGTGCGGGTTCCTCTCGGAATCTGCCGTATGCCGCCGCGAAGGGTGGGATGATTTCCGCGACAACAGTGATGGCGGTCCATCACGGACGAGACAACATTCGGGTGAATTGCATCGCGCCAGGGCATCTTTACGCCTCATTCCCTGCCCCGTATCTGAGCGAAGCGGAGCGGGAACGGCGACGGCTTATCGGACCGCTCGGGACGGAGGGAACCGCGTGGGATGTTGCGTGGGCAACCGTTTTTCTCGCCAGCGACGAATCGAAATGGATCTCCGGTGTCACGATTCCGATTGATGCGGGTCTACTCGCCGCAACGCCACTCGCTGTTGTGCATCAGCTCGACGAATAAAGCAAAAGAAAACGGGCAATGCCACAGTGGGCATTACCCGTTGGTTGTTTCAGGGAATGTAATTGGAATTTTCCTCGGTTAATCTCGTGAGCGTTTCAATTGTCCCCACTGCGTGGTCAGTTTACCTGTAGCGGAAACAAATCCTCTCAGACGGACGGTCGCTAACGTCTGGTGTTCGCCATCAAAAGATACGTCCTCGATTTGGTAGTAATAGACGACGTTCGGCTTTGCCGTGGTATCTGTCCACGTGTAGGTATTCCGCTCAGCAGTGGTGCCTGCTCCGGGAATCAGTTGGGCGTTGATGACCTTGAATTCACCCGTCTTCGTTTGACTTCGCAGTATATTGAATCCGGCGTTGTCCACCTCGGACTCGGTCGCCCATTGGATGACAACCGTGCCAGTCTCCGTGAGGTCTGGACGGAACTGAGACAGTTCGACCGGAAGTGCTCCCCCTGCCCGGATGCCGGGGCTTCCGTGGTCGGTTCTACTACCGTACCACGTTTCAATATTTCTCCGTGATAAGTCAACGAATGAAGTTTCTGCTGTGCGGATCCACGCATCTCTCAGGGTCCCGTCAAACGCGATGCCTTTGTTCGTGGATATTCGGGTCCGCGGGTTATACTCGCGATACCGGCGGACAATCGAGGTTCGGTCTCCATCTTCTGTCCATCCGTTCGGTAATTCCCATGTGGGTCGATCGGAAGTCCGGACACTGCCATCAAGGTTTCCAACTTCATCGACGAGGTTATTGCTTCCATCGACGAGTTTGATGTGGAACCCTTGGGTCGGATGTAAGAACGCATCTCGTGGGGAGCTCATCCCAAATTGAGCGGCGAGTGCCGGGTAAACCTTGAAGACACGGGTAGCTCCGAAAAGTTGTCCTTTCGCGTGAGTAGTAGCAGAGTTTCTTCCATTGGCTGAGACGATGAGCACCGACTGCCGTTTCTCGATCGATTTTACGCGTCCACTATTTTTAAAATTAATTGTTCCGGACTGGGGTTCGTTGTTTGCGCGGGGATTGTCGTAGTTTTCAATGATGAGTTTCCATCCAGTACCAGCATCCAAGGCAACGGCCGCGGTCTTAGAAGTATTGGAAAGTTCAATCCACTGGATTTCATCCGTGCCCGCATCTGTAGCGAACATGATTTCGCTAATTGTCACTGTTCCTTGTCTTGGCGTGCCTCCTGTTGGGGTGCCGGTTGCAGCGACACGAAAGGTGTGGGCGGGGGAAGGCGTTGCTATGTTTGCTACCCCACCTGCATCTGCTACAGCCCCCGCCTTGATTTGTACGGTCACCGTCGTAGCACCGGGATCAGGAATGAGCGTTGCGACGTAACCGTTTGTAGCAGGGATCGGGCTGAGCACGCCGATCGAGGCACCGATGACGGTGAGCTCACTGGCAAGCAGCGCGGCACCCGTCTGAAGGGGTTCGTCAAAGGTGATAGTTGCACTATACACACCGCCGCCCACGGGTATGGGGGTAATCGTCGCTACGGGTCCGGTGGTATCCACGGTAAACGTGCCTTTCGGGAAGATATACGAACCGTTAGTCGAGGGTTCCACCGTTATCTGCGTTATGGCTACGCCAGGACGAATTGTCACCGTCCAAACTCTTTTAGCGGCATCAGATGTGAGACTGACAATAGAACCATCGGTGATCTTGATATCCGCCTCTGTCAGTGTAATTGCCGTGCTTGAGGTCAGCGTCACCGTAAACGTCGTGTTGCCACCAATGGACCTATCAGGGGAAATCGTGAGCGGTGGTGCCGCACTCCGAATTATTTCGACCGATTCTATTACAGGGGCGGCGGGGACAGGTACTCCCGGTTGGAAGCCACCGGAAAAAACGGGTAGAGTTTGGGCAGAATTTGCTGGCACTGCTATATTCACCTTACTAACATTCCCCTTAACAGTGATTGTCGTTGTCCACACCGCATTATCTGTACTTGTAAGTGAAGCGGCTGTTGCACCGTTCAGAACTTGAATGTCGTTGCTATCTAAAGCCTGCAGCACAATATCAGTGGCATCAAAGCCGGTTACTGCGGTATTGACAGGATTATTAGTCCCGGGCTCTTTCTGAAATGTGATGGTTAGTGGAAAAGAAACGGATTCAGCCCTGATACCGTATCTTTGTATGCCTACCGTGTTCTCGTCTATCGGGTCAATCTCGTCATCTGCCACCTCATCTGGCACCGACAGCACCGGTGTTACAGCTTCAGTTGCAGGGATTGCAACGAAAGCCAATCCTGCAATAAGCAGCACCGCAAAAACTAAGATAAATTTCAATTTATTAAATAACATTCGTAATTTTCCTCCTTCAAACGAATTCAAGCGCAGGAACATGTTTTGGAGTTTTTTCGTCGGGTTCGGTTTTTAACGCGAATTTTCAAAAATTTCTCTCCTGAAGGGGTTAACGTCATTTCGCTTAAGGGCGTTACGAAAAAATGCGGTAAAAGAAGGATAGTGTGTCAGGCGGGATGTGGTGTGTATAGTGTCTGAATCGCGGATTGGCGCGGATTTTACAGATTTCGCGGATTTTAAGAGTTTTGGTGAGAGGCGTTGTTGTGTATAGCAGGAATGCTATTTCTTATAAAAGTTCACGCCAACGCGTTGAATTTGTTCAATCATAATTGGATTGTCAATTTGATGGAAAATGGAGAGATCAATGGTATAAGGCAGGAGTAGATCGTCTAATTCAGTGTCAATTTGGGAGAGGACGCTGTGTGTTAGTGCTGCACCACAGAGGGTAAGGTCAATATCGGATCCATTTCGATAACCACCAGTGGCACGCGAGCCGTACAAAATCGCCTTTTCCACTTGTGGATAATGGCTGAAAACGCCTCGGATTTTTTCAAGGGTGCGGTCTGATAAACCGTATTTCATAGCGATTGTTCCTGTTTTAGGTGCTCTATTTTCGCGAGTAAGGTCTCAAATTCAGAGAAATATGCATTGAGAACCGCAGAAACAACCTCTTTAGCAACGCTCTCGTTGTAGGTATGCGTTGTTAAATTGCGGTGGCGTATCATTTCCATCCACGCTTCCCCGTTTTCGATTAACCCTTCCTTGAAAGCGGCGCGGGTTGTATCCCTTGAACCATACAGCTTAAATCCTTGTGTCTGAAGAAAATCCTTTAGGGCATTCCACGCTAATTCATGGGTATATTCAAAGCCTTGTATTAATCCTTGTGCTTCCAAGTCCGACAGTTCGCGTTGTTGTGCCAAATCCACCCCTTCTTTCAATCGCAAAAATGCCCTGCGAAAACTATCCGCTCTTTGTATCCAGCGACTGTCTTGATAGTCCATGGTGTGCACTCCGAACAGAATAGCGAGTAAAACTCGCTCCTACAATAAGAGGTTGAGGAACGTAACGGAGAAATAAATCAAGGTTAACTCAGTATTAGAATTGTGCGGGGAAGTTTCCGCGTGCGGCATCCATGACTTCGGCTGTGATTTCATCGTGTCCGTTGTCTTTGGCGAAACTTTCAATCCCCATCTTCGCCATCGGACGGACAAACGCCGGAATTCGCTCCAAGCGTTCGAGTGCCTCCGCTGACCAGCCGGGACCGCTCGGTTCGGCAGGTGCAGCCTCTTCCTGAAATGCGTCCGAGATGACAGCGGTAAAGGGGCATTTGCCGCCTTCAGCGGTTTCACTGGAGCCCATTCCTGGGGAAAACTCGTTCGGCATCGCTTCGGTCTTTCCTGTCTCTAACTGTGAACGTACCATCTGCATCGGCTGTGCCGCTTCGTTGTTTCCACCGAGTTTGAGATCCAAGGATTTTAACATCTGGGTCTCCGATGGATTCAGGAACATGGCGATCTCGGTAAAGCAGTCGGGACATTCAAAGAGTGCTGTCACGGAGCCTTGTTCGGGACGGGTTACGTCTTTAAATTTCATCGCTGTGTCACAGTCTGTACATAAAAATTTCATTTTTTAATTATACCTTGCGGTTCGGTGAGACGAGTAAAGAATTTTACGTGCCTCTCCGTAGAACCGTCCTCCATTTCATTACGGACTACGAATCTCGTAACTAATGTGCCACGAAAGAAGCACAAACTAACAGTTCGTGCTACATTAAAAAAATGCTTGAACTTTTTCAGCCACTTCCATGAGTGCCTTGCTCGCGGGAGCGTCCGGGTATTCATGTAGATACAAAGTCCCGTCGTCACCAGAACGGGCGAGTTTCGGATCAAAGGGGACACTGCCCAAAAGATCCTGCTGGAATGCAGCGTCGGGTGTCTCGCCAGCGGAAAAGAGAGGTTCCTGCTCGCCACAGTGCTGACAGACATAGGATGCCATGTTCTCAACAACACCGATGATTGGCACCTTGAGAATATCTCTCGCCATTGTTACCGATTTTTTGACGATGAACTGCGATACCTCAGACGGGATTGTCACCACAACGACCCCACCAAGATCAGGAATAAGTTCTGCTACATTTGGGAGTCGATCGGTTCCGGGTGGTAGATCCAACAGGAGATAATCCAACTCTCCCCACTCGGTATCGCCGATGAATTCTCGGAGCGCGCTGACCTCCATCGTGCTACGCCACGTGAACGCGTCCTTCTGGGTATGCGCATTCCAAAGCACCGGGGCATCGTCTTCTGCCAAGAGCAGATCCATAGAGATAAGTTTCGTGCCGAGTACGGTAATAGCAGGCTTCACTCCTGCGGGTGTGTATTCCAGCGTAGCGTTACGCACTCCCATTATCTTGGCAAGCGTCGGTCCGTTGATGTCGGCATCGACGACCCCGACAGTGTTACCCTTCAGTGTGAGGGCGGCGGCGAGGTTCGCAGTGAGCGAACTTTTGCCGACTCCGCCTTTTCCGCTCATAATCGCGACGGTGTACTTGACCGAGGCGAGTCGTTTCTGGAGCCGGTTCGCCTGTGCCGTGACTTGCCCGATAATGTTGGAACCGGCATCGCTTGGTAGTTCTCTATAAGTTTTCATTTATGATAGATTTTAGAATTATTTATACATTGTGACCGGTGAGTTTGCGGGCAACCACGAGGGTTGCCCCTACAGAGAACACGCGTTACGCAAACTATTCAAATAGAGATGATATTACTCGGTTGGATAAAAACCACCGATGGCATAGAGTGCCTGATAACTGCGCAGATAGAGCGTCCCGTTTGTAAGAACTGGAGATGCGGCGATGACCTCGCCCATCGAGTTGCTGGCAACGATTTCAAATTCACGTCCCGCCTTTACAACGGTGATAACACCATCGCGAGATGTGAGATAAACAAATCCGTTCGCATAGATCGGCGAGGCGCGATGTCGGTGCCGATGTGTCCGTTCACGATAGAGTTGTTCGCCAGTCTCAGCATCAAGACATATCAGATCCCCGTTTTCTCGACAGAGATAAACTAAACCGTCATGGATGAGTGGAGACGGAACATCTGGTGTACCTTGCTGAAGTTTCCAACGCTGCCATTCGCTGTCCGTAATGTCGCCCTGTGCAGCTGGATCAATGCCCACAACGGGTCCATTCTTCGCTGAGGGAACGACGATAAGTCCCTCCATTGCAACCGGAGAAGCAACGAATCGGAGGGAATAGTTATAACGCTCCTTTGGATTCAAATCACCACACCGCCAGATTTCACTGCCATCCTCAAGACTGTGAGCCGTAACATAGTCTGCGCCGTGTACGACGAGATATTCACGTTCTGAATCACGGTAGAGAATGGGAGAGGTATAGGCGTGTTCACACTCTTCGGTCGCGTCGCTTTTGCGTTTATGTTTCCATACCTCGTTCCCCGTCATCTTGTCGAGTGCCAGCACGAGCCATGCATTGCTGTGGATGAGTTGGATGTAAAGCCGATCCTTGTCAAGCAATGGGGTTGTTGACATGACGAAATAGAGATTAAACCTACCGTACCGGTCAGCAAGATTGGTGTGCCAGACTTGATTCCCATCGAAATCATAGCAGGCGAGGTCTCCGGTACCGAGGAACGCCCAGACATGTTCGCCATCAGTTACGGGAGACGGAGCGGCAGAGTTGCCTTCGCCGCCACGGACGACGCGGTTACCGCGTCCTAAAGTTCGCTTCCAGAGTTCCTCACCATCGGTACTGATACACATCAAGACGAGTGTGTTACCTTCAGCAGAAGTAAGGAAAATTTTATCTTCCCAGACAACCGGGGTAGAGGCGGCGTCACCAGGGAGTGGCAAACGCCATTGGATGTTCTCGGTTTGGCTCCATTGGATAGGCGCGTCGGTCTCTTGGCTGACACCGTCGTTGTTCGGTCCGCGCCACTGGTGCCAGTTGTCAGCGGACAAAGACCCCACAAGGATAAAAACCCCAAGTAGGAATGTTAATGTATTTCGTAAAACATTTCGCATGATGAGCCTCCGTCTTTCAGCACACTTTATTGAGAGTCTGTCCCCTCACGCGGAGGAGTCGATTGTACCTTAAACCATAAACTCTGAACTGTGCCTTCCGCGGCTCCCTCATTGGGACCAAGGATTTGGAACGTGACCGTTGGAGTCTCGGGCATAATTTACTTCTCCGTTGTAACCAATTGATTAACAATTGCGGTTTATCTAAACATCAATACCAAAAATAAGGACAGGAATATCAATGTCAGCGACTCCACTTCCATTCCAAAGGCATCTGTGCCGCCCGCTCTTTTTCGGTTGGTTTGTGAATAGGTTTTCCTAATGGACGGAGCGGCAATTCTCCCTGTGCAAATTTCTGTATTCTTTCACGCGTAATAGCGACATAATTCGAGTCTTGCTCAGCAGCGATTGCTTTTCGGTTATACTGTAAGGAGGCAATAATGGTAGATCCAACACCACAATAGGGGTCCAAAACGACCCCGCCAGGTTGTGTGAGAGCCAAAACACATCGCTGGACTAATTCGACAGGAAATTGACACGGATGTTCGGTTTTCTCTGGATGGTTTGCTTTCACATTCGGAATATCCCATACGCCTTCTTCCCAATCCTGTGTGACTATATCCCAAATATCAGAAGGATTCTTACCAAGCGGGTTTCCTGAGAGTTGACCGCGCTTTGGACCTTTGAAATGTCGTTTACCTGGGTATTTTGAGGGAATGCGCACTGGATCGAGATTGAAAACGTATTCATCGTCCTTCGTAAACCACAAAATAGTTTCATATCGACCTGAGAACCGTTTTGTGCAGTGCAACCCGTGACTAAATCGCCAGATAATCCGATTCCGTAATTTCAAGCCAAAGCGTTTGAAAATGTCATAAAAGTAAATATCAAGCGGAAATACCTCACCTTTTTCGACGTAATTCCCGACTTGCCAACAGAGACTTCCAGTAGTCGCAAGTACCCGATCTATCTCCGCAATTACAGGCTCCATATCTTTTAGGTATGACGCTAAGGATATTTTTTTCTCGTATTTTTTCCCTATGTTGTATGGTGGAGATGTGATGACTAAATCCACTGAACTTGACGGAATGCTCTTTAGTAGCTCGCTACAATCCCCGTCAAAGAGGACAACGTCCACATCGGTGTTATAGGCATCTGAAACCGTAATTTGACGCGGTTCCTTGAAAATATCTGTCGTAAATTCAACTGTCTTAACGCGAGAATCTGGGGATGCCATGTCAATCTCCTAAGGATGCATCAATTTCTACAACAGCGTAGGATCACCTATATTCTACAGGACTTACGCAATTTTGACCATAGTTATCCGAATCGGGGTTACAAACCCCTCCTACAAAAATGGTTCGTTATCCGAATCGGGGTTATAAACCCCTCCTACAAAAGCAAGAATCATGGTTCGTGACAATTGAATGGCTCTGACTACTATAAGATACGGAGCAGAGGAATCTCTATGCTTTAGGATAGAGAGGATATTAGTCCTGATCTGGCTCTTGGTAGTACTGACCAAGCACCTCATTGGCAAGACTTCTGCCGTCCTCAATGACACGAGCGGCGAAATCAAGCGTAACCTGAGGAACGTTGTTCTCTTGCGCTCGCTGCTCAATCCGCGTTTGCGTGATATTCCGCATAAACCCAGCAGGCACCAAGTTCAAGCGTTCGATTGCCTCCTCAGTCCACTGCACCGGACTCTCAAAGCCCTGCACGACTTCAGCGTTCCGAGCGTCGGTCTGCGCTTGCACAGCTCTGAGTTCGGGAGCATCTTCACGGACAGCCGCCGCTTCACCCATACTGTCGTCAATAATCTCGGTTGCGAAAGTGTTTGTGATAGTGGCAATCTTTTGAGAACGTGCGGACTTCTCAATACGTGCTTTGACGTTTCGGCGCATATAGCCGCGTGGAACACGCCGTAGTGCTTTTTTCGCCTGTTCCGACCACTGGAGTCGCACGCCGTCAAACGTCTCTTCTTCAGCAGTGCCGCCCTCATCTACAGCGATATTCTGCAAGGATCCCTTGTCAACCCTCTGAAAACGCTCCGGCGATGAACTACAGACGGGGCATTTCACGGGCTGTTGGTTGTGCGCAGCGTAGCCACATTCGCCACAGATGTACGTTTGCACGGCATCCGATTCCAACACTTTCTGTTCGGCGATTTCCTTGGCGACACGCGTCAACTGCTCAGAGGCACGTTGTGGCATTATTGCTTCCATCGCCATGTCAATGACACTTTCGGTAATTACAGAATGCCCACGTTCTATAGCAAACCGATGGACGGCTGTCTTGGCGATGCCACGGACGAGCGGTGGTGCTTTTTCCATCCTATCCATAGCCTCCTGCGTCCAGACGAGCGTCTCTTCCGCTTTCACATCGATTTGTGGGAAATAACGTTGACTCGATAAGAGGACGTTGCAAGGTGCCAGACGTAACAGATTTTCGGCAGTGCTACCGATGTCCATATCCTGTTCACTGTGGACTCCGATTCTGCCTAAAACGAGGAGCCAAGGGTTTGTTTTNCGTGCGTATTGTAGGATTTTTTCGTAGGATTTTCCATCAAGTAGGGTAATTTTTAGAGCGTAGTCGTGTTCCTCTTTTGCGATAGNGCGCGCAACCTCTAAGTGCGACTGATAGATTTTTGCCAACCCTGTATCAATCACCTCTTCGTGAAGTTGCTCCTGCTCTTTAAACCTGAAAGTCCTCGCGGCGCGTTCCGTGAGTACATTCACAACAGAATTGAAGACGATGTAGTGTAGATACGGATCATAAACACCAACGGCTTCGACCTGTTTATTGAACTTATGTCCGAGTTGTATCGCGGTTTTCAAGCCTGAGAAAGATTCCGGACTTCCATCAATTCCGACGAGGATATTTCCTTCGCTCTCTTCAATGGATTCAAGGTCCCGGACGACAAGCGTATCGGTATTAATACGGCGAACGACGCGTTCACAGACACCACCGATGAGGCTATCCTTGACGGCACCCATACCGAGTGCCCCCATAATCACGAGGTCGTAATCGCCTTCCTGAATGTCTTCAACGAGTTTTATGAAGTGTTTGCCTTCCGGCATTCTCGCTTCAAATGGGATCTCAAATTCAGTGCACTTCTGCTTCATCACCTCAAGATAGGAGTCCGAGATGAGTTGGAGTCCCATCGTAATGAGTGTATCGTGGATACGGCGCTGCTTTTCAAGCTCGACCTCGTCCTGATACTCCTCCGGGAGGGTGTACTCCATCTGCTTAAAGCGAACATCGTGCATTTTTGCGGCGTAAACGTGCGAACCTACCAACTGGGACCCGAACTTCCTCGCGAACGCAACTGATAGAGCGATACTCGCGTCCGAGTAGTCGGAATTATCAACGGGTACGTATATTTTTTTGATCATTTTTTTTAATTTTCCTTGCGGGAGAACAACGAACGTTGGAACTTTGATGTCCGCTCACTTGGTTTGTAACGAGCCCCCAAAAAGCCACCAAGGATATGGGCAATCAACGTTGCGGGCCATAGGTAAATCATCGCAGTTTGCCATGCCCAGTGGAGAACAAAACGCCGCACAATGATGTTAATAACGATCGGTATGTAGAGGCATCTGCTCCACGGACGACTGAATCTCTTAAACCTGCTACGGTAAAATCCGAACGTGAAATGAATAACAAAAGCCGCGAGGGAGATTAAGAGGTTCACATCCTTCATCTTCCAAGAAGTACCTTGACATCCCGCCGTAGGCGCAAGAGTGCCGGTTTGCTTCGACTATCGTAATAGTCATAGATGTTTCCATCCGGCTCAACGAGAACAAACCGCGTGCTATGCAGGAGCTCCGTGCCGTTGTGCCCCGCAGCTAAACTGAATCCTTCCTCGGCTAACTGGTAGATAGCTGTCTTGTCCCCAGTAAGAAAGTGCCAACGTCTATCATCAGCCCCATAAGCCTTTGCGTAGCGCGAGAGAACGCTTGATGTATCCCGCTCCGGATCCACGGAGTAAGAGACAAAATAGACCGGATCTGCAACAAATTCGGATTGAAGGCGTGCCATCTCCTGCGTCATTGCCGGACAAATCGTTGGACAATTGGTGAAGATGAAGTCAGCAACCCAAATTTTGCCCTTCATGTCGGACAGTGTTAACGGCTCTCCCTGCTGTGTTGTCAGGCTAAAGTCCGGCACGCTAACAGCAGCACTTTTAGAAACCGGTACTTCCGATTTAGTGCCAAATACCGACCACAAATTGACACCGGCAATGCCGATGATGATAACACCCAGCACTACCCAGATTAGGGTACTTTTGTCAAGTTTTCGTTCTCGAAGTCGGGAATCGGAGTTCCCTCCTACACTTTCGGTTTGTGTGTCCATATCGAGCACCCAACCAGCAGTTAGTGAGCGGACGTATCTACAACTTCTGTTGTCGGTTCCGTTGCGCCTTCGATTCGTGAGTCTAACGTTAGGTCGGGCATCAACGCGAAAACGAGAAGAACGCAGATAATGAAGGGCGTTAACACAATAAGTGCCAACGTCCTCTTTTCAAACTTCAGATGCATGAAATAGTTAGCAACCAAGAGAGCCTTAGCACATGCCAGTCCGATGAGCAGGATGGCTTTGACTACCGTCGGGAAATCCGGTATGACGACCAAAAGCTCAAGGACGGTCAGCCCGGTGAGCCACCAGAAAATATTCATGTATTTCGGATGCTCTTTGTGCCCATTCTGTGCCATTTTCATGTCCTCCTATAGTAGATAAATGAAGGTGAAAACCATAATCCAGATAAGATCAACGAAGTGCCAATAGAGTCCGACGATTTCTACCTCATGGTTAAATTCAGCCGTATATCTACCGCGTAAGCCGTGGATTAAAATAACAATGAGGTAAATAACACCACCGGTCACGTGCATCCCGTGGAAACCCGTGATGGCGTAGAAAGTGGGACCAAAAAGCGTTGAGCCACTAATTGCGGCACCCGACAACCCGTGGTCGGGAATACCGGTAAGGGTCAACCCGTGGTGAATCAGATGATACCATTCATAAGCCTGTAGCCCAAGAAAGATTATCCCTCCCCCGATCGTCAATCCAAGGAACATGCACATGCGCGAGACGTTACCGTTCTGAATCGACTCCAATGCTTTCACCATCGTGACACTACTGCATATCAACAGGAATGTCATAAACGCGGTTAGTTCAATACCAAGAATCTCAGTTGGCGGAACCCAACCGATTGCGCCTGCACCTGCTCGGATAGCCGCATAAGCCGCCAGCAGTGCGCCAAACGACATGGTGTCCCCGACAAGGAAAACCCACATGCCGAGTTTACCAAGACTGTCCGGCGTCAGCGAAGGCTCATATACATCTTCAGTGTGATCTAAAGTGGTAGCGTGTTCCACTATATCTAACTGTTAGTAAAAAACTATGTTAATCTATGTAAATCTGAAAAACACAGTTCTCTACGGGATTCCTTAAGTCCCTGTTACGGACACCGTCGTGTCCTAAGCCTGTCTCTAACCCATGGTGAACTCTGCGACGTAGCAGGAGTTAGAGACGGCAGGCACATAGCAAAAGAAATACGCTATGTGGAGTAACCCTCAAAGTTAGCATTGCAATGCTAACGCTTTTTTACTTTCCGAGTGTCCTCACAGTGTCAGGGTTCGTCTCACTCGTGTGTGAACCCCTCGCAGTAGAACCGACGTGGTTTTTGTCGGGTGTGCTTGGTTTTTGCACAATACTACTGGATACGGAAACCGATGGGAATCGAACCCCTCTCAAATGCCTACATTGGTTTCCGTTAAACATAGATTTTTCAAGAAAAACATAGGAAAAGAACTATTTAGGAACATCTCCTTTCCGTTTTAAGGTGTCAGAGGAATGGTTTTCGGTTCGGGTTGCTACGCAACCCTTTCAGTTATCAGTTATCGGTTAAAAGGTTTTCGTTTAATAAAACGGTCTTTTAACCGACTCCCGACTCCCGATAACCGATAACCATTCCAATGTAAGAAAATCGTGCCGCCGATGAGACCGAAAACCGTAAACGGCATCGCCATCAGAAAAAGGATACTCCAATTAAAACCCTTATTGATAGGTTCATCAAGTTCTTTACAGCCTGGACATGCCTCAAGGGACATCGGGACTATAAGCATGACGAGTATCAAGATGGAAGCCCATACAGCAGTTGTATAAAACGATTTGCTCATTCAACACTTCCTTTTTATAGGTGTCAGGGGTCAGTTTTCAGTTAAAGAGAACTCTGGTTCAACGGATCTGCCTCTTAACCGACGACTGATAGCCGATAACCGACAACCATTAAAAGAGATACACCAAAACGTAGAGAATTGGCCAGAGCGCGACAACAAAAATCCAGTAGATAGTACAAGTATCTATGCCGACGTAACGTTCGGCAGAGAAACGCCCTGCCATCGCCATTCCAAAAACGATGAACAGCCAGATAACGGCACTCAGCACATGAACAGCATGGCACCCGATGAGTACATAAAAGATGCCACCATAGACTCCTGATTGAAGGGTGAGACCGTTGCGAATCAGTTGCACCCATTCGCTTCCCTGTACGCCGAGGAAGAGTAAGCCAAGCCCTCCGGTAAGCAAAAGCCAATTGCGGAGTTGCTTCATTTGATCTCTCTGAATTGCGCGGCGTGCTTGAAACATCGTGTAACCGCTCAATAGAAGCAGCACCGTATTGATACCCGTTACCGCGCGTGGCAACTCAATCCCGATATGCGATGGTGGGGGCCAGGTGACATTGCCGACCCGAAATACGAGAAACGTACCGATGAGTCCTGAGAACAACATCGTCTCTGCACCGAGCAGGACTAATATTCCCAATCGTGCGTTGCTCAAAGGCTGGTGTCTCTGTATTTCAGAGTTATCAGGTGCCATCATTATTTTATCTCGTAATCAAGATGCTTTTTATTTTAAGTATTTCGGACAACCCGAAGAACAATCTCAACGACCGCCGCGATAACCAGCAGTACCCCGATGACACCCAAAACAGGGACGACCATATCCTTGACAACACTTTCAACAGATTGAGGTGCTTTGCTGCCTGTAACAATCGCTGCTGTCACAATGGCAAAAAGCCCTACAAATAGTAGACCCAAGACGAATCCAAGGCGACGATTTCGCTTACGATGCTCTGGCGCGTTCATAGTTTGCAGACCCCCAACTAAATTTTATCCAACGCCATCGTGACAAATACCAACGGCAGATAGAGGAGCGAGGCATACAACAGATAGCGTGCGGCTTTCACTGAGCGTGTGCGTGCTAAATAGATCCCGACCACCAGAAACGCCACTCCTGAGAGCAGTGCTGTGAAGAAATAGACACTACCGGCAATGTTGTACAACGTCGGTAACAAACCTATCCCGAGGAGCGCGACACAATTAATCACAATTTGACGGCACGTACTCGTCCCATCCGGATGAATGACCGGTAACAAACGGAATCCCGCATTTGCGTAGTCTTCGCGATAGATGTAGGCTATTGCGAGTGAGTGTGGAATCTGCCATAAAAAGAGTATCGTAAATAGCACCCATGCCTCGCCTGTTAGCGAGCCGCGTGCTGCAACCCACCCAACGACAGGCGGGAGCGCGCCGGGCACTGCACCGATGAGCGTACACAGTGAGGTTTTCCGCTTAAGCGGTGTATAGAGAAAGAGATAACTCACGACTATCAGCGAAATGACAAAACCACTCAGGACATTGACGATGAACGTCAGGTACAGCATCCCGCTGCCTGTGAGGACAACACCGACAAGAAGTGCAGTCAGTGGATTCATTCTACCCCCAGGGAGCGGTCTCTCCTGCGTCCGTTTCATCTGGACATCTACATCACGCTCAAGATATTGGTTAAGCCCCAAGACGCCTGCAGCGGTCAATCCTGCCCCGACAAGTGTATGTAGACACCGGAGCCAATCAATGGTCTGTTGCGCGCCGAGATAGAAGCCCGCGGCGGTCGTAATGAGTATCATCACCACCAATCTCGGTTTGACGAGTTCGATAAAGTCTGCGACACTTGGCGCGAAAACGTCTTGCTTCGATGGTTGCTTTGCTGTATCTGTATTACCTGGCAATGTTACCGTTGTTGAACGCATCTTTTTACCTATTAAAGAACGTGCGATGAATCGCACTACTACGAACTTACTCACTCTGTCAGCAAGGCATCACTCGCGGGTGCTCCGACAGCTACCGATGCGTCAGTGAACCGGTAGATTTTTAGGGTAAGCACAAGACTACTCACCAACATGAGTGCCCCGACTGCGACATGCGCAGTTGTGATTGCAACTGTGAGTGCGGTTGCGAATGTTTCTCCGAAGGCGGTAAGCTTCGCGAAAAATGCCCCCGTGCCGAGCATCAACTGAATAGCAAGCAAGCCCAACAATAACACAGCCATTGATTGCCCAATTCTCTGTGTGTCCACATTCATTTCAAGAACACGTCTTGCCAACAAAAAGATGTGTAGCGCGACCAAGAACGCGAAGAGAAGATGTGCATCAAGTCTGCTCCCAGTATGCCGCAAAATCGCGCCAAAGATGAGCTGCACATAAATGAGACATGTCGTAATCAGGCTTAACCGGCGTAATTTCTGTGCTGCCTCAATTAGGGATTCCCCTTCATCCTGCTGCCAATCGCGAGAGGTAAACCAAGCAATCCCACAAAGCAGGGCAAAGAAAGCTTGCGCGAGGCATGCATGCACTATCGCGAAGTTGCGATTAATCTGTGTAACCCGAAGTCCACCGAGAACGCCTTGCACAATGACAGCGACCAAAGCGGCAAACCCAAGCCATTTGAGCCATTTGCGGGAATCTCTCACCAAAAGGAAAATAAAGAGACCGACTGTCAAAAGTCCAACGAGAGAGCCCATAAGCCGATGGCTATGCTCGTATAGGATGCCTCCCACCATTTCCGAGAGTGGATAGAGAAACATATTGTATCCAAAGGTTGTCGGCCAATCAGGCACCGCTAACCCCGATTCTGTACTTGTTACAATCCCACCGATGACAATCAATAAGAAAGTCGCGCCTGCTGTGAAGCGTGCCATTCTGTGAAGCCATGGGCTATAACTCGCGTGTTGCTTCATGCCAAGTTTCCACCAAAGACCAAAAGGATGAAAGACAGGAAGATTCTTGGTTGGAAGATTGGAAAGGTGGAAGGTTGGCGCAGCCATCCTTCTATCCTTCCGTTCTTCCTTCCGGTTCTTCCTCCATCGTTAGTCACCGCTTGTCGCGGGGGCATGTTCAGGCTGTGCCTGCGGGATCCAATCAGCCTCTTCGCCGGGAACACTATATTCGTACGGACCGCGGTAGACAGTCGGAATTTGAACGAAATTGCCATGCGGTACCGGCGTAGGTGCCTCCCACTCCAGGGTGTTCACCTGCCACGGATTCTGTTCGGCAACTTTCCCACGGTAAATGCTCCAGAAGAAGTTAAAGACCAGTATCAACTGTGCAAACCCAAGGGTAAACGCACTCATCGTGATAAAAATGTTCATGCCCTCAAACCCTTGCAGAAATTCATACTGCATCGGGTTCGAGATACGTCGCATGTGTCCACCTACGCCGAGAATATGCATCGGGAAGAAAGTACAGTTGAACGCGATGAACGTCAGCCAAAAATGAATTTTGGAGAGCACATCGTTCATATAGCGTCCATACATCTTCGGGAACCAGAAGACTATGCCACCGAAAATAGCGAACAGACTTCCGCCGAACACCACATAGTGAATATGTGCGACAATGTAGTAGGTATCGTGGATGAAGATGTCTACCGGCGTATTTGCCATGTAGATACCGCTCAACCCACCAATCACAAACATTGAGACGAAAGCGATACTATGGAGCATAGGTGTCGTAAATTTGATTGNCCCTCGGAACATTGTGCCGAGCCAGTTAAATGTCTTGATGGCTGATGGCACCGCAATGAGCATAGTTGTNGTCATGAACACAGAGCCGAGTCCGGGCTGCATTCCNCTTTGAAACATGTGGTGTCCCCAGACAATCCAACCCAAAAACGCGATGGCGATCATTGCGTAAACCATAGAACGGTATCCAAAGATCGGTTTCCGTGAAAAGACAGCAATCAACTCAGAGGCGATACCCATACCGGGCAAGATGAGGATATAGACCTCAGGATGTCCGAAGAACCAGAAGAGGTGCTGCCACAAGAGCGGGTCGCCGCCGCCTTCAGCTGTTGCAGAGAAGAACGTCGTTCCCGCGAGCCTATCAAAGATGAGAAGTGCGAGTGCAGACGACAGCACGGGGAAGGCGAGTAGCAACAAGATCGCGACGATGAAAAGAGACCAGATGACCAATGGAAGTCGGAAGAACGTCATCCCAGGTGCGCGCATATTGATAATCGTCGTGATGTAGTTAATAGATCCGACCAGTGAGGAAAATCCTTGAATGAGCAAACTAATCGCCCAGAGGTTTTGTCCCCAGTCAACCCCTGTCCACTGCGGATCGGCGGAGAGCGGTGCGTAGCCCGTCCATCCTGCTGCAGCGTGTCCGCCGGGTACAAAGAACCCGATCGCCATGATAATTGCAGCGAGAACCGCGAGCCAAAATGAGAGCATGTTGAGGATAGGAAACGCCATATCGCGTGTACCAATCATCAACGGGATCAGGAAATTTCCGAAAGCACCCACCAAGATCGGAACCACAACGAAGAACACCATAATAGTGGCATGCATCGTAAACAACATGTTATAAAATGCCGGTTCAACAACCCCATTGGGCATGTTTACCTCAAGCCATTCCTCTTCCTCGGAGTCATAAATGTTCTCCCACATCCTGTCAGCACCTGTGACAACTTCACCTTCATCAAGGTACTGTTGTGAGGCACCGATAATCGGCAAAGGTCTTTCGGGATAGGCGAGTTGCCATCTAAAGAGAAGCGCGAGCCCACCACCGACGAAAAACATAATCAGCCCATAGATGAGGAACTGCTTACCGATCATCTTGTGGTCGAGCGAAAAGATGTATTTGCTAATAAAACTTTCTTCGTGATGATGTGACGTATGTTCGTTATCGTGCATCGTTATTATCCTCCTTCAGCCTACTGAGGCCATCTTTCTTGCACCCAGGCATCGTAGTTTTCTTGTGTATGCACATTGAGGTAGCCGAGCATTCCGGAGTGTCCAAATCCACACAATTCAGCACACGGAATTTCATAACGACCTGCCTTTGTTGCCTCAAACCAGACGTTGATAAATCGGTTGGGCAAGCTATCCTGTTTCAGTCGCAATTGTGGCACAAAAAAACTGTGGATAACATCCACGGAGGTTAATCGGATATGCACGACCGCGTTGACCGGCACATGCAATTCGTTTTCTAATTCCAAGTCATCATCCGTTCCGAACTCGTTATCGGGACCGGGATAGGTCATATCCCAGTTAAACTGTTTTCCACTGACCTGGACAACAACATCTGGATTCTCAGGAAATTGCGTGGGCGACTTAATATTATTCCACTGTGGGTAACTGAGCATCGCGAGCCCAAAGACAATTACCGTTGTAGCGGCTGTCCAGACGATTTCAAGCGTTGTGCTACCTTCAATATAGTCTGCCTTCTTCCCCTCCTGATGACGATACTTAATCAGGAAAACGATAAGGGTTCCCATCACAAGGATGAACACAACGAGGGTAAGATAATAGATAGCGTAAAAGAGGTTATCAACGCCTTGCCCGAACGTTGATACGTTCTCTGGGAGCCATTGCAGCATAGGTCCTCCTTAACAGTGCGTCTCGCTTATTGAAAAGCGAAAACGCGTAAAATTTTTGTTTCTAACAAGTCTAATTCGTTTGTGCAGACGCTGTAAGCATTGCGCCGACGAACGTCAAAGCACAAAACAGACCGGTAATCAGCATAGAAAATGCCCAAGTCGGTCCCTCTCCAATTGCTTTCACGGTGGTGTCAAGATAGAGACTCTGCCGAAAAACGGCGAGCCCATACGTTAACGGATTGAATTTCATTGTCCATTCCAACCAACCGGGCACACCCGTACTTGGAAAAAACGCTCCAGAGAGCAGCCATATCGGAATCAGCAAGAGATTCATAATCGCATGAAACCCTTGTGTTGAATCCATCCGCCACGCGATAAGCAGTCCAAGGTTTGTCAAGCCAAACGCCAGAAGTGNCATCACACCGAGCGTGGTAAAAAGCGATGCTGCACCGAACCGGATACCAGTCATGGGTGCAAGTATTAGCAACANCACCCCTTGTAAGAGGGATAATGTCGTTCCGCCTAATGCTTGGGCAAACACAATACGCCACCTTGGCACAGGAGCGACAAGTATACCCTGCAAGAAGCCTTCGCGCCGATCGTTCACGACAGAGATTGTAGCGAAAATGGACGTAAAAAGCAAGACTAAAACAACGATGCCGGGATAAAAGTACTCAATATAACTGAGTCCATCTGCTGTACCAGAAGGTTGAAAAGAAGCACTCAAACCGCTTCCAATGAGGATCCAAAATACCAAAGGTTGCGCAATAGCACTGAAGAGGCGACTCCGTTGGCGATAAAATCTAATGATTTCGCGCCACCATATCGTTGCAATCGGTAGCAGATTTTTAATGTTCCTTGCGGTCGTTGAGGTGGGTTAAGTGTACACCTACCTCTCCGTAGATCCGCCTCCCAGTGCAGGTCTCCTATAGAGGAAGCCTGCGGGACAATGTTACGGGCTTACAGTTTTGGATTCTTTTAATTTTCCGTATCCTTCCTTTACACAAACGGATTTCCCGTCAACTTTATGAACACATCCTCCAATGTTGGCTTCCCAAATCGAACCGATTGAATCTCATCTGGAAACGTGGCAACTATGTCCCGGACAAACTCATGTCCGCGTTCACACTCAACACGAAGCAGATTACCAGCCAACACCGACGAAACGCCGAATTTCTTCGCAATTTCGGTGCGGAGGACTTCCTTGTCTATGCACTCTATGAGGATAACATCGCCACTGACTTGTGCCTTGAGTTCATCAGGTTCTCCAATGGCAACCAATTTGCCCACATCCAGAATACCTACTCTGTTGCACGCCTCGGCATCATCCAGTAGGTGCGTTGTGAGCAGAACGAGAATATTCTCCGTATCCGCGAGTGCCCCAAGATAGCCATTGAGTTGCCGGCGTGCCGTGACATCCAACCCACTCGTCGGTTCGTCAAGAAGCAGAACACGGGGGGAATGGAGCATGGCTTTCGCGATTTCAACCCGTCTTTGTAAACCACCGGATAAGCGTTCAACACTTTCTTTTGCTCTATCGGCGACTCCAAAACGTTCAAGAAGTTCCGAAATTCGGTAGCGCAGGGATTTGCCAGCAAGTCCATAGAGGTGTCCATGGTGCCGCAAATTCTCGACAACGGTGAGTTTGCCATCCAGCCCTGGGTGTTGGAAAACAACTCCCAAGAGACTCCGAACTGCTTTCACCTCGGTGGTTAAGTCGTGTCCGAGGACACGAACAGTTCCAGAGGTGACCGGCATCAGTGTGGATAGGATTCTAAAAAGAGTCGTTTTTCCACTACCGTTCGGTCCGAGAAGCCCAAAAACCTCACCGCATGAGATGCTAAAACTGACACTGTCGAGTGCGCGCCGTGTTTGATATGCATGCGAAAGATTTTCTACCTCAATTCGGCTATCGGAAACCGTCAGTTGTCGGCTGTCGGTTAAGAGGTTTTCGTTTAACAAAGGNTCCTCTTGTAACTGACGGTAGTCGGCGCATTGGAAACCATCAGCAAGCAGTTTCCGTCGTCGANGGTTATCNTGCTTACGAAAACTTTTAAGTCGCACCACCTGCTGAAAACTGAACGCCAACTGCTGACGGCTATTCTTGCTGGCTACCGACGANTGATGGCTACTTCTGTTTCAGTGTGAAATTCTGTGTGGCAGTACCGCCAGCTTCCACNGTAACAGAGACAGGTGCACCGCTGTTCGATCCACACGTCTCATGCCAATAACCGAGTTTATAGGTACCCGCCGGAACATCCTCAAGTGTGAATTCACCCTTTTCGTTCGTCACAGCAAAATACGGATGCGGCACGTAAGCGATCCAAGCGGACATCCATCCGTGAATGTCACATTTTACAGACACGGGTCCTTCCGCCTTTTTTACACCAGCAAGCGGCATTTTCCTACGGTTTTTCGTCTGTTGTTTGTTAACTGGCTTATTGATACTACTGAAGATATGGACGTTGTGATTAACTTTATCGGTGTTGAGCATCGTCAACCGAGCACCGACTGGAACAATTTGGACGTGCGGAGTGAATTTGCAGCCCTGCTGATCAATTTCCAGTTTGGTGGCTTTGTCGAAATCTTTACCTTTTGAAACGTCGATGAGATAGACAATGGTATTTTTTAAAGCGTTGCCTTCACCAACGACAAGCGATTCATCGTATTTTTCAGTAGCATCACAGACTGCCTGATCTTTCGTGATTTCAAGTTTTGTCATCTCAGGAGCGTCGCCTTCAAACGTTACTATACCGCTAATTGTGCCACCACCGCTAACGCTCCCAGCAGTATAGGAATCAGGAAATACCAACATTTCCACTTCGCCGGCACCGCTATCAGCCGCAAAAGCATTACTGACATAACAACATGCGAGAAGCAAGGCAAGCCCTGCTAACAAATAGGTTTTCATTTTTTCTCCTTTTTAATAGTTATCAGTTATCGGTCTTCAGTTAAAGCACTTTCTGACGTTGATAACTGAAGGTTCAATTATTAATTATCAGTTATTGGTTATCAGTTTTCAGTTAAAATCCCTTTTGATGCGTCTCAGGTATCTCTTGAACTGAACGCTGATAACTGAAGATAGTAGATTTTATAATTAACGATACACCACCAATCGGCGCGCTTCCAAAGCGCGCCTACCAGCAGGTATCCACATATTTTAGACTTCCGAATTTTTCCGTTGTACGACTGCCCGTAAACCGAAGAGCAGACCGAGAGAGAGAATTGCGATCAAAGGCGGATAAACGAACCGTCTTGAAGACGGAACGGGTTCAAGCACAAAAGTATACCAACTGGAGATGACCCGTTTTGTGTCAATATCGCCGTTCGCACCATCCCATGCAGAGAAGGCAATAGGCACAAAGACACCGGGTTCGAGTTGTAAGTCCTTCTTGTCCTCGGTCTTCAAGGCACGTTTCACCCACAATTTGTATTGTCCATCCGAGTAAACACTCTGTGTCTGTAATTCGCCTTGCGCTTCCTGAACTTCAGCATTGCTGATCCCTTTAGCGGTGACCTCAGTTACCTGCTCAGGCGCGGAGGCTTTCCACTGCCAGAGATAGACCGGCAGCCGACCGCCCCATAGGAAATAAGGCTTCGGCGCGGTCGGACCTTGTGGCACTTTCACCGGAAATTGAATTGCCAATGCATCCTCAAGAGGTTTCCCTGTCATCTCGTCGGTTTCATCGCCAGTCGTGTGCGTCCGATCATCCCATGTGAAGAGAAACACAACCTCTGTATCGTTGTAAAATGATTTGACATCCACGGAATCAATTGTTGGGTTAAACTGTCGAGGTTCGATGACGACTTGCCCAACAAGGGGGAAGTGACTGGATTGAATCGTTTCCCACGCGTCATCCTCCATTCCCGGTAACTCGCTTTGAACGTATTGCGAGCGAAGGACGCTGTTCCCAATCGCGGGTTCGGGGCGTTTTTCAGGCGCGAGCGATTTAACGTAGTTCGCCAAATGCCAACTCTTTTCATAGACGACCTTCATCGCGTCATCATACGTCTGCTGCTCAGCGGTACTCAACTCCATACCTTCTGTGCGATTGAGCGCGATGTCAACAGCGACATCCATTTTTTCATAAAACTGTCCGGACTCCTCTTCCTCTGCCTCCGTCATTTCGTCTTTGTTTTCCAATTCGGTGAGGCGTTTAGATTCCTCTACAGTCAATCCAAAATGCAGGAAACTATCGCCTTCAAATGCGGGCATGGGTGATCCCGCGATACCACCGATGAATCGCTTGAAGATGGCTTCCGTGTCAGCACCACCGCGAAAATTCCAACTTTGGGCAAGGTTTGCGGGCCACGTCTGGAACCCCCATTCGTCAGTCAGCGTGGGAGCGGACGTGCCGTCCCCCCGTCCAACGTTACCGTGGCATTCGACACAACCGAGTTCAACATAAAGCCCCTTTCCGGTTTCCACGCTCTGTTCGGAGTAAGAGATTTTACCTTCAAGGCTGATTTCCCGTAGTGGTGCTTCACTCTCTTTAAACCCATCGTAAAAAGTCTTGATATAAGCCACCACTTCCCAGCGATCACCGGCACTTAGGGAGGTTTCCCATTCGGGCATCGACGATCCGGGCATCCCTATGGTAATAATGTCAAAGAGGTCCTGATCCGTCGGAAGTTGACCACTCTCTGTAGAACGAATCTTATACAAGCCGCGTGTGAAATCCCTCGGTTTCGGAAGGAGATTCTCAGCGGCAGAACCGTCACCTCTACCTTCAGTACCGTGGCAGTGCGCGCAACTCTGCTCATATACCTCTTTCCCTTTCTCAGAGGCATCTGGAGCGTTCTGCGCGTACGGGAACATGACAGCACCCAGCATTCCCAAAACCAGCATTAGGAGAGTGACATTTCTGTTTCTCATTTTTAGTGTCCCTCCCCAAAGGTTCGTGGCTGATAGCCCGTGTAGTCCGATAGAAAGAGAATCACGTCCCAAATTTCGTCTTTTGTTAAGGAGTCTTCCCAGATAGGCATCGCCGAATCCCAAGGCGTGCCAGCTGCCGGTAATCCCGGTCCACCCTTGGCTATTCGCCAAAAAAAGAAAGACTCTTGGAAGTTAGGAATAATCCCTGGATCTTGGAAATTAGCAGGAAGCGGTTGGAGGTGAGGCGCAAAGTGTCCCTGTCCATCAAGGTGATCCCCATGGCAGTAAAAACAGTTTTGATAATAAACACGCCTGCCGTTCTCAACATGGGCTTTGAACGCCTCCGGATCATCTTTTTTATAATGCCGGAAGGGGTTCACGACATCTTGCATCGAGCCAATAACCTCATCTTTGTAGGTTAATTCAAGGGGCGGCGATGGATGTGCGTCACGCGGGCTTCCAGGAGGATTCGCTCGCTGTGCGATAATCGAATAGGTATAACCGAGTAAAAACAACGGGATTAACACCGCGATAACGCGTCGGCGGATACGGCGTTTGTCATCAACGAGCGTTTCGCGGACGGGGCGCAGAAATTCTCGAAATAGTGAATCCTCAACGGAGATATGCACCAAAATAGCGATTATAATCAACCCCATATACATCCCAATCACGCTCCCCGGTATCGGTACTGAAACGATGCCTCCAACGAAGAACCGCAGTACGACCCAAGAACCAACCAGGATTATGAGGCATATTGTGAAGAGCGATAGTTTTTTCATTTTTTTAACTCACGTTAGATACTTTATCTAAAATCTTCTATCCTATACCTGATGGCTTGACGCTTGCCTTCTAACTCTGAAGTCGATGTAAAAACTTCTTCTCGTATAAGGCTGCTGATTTTCCCATCTATAGCAATATACTGCACTCTTATATAGCGAAAGACACCCAGCGGATAATACTCAACATATCGGAATTTATTTTTACCAATCTGATCAATCTGAATATCCGGGGAATCGGTCAGCAATTTCTCAACAGGTTTGTCTTTATATTTATCAGATGTAGTTTTAACATGGTGTTCTGTATAATAAAGCGGCACCGAACACGAGGTGAGTATGAATCCTATGAGTAATAACACACTGAGATTTTTCATTTTACTCTTTATCGCAAATAACGTGAGTTTGATAAATATTTAGGATAGACGCATTTCCTCTTAAAATCCCCTGCGCCCCTGATAAGGGGGATTTAGGGGGTTCAATCGCTAAAATTGCCCCTTTTTGCCCAATTTGCGTCTGTCTTGACTTCTAATACTTTTTTTCAAACTCTCGTTAGAATTGCTAATTTAGGGATCCGGATGATTCCATTGCCTCCGTGTGTTATGTGCGAGACGTAAGCCAGGCCTCTACCTGCTCTATGAGTTCTGACATATCCGCCTCTGATACTCCGAATCTCTCTGCAAGTTCTGTAGGCATCTCGCGACGCGGGTACCTTTTTATCCAATTTTTTAGTTCCTCCGGGGATCGGGTCGTGCGCATCAGATTTCCAATCGTTTCCACATACTCAGGGTCCTCTATCGCGTCACGCACCTCAGCTGCACTGAGCCCCAGAGGTACTCCTAAGTTTTCTATTTTTTTTTTGTTAAACCACTGACGCATGGCAAGAATTTGAGGTACTGTGAAGGGGGTTTGCATTTTCATATCTCCTTTTGCAGCAGTCCTATATTCTCTGGAGCACAGTTGCCCAGAAAACCTACTGGATTTAGAACTTTTCAAACAATTACAGTAGATTCCGTAATTACTTGGACACTTGTATCGTAGTGCAAACTGTGAAGTTGCAGCTCGCGCTGCACAGGCTAACAGCCTATGCTACAAGTATAAACTTATTTTCGGATTTTACTAAAAAAGAAAATCCTTTACTTGGACATTACCGGGCGCGGATACAATCCTCGCCAGCAACAGTATGGAACCCTGTTCACCATAGCACGATTCGTTGTTTATTATTCGGCAGAAGCCCCACCTGTTTCCTCTGGTGCTGCTTCTGCTGTTGTGCCGGTAAGCGTGCTTAAGTAAGAGAGCAAATTGCTCATATCCAATACCGATAACAGCAACGGGAAGTTTTCTGGCATCGGTGATGTAACCAGTAACTTTTTACCAAAGGCACGGGTAAAAGTAGCCTCGTTTAGATCGAACGTATCAAATACTTCTTCGCTCCCGTCAACCATTAGGATGATCTCGTCGTCGTCCATCGTGCCTGAAACGTAGTCGCCAACAATTTCATCATCATCAAAAGTCATAACGGTCATCTGGCTTTTCACATCTGTCTTAGAAAATGTCCGATCTTCGCCGCCGACCTTTAGCGTTACAGTGTCTTCGGTTTCGGAAACAATTTCACCACTAACCGGAGCATCCGCATCCGCAGGCGTTAGCGTCAATGTAAAATACCCTCTCGCTTGCAGACTGCTAAGTTCTTCAATCGGTTCATCATCGAGTTCGCTCAGCAAGAGGGTATGTTCCTCTTCAACGCCATCCGCTGTTTTGGTTCGGACGACAATCTGTTCTGTATCCTGCGAGACAAGCGTTCCCTGATAGGTCGTTCCATTGGCACGGACGGTAACGGCACCGTAACCGCTTACAATCTGCGCACTGGGCATCAGGATTGACTCCTCAAGGTAGCGCATATCATTAAAGGCGGCAATTTCAGAGAGGTCTGGCGCAGTGACGACCTCAAAGTCTTCACTCGTCTCACCCGCGGCAGGGCTTTCTATACCTGTCACAGCATGGCACGAGATACACGCGGCACTTACAAAAACTTTTTTGCCGAGCTCTGGGTCGCCGGTAAGCAGGGGTGGAAGTGCTGCAGCGGCTGTTGCGGTGTCTGCGCGATCTATAGGTTCATCAAACGGAGTCGGATCAATTTCGCCACCGAGACTCTGGAGATAGGCAATAACTGCCTCAATCTCTAATTTAGAGAGTGCGATGGGTGCCTTCCAAATCTCTGGCATAATCTTGCCGTATCCGGGGACAAGATATTTGGCAGGATCGTAAAGCGATTCGATGAGATAGGTTTTTGCATCCGTGCCGGGGACGCGGCTTGCGGCGTTAGCACCGATGTCTGTTAAGTCAGGACATCTCCCCTTCGGTGCAGAGGTATCGACGGTATGGCACGCGCTACACTGCCCCTTTCCATTAAACACCAAGGCACCCTGTTCAGCGACAGCGTCTGGGTCACTCCAATCCAGCGATGTCAAATTCACCGCTGTGGAACTTTCCGGGACAAGCCCGGCAACAAAGGCGTAAAACCATATCACGGCAAGCGAAAACGTCAACAACTTCATGACGTTCGACCATAAAACGATATTCACAATCACCGAGATGAGAAACCAGACCGACCAAGGCAGTAAGTTCTCCGAAGCGATCGGAAATGCAGCTGCACCAGCGATATAGGCGATGAAACTCACCACCATTAAGATGAGACTCGCAATTTTTATGAGTGTGTTTCTTGACATTTTTTAATTATTCCTTGCGGATTTTTAATTATTCCTTGCGGTTCGATGAGGTGGGTTGGAGACCTTCAAGTTCCTCTCCGTAGACCCGTCTTCCACTCCGCTACAGACTACGGTTATGTAAAATTAGCTTAAGAAAGCAGCCTGCAACAACGGCGCAGGCGGAGACACCCAAAAATCGTTATGAAACTAACCCTTCATTTAACGCCTTGCGAACTATTAAAAATTTTCATTACGAGCTACGCACTTTATTCTACCGCCCCCGTTAGTCATCACCTTCAGCAGTAACAGCTGCTTCGGTGGGAGCTGCCGCCTCCTGCTTCTTCTTTTCCCCCCATAAACCGAGCCAGAAGATAAATCCGACGAGTGCGAAGAAGACCACCATGATAATTGCAACCATGTTCACTGCTTCGCTGAGAAGCGGTGTAAAGGCATCAGCAGATGTATCCTGCATGACCCCGAAGATATGCCACGCTTCTCGAAGTCCTGAGCGTGCATATCCCATCAGTCCCATTAGAGACGTAAACGTAATCGCCACGAGAATTAACACATATTGTGAGCGATCCGTCATTTCCCCCCATTTAATGGTGCCAGACGTTGTCGCCTTGCGGTACATGAAAATATCGACAACAGTGACAACTGCCATCACCGCGAGTGCAACCAGGACCTGATACGGGGTAAGGATATTAACACGTAAATCTGTCGGGACGGTAAACCCAACGATGCCGATAACGACAATTGAGACTATCGCGAGGAAAAAGATCGAAGAGATCGCGATGTTACCAACCTTTTTCCAACTTGCCGTAGGTGTCTTACCTGAACGCCGATAAAATAGGAAACTCAAGAAAGTGGTGAGAATAACGATGTTAACAGCCGTATTTTTGGCAGTCATCAAGCCGAACAAGCCGAGGTGCGGATGGTTTGCACCGCCCATCGCGCTCAGTTCACTGGCACTTGAAATCTTAGAGAGTGTCCGCGGCGTCATCCAGATTGCAACACAGATAACGATAACGGTAATCATATACGGACGGTACCGCGCATAGACCTCCGCCCCTTCAATCCTTCCCATACCCGACCAGAGGTAGTAGTTCGCGCCAATAAATAGGACACCGATCATCACCGCCTGAATAATAAACAACCAAGAAAACAGACTCCCCATCATGTTAATGCCCATCGTGTTATTGAACATGTAGATTTCTCTACCGAGCCAATAACCGAGGAAAGGCAGGGGTATCAATCCGCAGAGTGCGATGAAGTTTCCGGTATAGCCCATCCAATCGTAGTGCGCTTTGTCCTCTTTCGTCTTGGCAACGAGGAATCGGAATGCCGCGTATGCCGCGACAATCGATCCTCCGAAGGCAATGTTACCGACGAGGCGATGGATATTAACGGGCATCCACGTAAAATTGTTGACAGCATCCCAAACAGTTCCCATGAACTCGCCTGTTGTCTCGTTGTGGAGCGGCACCATCGTATGGCTTGTGACCCCTTCCATAGCGGTATCAGGCGTGAGTGCTGGATCTGCCGCCAATTTCTCCTCAATCCAAGATTTCCGTCTTCCTTCAGAGAGTACGCCGTATTGGGTTGCTGGACTGGTCTGGTAACTCAACCACGAGTTAGAAACAAACATAATCGCAGTGCCGAACACATTCAGAAGCACGCCGAGGAAAAGATGCCATCCCTTATGGCGTCCTTGCATCTTATCCCACCCATAAGAATAAAGATAGAGCGTAAAAGTTTCACCGAAGAAGAGGACGACGTAAAAAATCATCGTCGGTCCGAATATCCCACTAAGCTTCGTCATCACTTTGGGATAACACCAGATCAGGATGAAGACGAGAACACCGCCGAGTAACGCCGTTGTCGAAAACGCGCCCATACAGAGTTTAATAAACTCTTGTGCCATGCGGTCATATCGCATGTCCTTTGTCTTCCAGCCGATAAATTCGATGATAACGGCGAACATCGGGACACCGAGAATAAAAGATCCGAACAACAGGTGGAGTTGGGCAGCGATCCATGCGGCATTTCGGCTGCCGATCTTCGGGAAGATGCGATATTCAGCCTCGGTTACATCCTGTGCAAACACCGGTGCAACGGCTAACACGGCATAAGCGAAGAGTACACAGCCCAGTATGAGATAGAGACTTTTTTTAGATATTTTCATCATTTTTTAGGGTTGTCAGTTAAGAGGTTCTGACGAGCCTCAAGAGTTTCTCCCACCAGAGATTTCGTAGCTTTTATTCATGAAATAGACGTTTGTGGCAGTGAGCGAGACCCTTCCATGAAAGGTTACTAAAAACTATTTATTTGGCGCGTTTCTTAAAGTCGGCACTTGTGAAGTTTACAGCAATATCGCCACTCGCTGGGACTTCAACGGTTTTGTTTGCTGAACCGAGTTCTTCATGCCATGCGACAACACGTACCTTACCAGTCGGCACATCTGCGATTGTATAATTGCCCGGATCCGCGGATTTTTCATAATCATCGGAACTGATCCATGCACCATCAGCATTTTTGTAACCGGTAACCGTGAAAAAGTTGTTAGGAACAGCGACGATGTAACCGGTCATCCACGCGTGGATATCACATGTGAATTTAATCTCTTCAGCCTTTGCGACTTTATGTGGGATGATCTTTCCGGGCTGCGGAATCTGGTAGTTTATCGCGTCGTTCTTTTTCGCGTGAGAGTGAACGTTGTGTGCGACTGGATCACTGGAGGTAATATCAACAGTAGAGCCGGCAACAACTGCGAGGACGTGCGGGTAGTAAGCACATGACTTCTGGTCCATCACTGGGTTCTTATCGGGGACAACAGGTTTCGCGCCACGGACGCGAGCGTAAATAACGACGTTCTTGACACCTTTCCCTTTTGAGACAACAAGTGCCTCGGACTTTGTGCCTACTACAGCGTCAATACAATGCTGGTCCTTGGTTGCCGTCAAGGCAGGACGCGCCGGGGCATCGCCTTCATACATTACGGTACCGGTGATAGTGCCTGCGAACGCAACGCTCGCCAACATTCCAAAGGCAAGTAAAGCGACTAAAATTTTCATAATTAACTTCTCCTTTATAGTTTAAATTTAGCCTGAAATATATTAACACCCCAAAGTTTCAGGATGCAAACAAATAGACCTAATAACTGCTTTTAAAATCCGTTTTCGATTTAGGGTCGAAACATCTCCTTAATATAGGCGAGTATCTCCCGTTGTTCCTCATCATCAAGATAGTAATAGAACGCTGGCATATCATTTTTTCCAGCGTTGATGCTATCCAGCAATTGTTCATCACTGTGCATCTCCCAGAGATTACTGTCCGTTAGGTTTGCTGGATCCAATCTTTTGAAACGTCCGATACGTCCATTGCCTTCTCCATTGTTTCCATGGCATCCAGCGCAGTACCGGGCGTACTTGTATTCAACCTCTGACTGATACTTCGTACTCGGATCGACCTGCTTAGCCAACCAAATTAAGCCGTTGAGCCACACAATAATCATGACGATAATGACCACAAGGTGTCTCATATTTTTATTTATGGGCTCCTTCCTATAGACATTGCATCCCGCTGGGGTGCTTAAAAGGAATTCCTTCTTGAACCCGCTGGGGTGAATGTTTATAGGGGAACGATGCTCAAATTCTGAAAATTAAAAATTAGCGTCCCAAGGAGATGAGGTAATCTCGGACGAGTCGAATCTGTTTTTCAGCATCATTATCAGCATAGCCATCGAGTGGCATGTGTTGTCCACCAACGAGGGGCCATGCTTGCGGCATCGCTGTTCCCGGTTGGAACGTCTGCGGATCCTTCATCCAATCAATGAGCCAATCCGCTTTGAGTCGCTCTTTCGCCAATGCGAGATCTGGTCGTCCAGCCTTGTCACTCCCTTCAGGAATCGTCTCACCTTTTGCCGGGTGACAGGANATACACTGAAGCGTGTCAAAAATNTGCTTACCGACTCGTAATTCAGCACTCGTCGGNGTTGGCGTTTCGAGCGTTTCATAAGGGAACGGTTCATCATCAAGGGCGGAGAAGTACCTAACCAAGGTTGTCGCTTCGCCATCAGATAATGCGAATGTCGGCATCCGGACTTTGAGACCATAGCGAATTTCTGACGGTTCTTTGAGGAATTCAAATAACCAGTCTGGATAAACTCGTGCGCCTTGAGCTTTCAATGGTGGCGGTGCCAATTGCTTGGCAACCATCTCACTCAACCCTTCGTGTGCGATGATAACATCCTGATAATCGCCACCCGCGCCTTCAATCTCGTGGCATCCGGTACAGTTATATTTTTTAACCAATCGCCTACCAGCATCAATGTCGTTCAATTTCTCGGATCGGTTATGGATATAACTCAGCGGATACTTCTCCGGTTGGAAACTTTTCAAAAGCACGGCGATCGCACTCGCGTCTTCGTCGCTGACTTGGAAGACTGGCATCCGAGAAGCAATCCGGCGGGTTTGATAACGTCGTGGGTTGGTAACTTTACCGAGCGTCCACCCCGTCCAACTGTGTTCAATGTCCACCGTATCACCAAAGTCAAGTTCATCAGCTAATTTCGCGCCGAATTCGCCGAGATCTGCACCGACCTTCGACTCATTTTCAAAACCCGGAATCGTGTGACAACCGAAACATCCATAGGTCCTGACGAGTGTCTCACCTTCCGCGGCATCCACTTCGCCGATAGATTCGGTAACNGCGTTGGTCGTTGCTTGTTGCAAACTCATCAGATAGGCGACGACGTTGTCAACCTCATTGGAACTTAACCGCAAACTCGGCATACTCGTATCTGGGTCGTATGCTTTTGGATCGCTAATCCACTGGTGCAGATAATTTGCTGTAACCTTAGTGCCGACACTGTCGAGTGCTGGCGCGAAATCACTCCCCAATCCATCAACGGCATGACATGTGAGGCAACCAACAGTCTTGACGGTTTCCTCGCCTGCCTTAATAGCCCTCTCGGATGTGGAATAATTGGAATTGGATTCATCGAGGTCCGCATCGTGCATCCCGGCGAGGTAAGCCGCGATAGATTTCACTTCATCAACAATGCGGAGGACATAACTATCGGGGTATGGATACTCCGTGCCATCATCCGTTTTAATGATGATGCCATCGGCTGTTTTGGTAACAATGCCGGTACGCACTCCACCGTTTTTAAGGTAGACGACCTGCGTCATCCCACCGGCGGGGAAGAAATTTGGCATTGTCGCATCTGATAGATAAGCTTCAGGGTTCTTAATCCAACTTTCAAGCCAACTTATATCTTTCACCTTACTACCGACTTTTGCAAGCGATGGACCGACTTTGTTGATGTTTTCGAGTGCGCTATACCCCTCAACAGCATGACATCCATGACATCCGAGGTCCTCAAAGAGTGCCAGTCCCTTCGTCAGATTCGGCGCATAGTCCTGCGGTTCATCCGTTTCAGGATTCACACCGTAATCTAACATCATCACGCCATCGTGACACCGGCGGCAGTTAGATTCCATATATCCTTTCGTCTCTTCGGACGTTCTGCCGGTATGCTCATCTAATCCGAGTACGGGGGTGAGCCAGTATTCAGCGTGTGTCAAGGCGTGGGCGGCTTTCGCTGTGAGTGCTTGCCCCTGTCCACCGTGGCACGGGGTACACCCAAATCTATCAACAGGGTGTTTGGCGAGAAGGACATCGCGATGCGGGTGCGTCTGAAGAACGGAACGATAGCCGGTCTCATAAGAGATTTCAACTTCACCGAAAACATCCACGTCGCTGAAGGTAAGAGCCCCGTTTTCCTCTAATGTATATTCATCGGCTTCCGCTTCAAATCCATCAATTATAATATTCTCACTACCAACTTTGATGCTTGCGTGCTTGAGACGATGCACGACTGGATTTTCGCCATCACCTTCTACCTCAAACATCTCTTGTGCGGACTGTTGGTAACCATCTTTATCAGCGGAGAAGTGGCAGGTAGCACATCTGTCTGCGGTGTAATCGAAGTCTTCAAGATAGTATTGAACGATGGTTCTTGTTTCACGGAAAGGGTTTTCTAACAAACTGCCCAAGAAGGTTCGCTTGATACCACCCACCGAATGCAGTTTTTCTTCAAGGCGCGCAACTTCGTCGTATTTCGCCTTGTCTGCCTGCAGTGATTGAAGGGATGCTTGTGCGGCGGTGATACCTGCAGTAATGTCGGCATCAGTCGGATTATATTTTTGGGCGATGAGATAGGTGCTGAGGGCACTCTGCACGTCACCATTGGTTTGATAAAATTGCGCCAACGCTATGTTCACATTGGCAAAGGTTGCTTCTGCTTTCAAAACGGCTTCGGTGAGTTCACCTTCAATTTGGGACTCATAATCCGCCAACTTCTTCTGCCACTTGTCAACGGCGGCATTGTGTTTACCCTTTGCTTCGTGGAGACTATGCTGATATTTATAGTTAACGGCATCGGATTCGCTCTGTCGGAATTTACGTTCCTGTAAGGCTTCGTCTAAGGAAACTTGGGCGTTCCTGACCTCCTTCGTTAACCTTGCGAGTTCCTTGGCATCAGGCTCTTGAAGTGTAAGAAGTTCAGGCAAAACCAATTTTGCGTTCTCTAATTCCGCGTGTGTCTTCTCATATTCATATTGATAAAATTGCTGCTGGATCTGCTTCCATGGGCGCCGAGTAATCATTTCATCCCAGAATCCCCATATCGTCACCAGTCCTAACAATCCAGACAAAATAAAGAACAAAGCAGAATACGACTTACTCTCAGCAGGAATTTCCTTTTTGCTCCTCACGAAATTTTCTCCCTATTTTTTAACTATAAAATCTGGGCACCGCTCCATTACATTACGCGGTGGTTTATGGTAAATTCTAACCGTTTCTGAGATCTGAGCGTTATTTTTTCTTTTTTATTTTCAGGCACGACTTTAGAATACCTACTATAGTAATATAGTAAGGAACAACTCCCTCCTGAAAGGTAGTAGAAGGCAGCTCAGATGCCCATAGTTAGCAAAACGTTAAACGTTGAACCACGGGGATACCCAGATATATTTTACATTCAAAACCACACGCAGAATCATTTTTATCGGCAGTGCGAGCATGGTTAAGAACAGAAATGAGACGACGATATATCGAACAAGACCGAGTTCCTGCAAGAAATGGCTACTCTTACCCTTCCATAAGTAGAAAATGGGACCGATAGCGAAATAACCCGCAACGACAACGAATCCGAAAAAGTTCGCAGTAGGCGCGTCTCGGATACCGAAAAGATATGACAAATTCACGTTTGTTAGCGGAACGACAAGATGTGCATCCCACGCTTCCCAAGGCGCGAAGAAGTTCCACCCCGGACCTCTCAGGAATGTACCGACGACCATCAGAGCAATCCACAAGATGATAAATCCGAAGGAGAACACTCCGAGCGCGAACGGACGCTCTTTTATTGTATAGTACCCCTTACCCTTCGGATTAATGTCAATGTAGGGAATAGCAATCAAACCTGCGATGATCAGCCCTGGAAGCACCACTCCAGCAATCCANGGATCNAAATAAACGAGCATNTCCTGCAGGGCAAGGAAGTACCACGGTGCTTTAGAAGGGTTTGGCGTTTTCGTCGGATCGCTCGGTTCCTCCAGAGGTGCGTCAATCATAATCGACCACACACCCAACACCAGCATCACAATAATTGCGCAGATAAACTCATTCCGGCACAGATACGGCCACACGTAAACCTTATCGTTAAGAGCGGCATCCGAGGGGACCCCTGTTTTGTCTGTCTGGCGTGCCTGCCGGTATGAAAGCCAGATGAAATAGGGTATCAAAAAGAGAATAGCAACAATGGGGACATTATCCGGCTTCGTCACCAGTGCTATAAAATGCTCCATATTCTGCTCCTTTGAAGATTAGATTCCTTGCCCGTGCGGGTTCCACCTACACAAAAAACTCGCTCCTACAATCCTCTATAGAGGTCCAGAGATACCGCCATCTTTACGGACTCGCCAGAAATGTAAAGCCATCAAGACGCTCGCCAACAAAGGCACCGCAACGCAGTGTAAAATATAGAACCTCAATAACGTTGAGGGACCTACGATTGTACCCGCCAGCAGTGCGAATCGGACGTCGTTCGATTGTGTGATGTCTTGCGGGGCGAATGGACCTTCATGCCCCAAAACCGGTGTTGCACGTGCCATGTTCGTACCGACAGTCACCGCCCAAAACGCCAACTGATCCCACGGCAACAGATAGCCAGTGAAACTCAGGAAAAACGTCACAAGCAACAAGATGACCCCAACTGCCCAATTGAATTCTCGAGGCTTTTTATAGGAACCTGTCAAGAAAACCCTGAACATGTGTAGCATCACCGAGATAACCATCCCATGCGCTGCCCAGCGGTGCATGTTCCGTAGGAGCATCCCGAACGGAATGTCAAATTCGAGGTACTGGACATCGTGGAACGCGTATTCAGCTGTTGGACGGTAATAGAACATCAGGAGTACACCCGTGACGGCTGTCACGAGGAACATGAGGAAAGTGATGCCGCCCATGCACCATGTGAACCGGAAGTTCAATGCATGCCGAGAAATCCGAGGAGGATGGAGATGTAACCAGACGTTTTGGAGGACCTGTAAGGTATAACGGCGCCCAGTGTCTTCATATCCGTGGCGGAACATAGAGCGCCAAATGTCGGAATTCGTAATCTTTTCTTTGAGCCCTTTACGTTCTTCGTTCATATTTTTTCTTGCAAGTTTCGACGTGTCCGTGGCAATACGGGGTTTCAAGCTGCGCCCCATAACGGCGAAACGCCTTTTTTACCTGACGGGAGTCAGGCGCAAATGCTCTCCTTTCTTCAGACCTTCAAAAAGGAGCTTGGGTCTGTCCACTGCCCCTTTTCACCTAAAAACTTCACAGACTTATCGATTTCGAGTTGTCCATCTTCTGCCAAGGTAATTTTAACACGTTCAAGGGGTCGCGGTGCGGGACCTTCGTAGTTAACACCCTCCCGGTCGAAACCGCTACCGTGACATGGACACTTGAATTTGTTCTCAGAACCGAGCCAGCGCGGCGTGCACCCGAGATGTGTGCAAATGGTTAAGAGTGCGTAGAATTCACCGTCCTGCTTTCGGACAATCCAAACACCAAATGGCTCTTTTTTGAACTTTTCACTCACACTGCCCGGCGGATATTCTGCTGGAAATCCTGCTTTAAAAACAGAGGAGGGTTCAAACAGCACACGTGGATACAAATACCGAACCAATCCCGGTCCGAAGGTCAACCCCAATGCAGCAACGAAATTCCCCCAACCGAGAAATTTAAAAAATTTACGTCGAGATACCACTTATACCCCCGATCATGTAGGGTAATACTTACGCACAACACCTACGAATTAAAGGTAAACCGCAAACATTATAACCTAATTTGAAAAATAAATGTTACCAAAATCTTTCCGCACTTAAAAGTCCACTCGGCGCATATAGGATACATGCATCAATTCCAGATTGATTCGATCAAAAGCGCACTAAAGTTCACCCACTGCAATTTCGCGCATGTAGAGTAGGCAAGTAGCCTCACGGCTACTCACCCCTCTCCAAACCGTGCGTGCGACTTTCACCGCACACGGCTTTCCCTGTCAACAATAACGACTACTCACATAGATTTCAGGTTGCCGAAGGATTTGTCATTATGATTTCGTGGCAGACTTGAGAATTTCTTCAGAGACGATGTTATCCGCTTTCTGAATATATTGCGTCAGTTCTGCCGGTGTTCCATCAAATACTGCGTCTAGTGGTTGATCTGAGCAGTGTATCGTTAGTTTCTCTCCTGATATGAATCTTATGGAACATGAGTCAAATCTTTCTACTACTATTTCTATGTGATTGGTATCAACCATGGTTTTACCGAATCTTAGTTTCATTGAGTAAATCCTTATATTACAGTTGATAGCATTTATTTTTTTATCGTATCAATCATTTTATAATTATACGATAAATTTTCAAGAAAACCAAATGTTTTTTGCCGATTTTTCAGGCTTGGTTATGAAAATTATTTATCTGTTTCTATAATTTTCAGTCCATCGTCATCAGCCAGTCTAAAGTATGTATCTGTTGTCCCATTGGCACGTTTTCCTGAGATCAACGATGCTCCGTTATTCTTAAAATCCTCTATGTTAGGAGTTATTATGATAGCGGAGTGTTGTTTGTTTGTGACTATGGAAACAGATGAGTCGTTTGATTTGAGTATTATATTAGAGCCATCGTTAGTGTTTTTCAGGAGTATTTGATTTTCTCCATCGCCTACTGACAGTTGACCTTCTACTAACAATTGACCTTTTATTATAACCGAATCAAAGACGCTTATTTCCTCTCTGCTGTGGGCAGATTGGTTGCTTACGTTTATCGCAATGACCGCAAGCGTAGATATAAGCACACCTAAGCCAAAGAACACAATTCGATCTTTCATTGGTTCACCTGTAAATCTGCAAATTCTTTTGGGTTTCCCATTAGAACGCTAACATAAACGATATTGTGATTTATTACACTGAAGCAGGCAGGAGAAATGCTGATGAAAACAAATTCCCGCCTGCTGTGCAGGGTTTACAAATCTGTAGAAAGGTTTGGGTAGGAACTTCCTGCCCTTTTGCCTAACGATCCCACACTTCGGTGTGTATCACGATGGCATTCAGCGTGAAGTAAACTTAGGTTGCTTTGTTTATCTGTTCCGCCTAATGCCTTTGGGATAATGTGATGAGCGTCCATTTTATCGGATATGCTGAAGGGGATTTTGCATTGTGGGCAGATTCCCTTCTGCTTTCTGTATAATGATTTTCTAATTCCATTATACAATGTCCGATACATCAACTTCTTCTCACGGTTTATCCAGTAATCGTTATCTGCCTTGTTGTAGACCCGTTTTCCTTTTACTACTTTCACATACCTTTCAATCGGTATATCCATTAGTCTGTGTAAGGCAAAATCTTCAGTTTCAAAGTAAAGTGATTTTCCTTTGGGCGTGAAGTATTTACTAAGAACCCACTTTCTGCTTTTATTGCTGTGTCTCCTTAGACCCCAGCGTAGTGTTTTGTTCCACATTGCGTAGTCAATTTTAGCAAAGGTTGTTTTGCTATTTACGTGTTTGTAAAATAGACACCAGCCCCGAAGTTTAGAGTTCAACAGTTTTATAAGAAGTTTTTGATCCGATTCTTTGTGCTTGTCAATCACTTCTTTGCAGTTTTGTAGGATACTTATTACCTTTTCACGTGATGGTGTGATAAGTAGTGTATAATCCTTTATTCCTTCGGGTTGTTTGACTCCAAGTTTTCTGTGCTTTTTCAGCGTGAAACCAAGAAAATCAAATCCCCGTCTGATGTGGGTTATACAGGTCTTTTCATCAGATATAGTAAGCCCCACATGTTCAGATAAGTAGTCCATTATTTCCGACTTTATCATTTCAGCGTTGTATCTTGAACGGCATAAAATTACAAAGTCATCGGCATATCTAATCATTGGACTTTGCCTGTGTTTTCCCCCGTGATATGAGATAGTCCCAAATCGTTCAGCAACAAAGTTGTCAAAATCAGTCAAAGCAATGTTAGCCAATAATGGCGATATTACACCGCCTTGTGGTGTTCCTTCATTACTGTTCAGTAATGTCTTATCAAGTATCCTTGCCTTTAGCATTCTGTTGATAATACTTACTACCTTGTTGGGTATGTGCCATTTATACAGGGTTTTCGCTATATGGTCGTGATTGATATGGTCAAAACATGACTTTATATCACCCTCTAAAATATAGCGTTTTCTGTCGTATCTGGCAAGTCCTTTGTGTAGGTGGTCTATAGCATCTTGGCATCTGCGTTTTGGTCTGAAGCCATAGGAATTATCGTGAAAATGATACTCGGCAATGGGTTCTAACGTTATTCTGATGATCTCTTGAATAATGCGGTCGTGTATAGTCGGAATGCCCAAAGGTCTTTTCTTGCCGTTAGCCTTTGGTATGTATACCCTTCGGATCGTATCAGGTTTTTTACTAATATTGATAGCGTTTAGTAGTCTGTGGCGAATATAATCAGTTGATTCCCTTGTTCCGTTTGGTATTGATATTCCGTCTATTCCAGCAGTGTTTTTGCCTGTGTCGCGATAGGTTATACGCCATACCGCTAAAACTTTTACTGCGTGTGAACGCTTTATCAGGATGTTGGTTAGGGTCTTTATGCATTTGTAATCGTTATTGGCAACCGCTTCGTCTAATCGTTTCTGCATTTTCAACACATATTCTTCACATTTTCTTATATTGGAAATTGTGAAGGTGTCGTCTTGGGGTATACGTGAGGTTATCACGATTTATACTCTCCTTGATATATTCTAATGCTTGGAAATTATAGATAAAGGTTGACACTGATTGGGCTTTGCCGATTTGGGCAGGACTCTTGATAGAGTTGCTGTATAATAAGCAAGTCGTTATCCTATGGTGGCGTTTTGCCCTATGGTGATAAAATACTCGGTTTGGTGAGTATAGCCTCGCTGGTTGTTATACAACTGGCGGGGCGACTCGCTTATACTTAGACATTATTGGTAAATTATCAATTAGGGTGTCCGCTTATTTCGGCTTTTTCCAATCTCCTCAATCTTGTGTTCTCGAGGTGTAGGTAATGATTTAGTAGCTGATTCGTTCAGTCTTATAGTGTATTATATCCCCTGTTTCATCGGAGAATAGATATATGTTCATAAAAGCCTTTGATCTGTGGTCTTTGATAATTTCAGATGGGACAGTTAGAACTTCATATCTTATTTTGTAGCGGAATTTATCTTTTAGATACTGTTCCGCTTCGATGTCTGGTATTACCTCTAATAGTTTTTCTACAGGTTTATTGACAAAGCGATTACCAATCTGTTCGGCTTCTTTTTGTTGCCTCGTTAGTGTGGTAATTTCTAAATCATTCAACTCTTTTTCAGTAAAACCGTAGTTGGTATTACTAGGAGCATAACAACCTGATAAGATCGTCATTATCACAATTATTACGTGTTTCATTACTACCTCTTGAGAGCGTTTAGATTCTATACACCTTCCTGTCAACTGACTTTGTTATCTGAATTAGGATCAATCTATACCCCTGTGTCTACCGATGGCAGTTTGTGCTTGTTATCCCAATCTGAAAATAATACGCTCCGATACTTTCATTTGTGGTGCATGAACACAGAACACCACTTTAGCACTACACTTTTGGTTTATCACCGCAAGGCTGTGTATCTAATTCTATAGGGGCTTGCGATTTGTTCAACTTTCGTTTATCCTTTTCAGATTTTGCCTGACGTTTACTAAGAGTTTTCTGACTGTTGCTAGAAAGAAAATTGCCTTCCCTTTTCTCTCGCCTTTTTCTCGTTGCTTCCCACCCTGTAGTTTCCTACAACGCAGTTACGGTAAGGCATACATTGTTGGGCTAATGTAGCGGGAATTCTCCGCATTCAGTTGCATTTGATGTATCGCACAAGCGTTAACTATTATAACATGTCTTGGAAAGTTTGTCAACCAATTTTTTAAAATTTTCACACAGAATATGACAAATTTAAATTAATAGAAAATAGTAGGACGGGTAACCCGTTCGTAACCTCTATCTCACCTCAGGATCAAGTCGTCCATCACATCTTCTACTCTCCAACAGAAGTTAGCAAAATTATGTTCAATTCTCCAACGATTTGTGATAAAATTTAACTCAGAAATTTCCTCAGTCAGTTTTCAGGAATCAATAATCCACAAACAAAGGAGAACCGAGATGATTCGTTTTACAATTAGTTTAATAATGGTAGGTTTCATGTGTGCGCAAGTCAGCAACGCTGAAATCGACCCGAACACTATCGTCGGCGCGTGGTTGTTTGATGAAACAGGTGGAAAAGTCGCCAAAGATTCATCCGACAATGGCAACGACGGTAACCTTGTCGGTGGTGCGAAATGGGCAAAGGGTAAATTTGGTAACGCCATTGAACTCAACGGTAAGGATGCTTGGGTCACTGTACCAGAGATTGGACCGCTTGAGGACTTTACGCTCATGAAATGGTTCAATTCGACAGGTAGGGTTGGATTGTGGAGATGCTTCTTCAATCGTGACGGTTGGGCTGCCGGATATGTCCATTATCAATTCCGTCCGGACAACAAGATGGAGATGGCTATCCACTCTAATGCCCCAGTCCGACATCCGGGGTGGCCCGATTCGGATTTCACGGCGGACAAAGACATCTTGGATGAATGGTTTCACCTCGCAGTTGCCTACAGCAGCAACGATGAAGAGGTCCGCGTCTACTTCGATGGCGAACTTGACGCAGAGGGTAAATGGGGACCTTTGCCGGGGGAATTTGGACCCGGACGGATCGGCTCATGGAGTGGTGGCGGCAGAGAGTGGGAAGGTCTGTTCGACGAAATGCTACTCTTTGATGTCGCACTGGAGGAAGACGACATTCAGATGCTCATGGACAACGGGTTAGAAGCCACGCTCGCTGTTGAACCGGCGGGTAAACTTACAACAAATTGGGGGAAAATTAAGTTAGGACGGACACACAGTAGGTAGGTAGGAACGATAGACAATCTCCAGCAGG